>Ga0098042_1000447_pt1 | contig 16034 bp, 22 predicted proteins | sample 9_EtaG_FD_75066 | JGI IMG/M metagenome (GOLD analysis project Ga0098042, IMG submission 75066) | Marine viral communities from the Subarctic Pacific Ocean - 9_ETSP_OMZ_AT15188 metaG | ecosystem: Environmental > Aquatic > Marine > Oceanic | place: Pacific Ocean | collected 2015-01-10
TACAAGAGTAAACGAGCAAGGGCTTGTAGAAGACGTACAGATATTAAGTGGAGAGCTTGTACAAAACGGAAACTTTGAGCAGATAGGTGCAGAGGAAGTAACCAACGGAAACTTTGACACAGATAGCGATTGGATAAAACAAACAGGTTGGTCAATTAGTGATGGTAAAGCAATAGCTACTTCGACTAATGGCAGTTTATATCAAGCAAATGATTTTGTTAGTGGTAAAATTTATAGAATAAGATTTCAGATTACGAGCTACGAATCAGGAGGTTTAATTTGTAGATTTAACAATGATGAAACAAATATCTTTAATTCAGTAGGTACGCATACATTATATTTTAAATCAGATAATAGTTTTGATTTTGTTTATTTTTTAGGTAATTCGTTTACAGGTTCAATAGACAACGTATCAGTAAAAGAGGTCGGACAGAATTGGACGCTTAATACAGGTTGGAGTATAGGTGATGGTGTCGCTATTGGTAATGCAAGTATAGGGACGGGTTCAATTAATCAACAAGGTGTTTTCGAAATTGGTAAAAAATATCAATTAAAATTAGATGCAACATTAACAAGTGGCTCTTTTAAATTAGAAGGTAGTGGTGGTTCTACTTTAGCTACATTCAATGAAACAAAATCGTATGATGTTACTATTGAAGCAACGCAAGTAGATTTAATGTTTAGAAGAATTACATCAAGTTTTATCGGCTCAATAGACAACATATCAGTAGTCGAAATAACAGACGATACCGACTTACCAAGAATAGATTTCACAGATGGTACAGGAAGTTTGTTATTAGAGCCACAGAGGACTAATTTTCTTACTTACTCAGAGGACTTTAGTCAATGGTCAACCGCAGGTACAATTACAGTTGAAAGTGGATATTTAGCACCTGATGGAAGTACTAATGCTTATAAGATAACTGATGGTGCACCATCTAATAATGCTACAGCATTGTTTTTAGTGGGTGTAGCTGCTGCTGACAATGCGAGAACAATATACGCAAAAACTGTTAGTGGCACAGGTACAGCAAATTTATGTTCACATAATAGTAACACAAACAACTTATTCACAGTAACAAATGAGTGGCAAAGATTTGAAGTAAACTCTGCAACAGGAACAGGAGTCACTAATTTTTATGGTGTTGACTTTCGAAATAGTGGAACTTTAACTGAGATTTTAATATGGGGTGCTCAGACTGAGGTCGGAGATTACGCAACGTCCTACATACCAACAAGCGGTTCAACAGTAACTCGCTCTGCTGACGTAGCAAACAATAGTGGTAATGCTGACTTGTTTAATGATAGTGAGGGTGTGCTATATTGGGAAGCTGCTGCTTTAAATGACGATGTAGGTTCGACAAGAACTTTATCTATAAGTGATGGCTCAGGCACAAATACTTTATATACAGGTTATAATTCTTCGTCAAATGTAGTACAAGCACAATTAGTAGTTGGGGGTGTTGCGCAAACTAATATGCTACACACAGTTAGCAATAGAACTGATTTTCTTAAAGTAGCTATATTATATCAAAACAATAACCACAAAATGTACATTAATGGTGTAGAGGTGTCCGTAGATACGAGCGGAAGTGTACCGAGTGCAAATACTTTTAATAGATTAAATTTTGACTTAGGACAGGGTAGTTTTGATTTCTACGGAAAAGTAAAAGCATTAGCAGTATTTAAAGAAGCACTAAGTAATGATTTACTTGAAAGACTGACAGGCGAGGGCTTTGAATCCTTTAGACTATTAGCAGAAGCAAACAATTATACAATTATATAAAATGGCAGTAAAATTAGGAAACGGTAACTGGGCAGTAAAAGAAGATAAGCTATTAGCATATAACGACAATAGTGGTTTATTCTTTAACAAAGAGTTTGACTTTTCAAGGGGTACGTCTGCAACCTATGTAGCTAAAGACGGACTAATCAAAACAGCAGGCATTCAACCTAACATAGTAAACAATGGAGATTTTAGCGAGTTAGGGTCAGAGCTTGTTACTAATGGGGATTATAGCGATGGTTCGTCAAATTGGGTTGCTGAAGGTGGCAGCTCTACTTGGGTTATAGATAATGTAGCAAACAAAATAAGTAGTAGTAATTTTGCCTTATATCAAAGTGTAACAAGAACAGTAGGAAAAATATACAAAATATCATTTGATATTGTAGAATACACAAGTGGCAGTTTAAAAATTACTTTAGGAAATGGTGTGGGTACATTTTTCAATACGGCAGGAAGTAAAACAGTTTATTTAGAGTGGGATGGGTCTGACGATAAAATAAGATTTCGAAGCTCTTTTATTGGCAAAATAGACAACGTATCTGTAAAGCAAGTTGACCCTAATGATTATTGGACTTTAGGTACAGGGTGGTCTATTGAAGATGGTGCAGCTTATTATAGTGGCACAACTAATTCTGATTTAGCTCAAAGTGGTATTTTAACAAGTAGCAAGTTATATAAATTACAGTACGAAGTTATTAATAGTACTTTGGTCAATGGTGTGGTTAAACTATCAGGAACGACAGCTTCTGCACAAAATGTTTTATCTCAAACTATTGGCACACATACTTTATACTTTGTTGCTAATGGCACAGCACCTACAAATTTAAATATAAGAATAGTATTAAACACAAGTGGACAGTTTGAAATAGATAACATATCAGTACAAGAAATACAAACAGACACGCCAAGAATAGACTTTACTAATGACACTAAAGGGCATCTACTCTTAGAGCCGAGTAGCACTAATGTAATAACTTATAGCGAAGATTTTACTCAATCGAGTTGGGTTAAATTAGGTGCAGGTACAGGTACAACAGCTATTGTTACAAGTAACTACGCTATATCTCCTGATGGTACACAGAACGCATCAAGATTACAATGTAATTTAAATGGTGGCACTACAACTTCTGACCAAAGTTTAATTTATGATTTAGATGCTACAAATTCAACTCAGACAATTTCTGTTTATATGAAGTCAAATAATAGTCAAAATCAAACTATTTATTTTACAAATACTTTTACAGGAGATAGTAGAGATGAAGCTTTAGTTACTACTGAATGGCAAAGGTTTACGTTTACTCATTCAACCTCAAACTACACTTTTTCTTTAGGTTTAAGAGGTAATACAGGGTCAGATGATACTGCTGATATTTTAATATGGGGTGCTCAAGCAGAAGCTTTATCTTACGCAACGAGCTACATACCCACCACAGGTGCGACATCAACTCGTAATGCAGACGTATGTAATAATAGTGGCTCTGCACAAGACTTTAATTCAGAAGAGGGAGTATTGTATGCTGAGATTGCTGCACTTGCAGATGACCAAACAAATAGAGCTATAACTCTAAGCGATGGTACAACAGACAACTTAGCACAAATACTTTATGCATCAGGAACATCTAATAAGATTAGATATATTATAAGGTCAGGTGGAGTAGGTGGTGGTAATTTAGATTTTAGCTCAACAGCAAATAGTATTACAAATTACAACAAGATTGCATTAAGATATAAATTAAATGATGCTCAAGCTTGGATAAATGGAACTAAGTTGAGTACAGACACCTCTACAAATACACCTGTTTCTTTAACAAGAGTAGATTTTTTATATAGTGGAATTGGAAATTCGTTCTACGGAAAAGTAAGAAACCTACAAGTATTTACAGAAGCTCTTACAGACGAACAATTACAAAAATTAACAAGTTAGTATGTACGATAAAGCAAGTTTAGCGTTAATACCAAGTGGAAATAAAGCGAGTAAATTGTACTCTGTTTTACCTGCTAATGGCAATGGGGATTTTAACGCCACAAGAGGTTCGACTGCGACACGAGTAAACAAAGATGGACTCATAGAATCAGTAGCTGATGATGTACCACGCTTAGACTATTCAAATAATGCAGATTGCCCTCATTTGCTTTTAGAACCACAGTCAACTAATCTTGTTACTGACAGTAGTGGTGGTCTTTATGGAAACAACCCTGCATCAGAAATACTAACTAATGCACCTGATGGAACAAATACAGCAGTAAGACCTGTGCCTGACAGTAATTCTGATAGATATGAATATAATATAAGTGGAAATACATATTCTACTGATAGTAAAATTACTTATTCTTGGTACAGAAAAAGAATATCAACCCCTAATAGTACAGCATATACAGGAGATTTATTTTTTAATATATTAGTTAATTGTACACAAATAGGTAGCACTACTCAAATCGCAACAAATATAAATGGGTATGACAGATTTTCTGCTACCTTTAATATAACTGATGGTTCACAATTAACAAGAGTTAGAGCTTATTTTGGGAGTATAATAGGAGTAGGTAATTCGTCTATTGCATATTGGGGTCATCAATTAGAGGCTTTAGGTTATAGTACGACCTTAATACCAACATCAGGAAGTACAGTAACACGCTCAGCCGATGATTGCAATAGTGCAGGTACAAGTGCAGAGTTTAACGACAGCGAGGGTGTTTTGTTTGCTGAAATAGCAGCTTTAGCTAATGATGGTACTAACAGGCGAATTGCTATACCAAACACAGGATTCACAGCTTTACATAGATTAGAGTATTTTACCACAGATAATGTTATTAATGCTGTTACTTATGTTTCTCCATCAAATCAAGTAGTATTATCTCACACATTATCTAATGTAACACAGTTTGTTAAAATAGCTTATAAGTACAAGACAGGCGACTTTGCTTTGTGGGTAAATGGCGTAGAAGTAGGCAGTTCTGTATCAGGAAACTTACCGACAGGATTAACTAAACTTAATTTTGATAACGGCTCAGGTTCTAATGACTTCTATGGAAAATGCAAACAACTAATATATTTTAACGAAGCACTAAGTGATAGCGAATTACAAACACTAACAAGTTAATTTAATTATTTTATAATGAAGTATATATTTAAGAAATATGAATTTGACAGTCAGAGTCAAGCTGAAACAAGAATAGCTGCTTTGCCATCATTAACCGATGAGGAAGGGAACGAAAACCCATCACACACTCATACAGTTGTAAAGCTCGGTTATATATGGACTACTGAACCTACCTACAATGAGGAGGGAGAAGTAGAAACAGAAGGCGTTGCATCTGATATGTACTCGGTTGATGTACTCTGGAAGGCAAGTGAGATTACAGAAGTTGATGAAGATGGAGAATCTACCGTAAATTATCCTTACGGATGGGTGAGTAAAGAGATATCTATCGAAGACAACGGAGTTCATACATTTGCAGGTTGGAACTTTAACGAATAGAAAAATGGCAGAGTTATCTAAAAATACTAAATTCAGTATGAGCATAGAAACTATTGTATCTCTTGCAGTAGCTATTAGTACAGCAACAGCGTTTTACTTTAGCTTAAAAGCACAGATAAAAGAAGCTATGGAATTACCTGAACCTGTTATTTCAAGACAAGAGTATGACCTGAAAGATAACGCCATCCGAAAAGAGATTATGAGTAATCGTGAGCTTATAGAAAAGAACTTTGAGAAACTTGAACTGATAGAGCAGCGTGTATATGAATTAAGATGAGAGCTTTAATATTTTTAGTGTTTTTACTTTTTACTCCTACATCATTAGGTAATGTGGAATCATCTGATATTACTGTACTACAAATAAATGCACGTTGGAATAAAAACAACGATATTAATTTAAACAGTCTTGTAGGGTGCAAAGTTCAATATGTGTTGTTAGAAAGACAAAGTAAGGACTTTAAAAAGCAAATACAATACGTTCCTGTTGTGGTGGTTTATAAAGGTAATAAGCCTATAAAACAATGGTCTGCTGATTTAAGTTTTAAGTTAAATGTAGATATAAACGAAATACAAAACTTTGTAGATAAATTATAAATTATGTGTGAATTTTGCATACACTGCGGATTGTGTTAATATGAAATACTTTAATTACTACGAATTTGACTCGCCAGATATACAAGGCTCTGGTCAGTTGATGAGTAAAGAGCTTCTCGAGATACTTGAAGAGGTTCGTGAACACTACGGAAGACCCATACATATTACAAGTGGGTACAGAACGGAATCTCATAATGCTAAGGTTGGCGGAAAACCAAATTCAAGCCACCTAAAAGGTTTAGCTTGTGATGTGGCGTGTACTAACTCAAGAGATAGATTTCACTTAGTACGCCTATTTATAGAGTATGGAATCACTCGTATAGGAATAGCAAGCAACTTTATACACATCGACATAGACGATGAAGATAAGTCCGAACAAGTAATCTGGACATACTAATGAAAAAGATACTACAGCTTATCACTGGCGGTCTTATAAAAGACATAGGTGATGTTATAGACAAGGTTACAACTACTGATGAAGAACGCCTTGCTGCAAAACAGAAGATACAACAACTATTAGAAAAAGCAGATAATGATGCTCAAACACAGGTTACAGAACGCTGGAAACTGGATATGCAAAGTGATTCGTTCTTATCAAAGAACATACGACCGCTTGTTATGGTGTTTCTTACAGCGATGTTTACCTTACTGGCATTTACCGATGGCAACATTGGACAGTTTTCTATACAGAAGGAATATATCCCTATATTTCAAACGCTCCTCGTTACTGTTTACGGTGCGTACTTTGTGGGAAGAACTTGGGAAAAAGGTAAAAGTAATGGCAAGAAAGATAGTTAGTACATACAAAACAAAGAGTAAAGTAAGACGACCAAACGTACATTCTAAGAACGCATCTGTAGGTCAGAAGGGTTATAAGAAAAAGTATCGTGGACAAGGGCGTTAATAACTTTTATGAATTCAATACCCCTTTGTGAATTCAATAGGGTATATTTGCCTTATATAAAGTTTTTCTCTGTTTAGTCCTTTATATTTGATTTTGTTCAATCGGAAGAGTGGCAGCCCTGTAAGGTTGTCACTTTTTTTTTGTATATTAGTTGTATGGATAGAAACCAGAAGGGTTGTTTCGCTGAATATAAGTTCGCTACAAGAGCTATGGAGAACGGCTTTAATGTTTCTATGCCACTACTTGATTCCTCTACATACGACTGCATATTAGAGAGAGATAGCAAACTATATAAGATTCAAGTTAAATATATGTCCGCCAATAGATATACTTCTGAGAAACAGAAGTTACCTCAGATTGAAATAAAGAGCGGTAAAGGTTATTATTCTCCTGAAGACGTTGACTTCTTTGCGGTATGGCACGATGAGCATAAAGGATTCTTTATACTACATAATACTGGACAACGAGCTTACAGATTATGTCTCAGTAATAAATACAGAGAAAACTTCAATAATTTCGATTTAATACAATAATTATTTGGTAGTGTCAGTTGGGATTTGTACATTTGCCCTATGACTATATACGAGAAATTGGTGGATGTTCAGGGGAGACTGAAAGCACCGAAGAATCAAAGAAACAATTTCGGTAAGTACAATTACAGAAGTTGTGAGGACATCTTAGAGGCAGTAAAACCTCTATTAGTAGAGCACAAACTTGCTCTTACTATATCGGACTATGTAGATACTACACAAGCTCCGATGGTTTCAGCTACAGCAAAAATCACTGATGGTAAAGATACTATTGAGGTTAGTGCTCAGGCTGGAATAGACATTAACAGGAAAGGTATGGACATCGCTCAATCATTTGGGTCAAGTTCATCTTATGCACGGAAATACGCTTTAAACGGCTTATTTCTTATTGACGATACCAAAGACTCAGATGCAACAAATACTCACGGTAAAACGGCTGCAAATGCCGTAAACGAGGCTTTAGCTTGGTTGCCTGATAGTGGCGATAAATTTAATAACGCCAAGTCAGCATTACAGTCTGGTAAAGTGTCTATTCAAGACATTAGAAAGAAGTATAAAGTAAGTAAAAAAGTAGAACAATTATTAAACGATTAATTTTTAAATATGGATAATCAACAAGCAATTTATGTAGGAACTGGCACAAAGCCAGATAATTTCAATGGCATTAACTTCAGTGTATCTGAAAGCAAACTAAGAGACCATTGGTATGAATATAACGGAGAAAGATACGTTAGACTTACTATCGAGCCTAAGAAAGAGCCGATGTATGGTAAGACTCACAACGTAAAGGTAAACACTTGGAAACCTCAAGGTGAAGCAAGTGCTCCAGTTAAACAAGCCGTGCAGGAAAACACTGACCTGCCTTTCTAAACTAATCAGGGGAGGTTCGCCTCCCCTTTTTTTATTATGAAACCTAAATTTATAAAGTTAATTATGAGCGACTTAGATTTGAATCTACAGGAAAATGCTGTATTTAGTTACGTTTGCTCACTGGCTAATAAGACAGGTTACTGTTACGCCACCAGTAAACATATATGCGAGAGTCTTGATATCAAAGACAGGACTTTCTATAGAATCCTTACAAGACTTGAGGAGAAAGAGTTTGTTACAAGGGTTACTAAGAGTGTAGGGAATGATGGTAAAGAGCGTAAGATTTATATAAATCCGAAATACCGTTCACTCTGTGATACAGTGTATGATACTTAGTACAATGTACTATAGGGTACATTGTATAGTATGTAAATAAAATAACTATACATTGTATAATAACTATACATTGTATTATATATACTTATAAAAAACAAATTTATATTTTAATATGCAAACGATTGAACAAAAATTTTTAGCTTTAGGTATAGAACCGAAGGGAAATGGAGTAGAGCAAAAGGTTAGATGTCCTAAATGCGCCATTTTAGGTAAACAGAATTGGAAAGATACTTGTCTTTCTATTAATCTGGCGAAAGGAGTTTATAATTGCCACAAGTGTGGAGACAAAGGAACAGTGAATAATAGAGAAGAATATGTAGTTATGCAGCAACCAAAGAAAGTTTATAAGTCACCAAGTAAAAGTAATATGAAGAATCTTACTACTGAAGGGCGTAAATTCCTAAACGATAGAGGTATTACTAATGAAGTGATTGACTTAAATAAGATTGTTTCTACTAAAGACAATAAGAATATTGCATTTGCGTATTTAAAAGATAACGAACTTATAAACTATAAGACAAGAGGTATAAATGGTAAAACATTTACTCAGGCGAAAGATGCTAAACCAATTATCTACAATTACGATAGAGTTAAGAACTCAGCTAAGATTGTTATATGTGAGGGAGAGATAGATTCACTATCGTGGGAAGTAGCTGGTATATCATTCCACACTTCTGTAAATATGGGTGCACCAAATGTAGGAGACAAGAATATAGACAAGAAGTTAGAATGTATTTCTAATTGCTATGAAGTGTTTGAACAAGCTAAAGATGTATATATCGCCACTGATAATGACGATAACGGCAGATTGTTAGAGAGAGAACTACTTAGAAGAGTTGGTGCAGATAAATGTAAAATAGTTGATTTAAGACCATTTAAAGATGCTAATGAGGTACTACTAAAGGAGGGCGCAGAAAGTCTCAGAAATCGCTTTAAAACGGCTCAAGACCCTAAATTAGAGGGCGTATTTGAAGTAACAGACGTTATGGAGTCTATGTTAGATGGATTTCACAATGGACAAGAAAGGGGAACAACTACTTACATTCCTACTGTAGATGAGGCGTGGACTTGGAGAAAACAAGAGATTACCATTTGGACAGGATATCAGAATGAGGGAAAGAGTTTGTTTCTTAATCAGCTTGCTGCGATTAAGGCTTATTGGGATGGTTGGAAGTTTGGAATCTTTACGCCAGAGAATATGCCTATGCGAGACTTCTTCAATGATATTATAGAAATGTACATAGGTAAAAGTGCTGACCCATACTACTCACACCAGATGACTGAAGAAGAATATAAAGAGGGTATTGAATTTGTAAAGAAACACTTCTTTGTTATATATCCTAAGAAGTTCTTTACACTTGACAATATATTTGAGCGTGCTAAGTTCTTAGTTCGTCAAAAAGGAATTAGGTCGCTAATCATTGACCCCTACAATACAGTCCAGCATAAGATGTTTTCTGGCGAGAGAGAAGACTTATACATCAGTAGATTTATGTCTGAACTAAAGAGATTTGCAATAGAAAACGATATTAGTGTGAATTTAGTGGCGCATCAAGTAACGCCACAAAAAACTGAGGATGGCAGATATTATAAGCCTGATGTCAATAAGATAAAGGGTGGCGGTACGTTTGCTGACAAAGCTGATAACGTGGCGTATGTATGGAGACCGAACAGGGCTTTGGATTTCTCAGATACAAGTGTTATATTTGGAACACAAAAGATAAAGAAACAGAAGTTAGTTGGTATTCCACAAGACGTTACTGGCATAAACTTCAACGTAAGGGAGCAGAGATATTACTTTAATGGGTACACACCCTTTAATGATATTGATGCTAAAAGATGCGTAAAAAAGCAAGAGTAGATGCGAATCAAAAAGAAATAGTACAGGAATTGAGAAAGCGAGGTATATCTGTTTTACATACACACCAACTTGGTAAAGGTGCGCCTGATATCATAGTAGGTTATATGAATTCAAATTACCTTATTGAACTAAAAGACGGAAACAAATCTAAAAGTCAACAGAGACTAACCAAAGACGAATTAGACTTCTCACTGAAATGGCGTGGAAGTTATGCAGTGTGCAATTCGTTGGAACAAATCCTGTTACTTATAGATTATGACAAAGAACGAGCTATTAGATAAATTAGCTGAAAAGTATGATGATTGGTGGAATATGGCGAAGTCCTTTAAAGTCAGTGATGACGAGGCTTCCGAACTTGTTCAAGAGATGTTCATTAGGATTTATGACTATGTTAAAGAGCCTAAAAAGATTCTCTACAATAAGAATGAGATTAACACATTTTATGTTTACATAACACTTAGGAATTTGTATTACTCAAACCTCAAGGGAGAGAAGCTAACTTTTGTAGAAGAGGTAAAAGATTATATGGTGAATGAGTATGAGTTACCAAAGTATCTGGAGATAACTAAAAAAGAGCACCTCGAAAAAGTATTTAACAATGTTGATTCTGTTATTGATACTTGGTATTGGTACGACAGAAAGATGTTTGAATTATATTATAGAACTGATATGTCAATGCGAGATATATCGAGTGAGACTAAAATAACATTAAGTTCAATTTTTAATACGCTATCAAATGCAAAGAAAGAAATTAGACAAAGACTCAGTGACGCATACGAAGAGTACAAGCGCACAAAAGAGTAAAGGATTAGGTGATACTGTAGAAAAGGTATTTAAAGCTACAGGCGTAGCTAAAGTCGCTAAGTGGATATTAGGTGAGGATTGTGGGTGTGAAGAGAGAAAAAAATACCTCAATAAAATCTTTCCTTACGCTAAACCAGAATGTTTAACTGAAGATGAATACAACTATTTAGATTTGTACTTTACTGATAAACCAAGTACAATAAGTTCGGTACAGCAAAAGGAGTTACTTCGCATATATAACAGAGTTCTCCATCAAAACACTAAACCCACAAATTGTACACCCTGTTTCCTAAGCAGTGTTCACGACAAGTTATATAAGATATACAAAGAGTATGAGAAATAACATAAATAGAATACATAATTTAGAGAAGGCGTTTGTTTTCTATATGAACACTATGTATGATTGGAATCTAAACTGGACTGGTGAAGGTATGTCTAATTGGGATGCTGAAGGTTCTACGTCTAAAGGAAACAAATGTGTTGTTGAAATGAAGTTTAGAAAGACTTACTACGAAACTAAAATGATTGAGGTATTTAAGTATGATAAACTTATGTCTCTTGATAAGGATATTGTAAAGCTATACTTTGTTAGCGACCCTAAAGGCAGCTATATGTTTTATCTAAACGAATTAAATGATTTAAGTAAAGAAAGTTTGTCTTGTCCAAAGAACACTATGTGGAATGGCGCAAAGACAAATAAAGATGTTTACCTTCTTTCAGAAGACAAGGCTATAATGAAACAACAATTCAATACTAAGTTATTTTAGTATGCCACTACTACGACCAAAGAAATACGAGAAAAACAAAGACTTCATTCAAAGATGTATGGGAAACGCCAAGATGGGAGAGGAGTTTCCTGATAGAGACCAGCGTTATAGTGTCTGTCAAACAATCTTCAAAGACCAGTTCAATCCAAAAAAGTAATTAACAATTTTGTTTATTAAGTAATTCTTTTATATATTTGTACTCAAATCAAGTACGAATGATTATAAAGAGAATTATATTACACCCCCTTAATCTTTTACGAGTATCTGTAGCGATTGTAACGCTCATTGTGTTCTTTTGCTTAGAAACTATACTCCTTGTTATATATCACGGAGTAGAGACACCGTTAAGGACAGCCCTTAACTTAATAGAGAAGTTTATTAAATACACAATCAAATATATACGATAATGGGAAAATCAGGAGAAGAGTTTCTTAAGTTTATTGAGAGACAACATCAGGAAGCTGAAGATGAAAACAAGAGAAAGTTCTATGAAGATATGGAACGTCAGTACTATCAGGCTCAAGAAGAGAGAGCTTATATGGAAACAGATGAATATAAACAACGGAAGGAAGAAATAAGAAAAACCCTTTGGGGTGTGTTTAATCACTTTCACCCACACAATTGGATATGAAACATACAATAATGACGCTGGATGGAAAGTTCTGGCAATACGATGAGATACTCAAAGAGATGGATAGTGATGAGTTCTACTATGGTTACTTAGGAAAGTACGCTCTTAGCAGTAGTTCGGTAAAGACACTTTTGGATTCTCCAAAGGCTTACTTAAAATCATTAAGACAACGGAGCGACACCCCTGCGCTTATGCAGGGGAGACTCGTTCACTTGGCGGTTTTAGAGCCAGAGAAGTTCGATAAGCTAAACTTTGTAGATGTGCAGAGTAGAAACACCAAAGCATTTAAAGAGGCACTTAGCGAGAACTCTGAGAGTTATACAATCAAAGAACACGACTTGGCTATGTATATGGCTCAGGCGATTCACGATAATAAACACGCCAGAGAATTATTAGAGGGTACTGACAAAGAAGTTCCGTCAATGAATATGATGTTTGGTAAACCCTTCAGAGGTAAAGCAGATGCTTTAGGTTCAGGGCGTATGGTTGATTTAAAGACAACAAGTAGTGATATGAATGAATTTCACTGGAGCGCAAAGAAGTATAAGTATATGTGTCAAGCGTATATATATAGTAAGTTATTCGATGTAGATTACAAAGACATATATTATCTGGCGATAAACAAAGAAACTTATGACATTGGAATCTTTGATGTTTCGCAGGAATTTTATAACTTAGGCGAAAGTTTAGTAGAGAGAGCAGTTCAGGTATATACGGATGAGATAGAGAATGGTATGAATGAATTGCATAACTATACTATTCGAGGCACACTTTGATTGAAGACGATTATAAATTATTAATAGAAGAATATAAGGATGACATTCTTTTATCACTCAGAATGGGAGTTCTGAAAGTAGATGAGTTAAAGTATCTACTACAGCACTTCAAGGATGAGGAGAATTATGAGGCTTGTCAAGGGTTATCCAATGCTTATATTCAATTTAAAAAAGAGTTAGATGAATACTGATTTTGATATATTAAGAGAGATTACACAAGAGATTTGTAAGATAGACCCAATGAAAGAAACAAGAGATAGAGAAGTTGTATATGCACGAATGATTATGTATAAAGTTCTCAAGAGCTTTCATAAACATACAGTTACTGCAATAGGTAGGATGTTTGGAAAGCATCACGCCACGATATTACATAGCATTAAGCAGTTTGATAATATGGTTATTTACGATGATTGGTTGAGCAATAGATTCCACTGCGTTATGAGTGAATATACAAAAGAGATTAGCTTACAGAATGAAGTTATTGCAGATGTACATTTAAGGAATAAAATACTTGAGTCCAAAGTAAATATGCAAAAAAGAATTATAAGGCAGTATAAAGAGATATCTGATATTATTGATGGCGTTCCTGAAGTAAAGGTTGAACAGATAATTCAAAAGCTCCGTATGCTTTCAGAGGTTGCTAAGAAAGAGATAAAACCTCGTAATCAACAGACAGTATTATATAACTCTAATATAGTATCACACCAATGAGACAAAAGAAACTAACTCAGGCTCAAAGGATATCTCAACTTGAAAAGGCAGTCACCAGAATGTATATTATGATTCAAGCTGTAATTGAGAAGCTCCCTAAAGAAGAAAACACTGAAGAGAAAAAGTAGTTACTTTAATTAAAGGTGGCGTATGTCTGACGAGCAAGAGTTTAAGAAACAGGGAGTTATAAGTGTTAAAACACAAAAGTGGTTAGCTGATAAGAAACGTAAAGAAGAAGAGGAGAAAGCTAAACCTAAACCAGCTCCAAAGAAGCCAGAGCCCAAAACAAACCAACCCACTATCGTAAAAGAAGAGCACCAGAAGTATTCTGATGGGCGTAGAAACAACGGAGCTGTCAAAGGGATATCAAGAGGTCAAGGGCGCAAGCCAAAAGCGAAAGAAGAAGAGATAAAGAACTTCGCTCTTGGTTCAATGAAGCGAGCCTTTGGTAGTGAGAAGAAAGCGTGGGAAGCACTCGCCAATATGAGTAAAGATTCATTCCCACACTTACGCCTTCTGTGGGAGTACAAGTACGGTAAACCGAAAGAACAAAAAGATTTGAATGTAAAGCAGGAAGTGAATATTCCTGTTATATCATTCTTAGACCAAGAGAAGACTATTGATATTGACGCTGAAATACAAGACGATGGCAAAGAAGATAAAGAATAATTATTCACCGTTCTTTAGCGAGAAGAAGGGATTCGATTGTGTTGAATATGAGATAGGTAAGGAAAGGTGTGAGGAGCAGTGCTCATTCTGTAGTGTTATACCTATCACTGACTAATGAAGAATGTTAATCTTAATCCAAAGTATCATTCGTTATTTAAGTCTCAATCCAGATACCACATCTGTACTGGTGGGAGAGGTAGCGGAAAGTCTTTTGCTGTAAATACATTCTTAGTATTACTCACTTACGAAAGAGGTCATAAGATACTTTTTACTCGATATACGATGACTTCAGCAAGTATGTCGATTATACCAGAGTTTCTGGAGAAGTTAGACCTTATGGGTATTGGTGGTAACTTTACTGTCACAAAGACTGAAATCATAAACAATCTTACAGGGAGTAGTATATTCTTCAGTGGTATCAAGACAGCCAGTGGAGACCAAACTGCAAAGCTAAAGTCCATTCAGGGTGTTACTACGTTTGTATTAGATGAGGCGGAGGAGCTTACAGATGAAGAATCGTTTGATAAGATAGATTACTCTGTAAGAGCGATGGGTACACAAAACAGATGTATATTAATTCTAAACCCCACTACAAAAGAACACTGGATATATCAGAGGTTCTTTCAGAACAGAGGTATTCCTGATGGACACAACGGAGAGAAGGAGAATGTGAATTATATACACACCACATACTTAGATAATAAGAAACATCTATCTGAATCATTTGTATCGCAAGTGGAGGATATGAGAACCAGAAGACCAGATAAATATAAGCACCAGATATTAGGTGGATGGCTAAATAGAGCTGAAGGAGTTATCTTTACTCACTGGCGTATTGGAGAGTTCGATAATAATCAGGATGCAATCTTTGGACTCGACTTTGGTTTCTCAACAGACCCTTCAGTATTAACTGAGATTGCAATAGACAAGACACGCAAAATAATATGGATTAGAGAGCACTTCTACAAGGCAGGTATGTCCACATCCAACATATTCGAGATGTGCCGTAGAATCGCAGGAAAACAGCTTATAGTGTGCGATAACAGTGAGCCTCGACTGATAAGTGAGCTGAAGACTAAAGGACTTAATATAACGCCAACGATAAAGAAGAAGGGCAGTATATTGACAGGAATCGCTCTAATGCAAGACTACGATATTATTGTAGATAAAGAATCTATCAATACAATTAAGGAGTTCAATAATTATGCTTGGAAGCTAAAGGGCAGTATTCCACAGGATAACTGGAATCACAGTATTGACGGAAGTCGGTACGCAATTCAATACCTACTTACTCGCTCTGTTCCGAAGGGGATGTA
>Ga0098042_1000450_pt1 | contig 16009 bp, 14 predicted proteins | sample 9_EtaG_FD_75066 | JGI IMG/M metagenome (GOLD analysis project Ga0098042, IMG submission 75066) | Marine viral communities from the Subarctic Pacific Ocean - 9_ETSP_OMZ_AT15188 metaG | ecosystem: Environmental > Aquatic > Marine > Oceanic | place: Pacific Ocean | collected 2015-01-10
AGGGCCTCCAGGGCGGTCTCGCAGCCACTGAAATCCAGCTCGAACAGCTCGCCACGGCGGCCCTCGACCCGGGCGCCGATGCCCTGCTCGAACACCAGCCCGGTGTCCGGCTTCGGCGACTTGGAGGCGCGCACATGGGCCAGCGCCCGGGTGCCCTCCAGCAGCCGCTCGATCAGCACTTCCACCCGGCCGCCGGAGCTTTTGTGGCCGAACAGGCGGGCCGGAATCACCCGGGTGTCGTTGAACACCAGCAGGTCGCCGGGGCGCAGGTGGCCGGCCAGGTCCGGGAACCGCTGATGTTTCAGGTCGTCCACGGTGAGTGCCAGAAGGCGGGCGTCGCGGCGCCGCTCGGGGGGATGGCGGGCGATCAGCGCTTCCGGCAGATCAAAATCAAAGTCGTCGACTCTCACGCGGTTATTCCTCCACCCCGGTCAGACCGCCTTGGCGCCCTTGGGCAACACCACGGTGGCGGTGAGCGACAGGCGGTCATGCAGGGTCTGGTGCGGGTGCACCAGCACCACCAGATAGCCGGCGCCGAGGGTCAGCCAGGACAGCCCGGCGGCGGCGAAACGGGCCACCGTCTGCCAGAAACGCATGGGGCCGCCCCGGTAGTCGCGCACCTGCAGGCGCCAGGCGCGCATGCCCAGGGTCTGGCCGCCGTGCAGCCAGAACCAGGCGTAGAAGGCCCAGGTTTCCAGGATCAGCAGCGGGAACAGCACGCCGCGCAGCACCATCGGGTCGGCGCGGGTGACGCCGTTGATGTCCTGCACCGGCAGGCCGGTGTGGTTATAGAGAAGCACGAACAGGCCGGCGCTGACGAACCAAAGGGCGATCACCAGGAAGCCGTCGTAAACCAGGGCCATAAAGCGTTTGAGCAAACCGGCGGGTTTGGCGTCTTCAATCATGGGGGCTCCGACGGGCGGACCAGCGTCTGGCGACGAACGGATACGGAATAAAAAGCCCGCGTTTAGCGGGAGCTTCGTTTCATGCTGGGTAGCAGAGCGGGACTTGGCCCAATGCGCGAGTGTAGCAGAAACCGATTCAAAACCGCCAATGATCCGCCACCGGGCGCCTCTTGCCCAGACCCACTTCTGGCGAACTTTCTGTCGTGATCAATCCAAAGACCGCGCCTTGCCGGAGCGGGGTTCACCGAGGCGCCGATGCTCCGGGGCCTGACGTTAGAGCCATAGGGGCGCCGATCAACCGTATTCAGTCCGCACATCGTGCCGGCGCTCCTTTAGCACCGCGTCGCGGATCATGCGCCAGACAAAATCACCTATCTCCTCTAGCGTGTAGCGACCATCGTCGCTAAACCAGGTGGCTACCCAGTTGAGCGCGCCGAGGCCTATAAGCCGCAGCAAATCCAGATCCACTTCCTTTCGAATTACCCCTTTCTCCGCCAGTGACTTGAGCATAGTCGCCCAGAGGGACTCATAACGGTCGCGCAACTTGATCATCTCCTTACGTGCCTCGCCGCGCAGAGAACGCCACTCAAACAACAGTACATAGACCATGTCCGAGCCGCTGACCAGCATCTGAAGGTGCGCATTGATGCCTCTACGCAACTGCTCCACGGGTTCCGCCGCACCGGCCACGGCTTCGGAGACAGCAGTCGAGGTTTGCTCCAAACCAAGGCGCATCAGATCAACAAGAATATCCTCCTTGGCCTGATACCGGTAATGAAGGCTGCCGGGCAGCAAATTACACGCTTTTGCGATTTCTTTCACCGTGGTCCGGTCATAGCCCTGCTCACGAAACAGTCGAGCGGCGGATGTCAATACAAACTGACGATCAGACCGGGCCGGACCGGCCGGGCGCTTTTTTCTCATGGTTTTTCTCCTCCGGCCTCGGGGTACGGCGCGAATCCGAATTGCGAGAGTCCATTGCCTGCGTCAGACCGACGACTTCCCCGTAATGGCTCGTCACGCCGAAGATCCGCGCGGCCCGCTGATTTTCTCACAAGTCATCGGCTAAGCACCACCGGCCTTGGTCAGCTGGCCAGGGAGGAGGTCCGGGCCGTGTACGGTCTGCGTCGCACCGAATGCCGATGCTGCTTCGGTATCATGCCTTATACCAACGATTTCAATTCGGTGCTCGGATCTTTCAATGCTTCAACATCGACGTCCTTGCCTTGATATACAAGCTTCTTCCCGACCATGAAGGCCATGGGCAGATTTACCGCGTCAACGGCCACCAGCCGGCTTCCGCGTAAATAGAATACCACAAACGCTTCATCCGAGGGATCGCCGCGAACCACCCGCTGATCGTGGTTTTGAGATAACCCCACCATTTGTAAGCGTACGTTAAACTGGTTCGACCAGAACCACGGCACGCTTGTGTAGGGCACGCGCTCACCCATAAGCGTCGCCGCCGCAGTACGAGCCTGATCGACGGCATTCGCCACGGACTCAAGTCGTTGCATCTTTTCAAATAACAGATTCCGGTGGCGGGTACAGTCGCCGATCGCCAGGACAGCGGGATCCGCGGTACGAGTAAACTCGTCAACGACAATACCGTCATCACAGGGCAAGCCCGCGGCCTCGGCTAGAGCGGTTTCCGGAAGAACACCGATGGAAACAAGCACGATATCGGCCGGCACGATACCGCCGTTCGCCAATCTCACGCCCGTCACACAACCTTGCTCTCCCGCTTCGAAGCCGGTAACCGCGGTGTTCAAACGTACGTCCACGCCGGCGTCAGTATGCTTGGCGTAAAAGAATGCGGACATTTCCGGCCCAGTAACCCGTTGCATAAGCCGATCAGCGGCTTCCAGTACGGTGACATCGGCGCCGCTCTTGTTTGCGCTGGCGGCGACCTCGAGACCGATATAGCCGCCACCCACGATGACCAAACGTTTCCCTGCAACTAATTGTTGGCGCAAGTTATCCGCATCGGCTATATCATGCAAATAGTGAATGCCTTTCAAGTCCGCTCCCGGCGCATTCAAACGCCGAACACGCGATCCCGTGGCCAGGACAAGTTGATCGTATTTCAAGGTGCTCTGGTCCGACAACCGGATGATTTTGTTGTTTCGATCGATTTGCACGACTCGCACACCGAGCCGCAACTGATGACCCGCCTTTTCATATATTGAACTTGGCTTCAAATACAGTGAACCCTGATCAACTTCGCCTGTCAGGTAATTCTTGGACAGAGGCGGGCGCTGATAGGGTGGGTGGGGCTCTTCGCCCACCAGAATCACTTTATGCTGATATTTCTTTTGCAACAGTGTTGTCAAAAGCGCTCCCGCCGCGTGCCCGCCGCCAACGATGACCGTCGTTTGTTTCTGATTGTTCGTCATAGCCTATCTCTTTTCTACTGTGCCTTGGGGTCCGATTTCACGATTACAAACGCCATGGGGACGAGCACGCCGCACTCAATACCGCGATCGGCCGCGGGAAACCTTGAAATCCTCGAGAATCATCTCGGCCCCCTTCTCGCCAATCATGGTCGCCGGCTGATGAGTATTTCCGCCCACCAGGGTCGGCATAACGGAAGCATCAACCACCCGCAGGGACCGGAGGCCATGCACGCGCAGTCGGGGATCGACCACCGCCATTGGATCCAACCCCATCTTACAGGTACCTACAGGGTGGTAGGCCGACTCGCCGCTACGCCTCACCCATCTGGCGAGGTCTTCGTCACTGCGCAGCGTCGGTCCCGGCGATATCTCGACCTCGTGGTGAGACGCGAAAGCCGGCTGCTCCAGAATCCTGCGGACTAAACGCACCCCCCGAACGAGTCTCTCGACATCGGCGGGCTCAGCCATATAATTGGGGTCTATCAGCGGTGCCGCGAAGGGATCGGCACTGTGCAAACCGACGTGGCCGCGCGACAAAGGCCGGAGCCCATAAATCATCACGATGTAACCATAACCGCTCATCGCGGTCTTCATATCCCGCCCGTGATCAGCGTACAGCATCGGCCCGAAATGCAGTTGCAAGTCGGGGATCGGCTCTTCCGCACGGGAACGAATAAACCCACCGGCCTCGGCGCCGTTACTCGACAGTAAACCGCGACGACCGCTCAGATACTGCAGCAGGGCCCGAAGGCCCTTGAACCAGTAGCTCGGATGCATGGAAATGCTCTGGCGGTCGCGCGCTCTAACACGCACGAACACGTCGATGTGATCCTGCAGATTCCGTCCCACGCCCTCCAGCTCATGACGCAATTCAATCCCGTGCCGGGACAGTTCACCGCGCGGCCCGATTCCAGAAAGCATCAGCAGCTGCGGAGAATTAAACGCGCCGCCGCAGAGAACTACTTCGCGCCGGGCACGGACCTGAGCCAGCCCCTTCCCGCTCCGATATTCGACACCGGTGGCATGGCCGCCCTGGAGCAACACACGCGTGACGTGCGCTCCGCTGCGGACAGTCAGGTTGGACCGAAACGCCGCGGGTTCGAGATAGGCACGCGCATTGCTACAGCGCGCGCCGTCCTTCTGATAAACATAGTAGTAGCCCACGCCTTCCTGTTCACGTCCGTTGAAATCCGGGTTGCGCCGGTGGCCCGCCTGCATCGCCGCCTTGACGAACGCCGTGCTTAGCGGATTGGTATAGCGGCGCTCGGCAACATTAAGCGGGCCACCCCGACCATGAAACGCCGTTTCAAGAGCCGCCAACTCCGGCTCGAAATGTTCGGATCTTCGGAAGTAAGGCAACACATCGGCATACGACCACCCCTCGCAACCGAGCCGTGCCCACTCGTCGTAGTCCCGGGCATGTCCGCGAATGTAGACCTGCGCGTTCATGCCGCTGGACCCGCCGACCATCTTGCCTCGTGGCTGATATAAGGCACGGCCATACATGTGCCGTTGCGGCTCGGTATTGAACTGCCAGTTAACGCGACGACTGAAGATCAGCTGCAGAAAGCCCAGCGGCATATTCACGAACGGATTGCGGCGACTCTCCGGACCGGCCTCAAGCAACAGCACCGAATGGCGGCCGCATTCGGATAGGCGGTTGGCGACGACGCATCCGGCCGAGCCCGCCCCAACCACGACATAATCGAACTGTTCGGATGACATCGGCTCCGGACGTGAATTCAATTTTTTGCGGTCAACTTGACCATTAGCTTGGAATAGCCCCGCACAAAGTTGGACTGCACACGCTCGGGCTCACCCACGACCTCTATGTTATCAAAGCGCTTGAGTAACTCTTCCCACAAAATCCGCAATTGCAACTCAGCCAGACGGTTGCCCATGCAACGGTGAATGCCGTAGCCAAAGGAAATATGATTCCGCGCGTCCTTTCGATCAATAATAAGCTGGTCGGGATTTTCGAACTTTCGTTCGTCTCTATTACCGGAGGCATACCACATCAACACGCGGTCCCCTTTCTTAATGGTCTGACCACGCAGCTCCACGTCCTGCGTGGCAACCCGGCGCATGTGCGCGAGTGGAGTTTGCCAGCGGATAATTTCCGAAACCATGTTCGGAATCAATTCCGGGTTTTTCTTCAGCTTGATGAATTCCTCGGGGAACTGATTCAGGGCCAGCACACCGCCGCTCATGGAGTTGCGGGTGGTGTCATTGCCGCCAACAATCAGCAGCGCCAGGTTGCCGATAAACTCCATTGGACGGTTAATCAAATCCCGGGTATCCTCGTTACTCTGTAGCATGCTGATCAAGTCGAAACCCGGAGGCTCGCCAGCCTTGCGTCGTGCCTCCTTGTCTCGCCAAAGCCTCGAGAATGACCAGGCCATGTCCGCGGCATCGTCAAACATGATGTCTTCGTCGGTAAACTCGCCACCAGTCGCCGAAGATGCTCCGGACAGTCGGTCCGACCAATCAACCAGCTTGTGACGCTGCTCGTAAGGGAAATCCAGCAACGTTGCCAACATACGCCCGGTCAACTCCTTGGACACTGCCGGCACCCAGTTGAAAGCCTTGTCCAGGGGCAGACTGTCGAGCACCTCGGCGGCGCGCTGCCGGATCAGCCCCTCCATTTCCTTGAGATTCTGGGGTGCCACCACACCTTGGACCGCCCGGCGTTGCACATCATGTTTTGGCGGATCCATGGCGATAAACATTTCCACCGACAACCCTTCCGGAGGATCACCCAGAATGATTTGTGGCTCGGAGGAAAAGAGCTCGTGATTCTTATCGACGAACAAAATGTCTTCATAGCGTGTCACCGACCAGAATGGCCCGAACTGGCTGCTTTTCTGGAAGTGCACCGGTGCCTCATCACGTAACCGCTTGAAATAGGCACCCCACTGATCTTGCCGATACAGAAAAGGGTTGCTGGTGTCAATATCCTCAAGTGCCAGGGTATTGACGTCAGGCACGGGCTGTTCGAGAAACTTGACCTGTGGGCGTGTTGACCCCAGTGCCTTTTTCTTCGCTTTCATCAGAGATTTGAGTGCCTTGATCTGTAAGTGCATAGGCACCAATCTCGATGTGGCATTAATCATCTTTGTTTGCATGGCATCGTTCGTGCCTGACTTGGTTGACATGGTGACCTCCCGCTACATCTGAAATTCAGGCAACAGAACGGTCATACCGTCCATCGCCTCAGTGGTTCGAATCTGACAGCCCAGCCGAGAAGTTTCTGCCCGCTCCGGAGTCATGGACAACATCTGCTCTTCAGCATCATTTATTTCCCCGGTCTTTCCGAACCATTCATCGGTCACTATCACGTGGCAGGTGCCGCAGGCGCATTCCCCACCGCAGTCTCCGTCGATGCCGGGCACAGCGTTATTAACAGCAACCTGCATCAGCGAGGAACCAGATTCAAACTCGGCAATGTGCTCGGTACTGTCATGCTCAATGAACGTAATCTTACCCAAGACCTTTCTCCAGCAAGTAACTTAATGACTGCATCGTGGTTGTTGATTCGCTTGCCGGGGAGGTCATTTATTGACACACTGGGGTCATTTAAAGACAGGCATGCCTATCAACGGACCGTATCAATGACACAGCAGAAGGGTGAACCGAAAGCTTCGGAAGGCGGCATTCCGTCGAACTATTCACGACTTATTGCCCGCGAGCTGGACTTAACCGTCAGCCAGCTACCCTCGTTGCTGCAAGGTACCGGTCTCGGTATCGCGCAATTTCTGGGCGAGGACAGTCTGCTCACGCCAGCTCACCAGGTGCGGATTTTACGCAATGCACTGGCGTTGTCGGGCCAGTTTGAGTTCGGCTTACGGCTGGGTAAGCGTCTGACCCCGGCGACCCACGGCGCCATCGGTTTTGCCGCCTCGAGCAGTCCGGACCTGCTCACCGCGCTACAGGCGATTCAGACATTCCTACCTACTCGCGCAAGCATCGTCGAGCTACACCTGCAGGAAGCTGAAGAACACCTGGAATGCCGACTGGACTTCCAAGTGCCGCTGGACGCGGATATCGAGCGTTGCCTGGCGGATACCATGATCGTGGTGCTGCTTGAATTCGGCGAGTTCGTTGTCGGTCGCCCACTACATGAGGCTGAAATTTGTTTTACCCACCGGACACCTGAGTACCACGCGATGTACTCGGACTACTTGCCCGGTCGCATTCGTTTTGGCTCCGATAAGTTCACACTAAAACTGCCGATGGCACTGTGCCTGGAACCGAACGCCTCCGCCAATCATGAAAATTACCGCCTGGCTCTTGAGCAATGTGAATCAATGCTTGCCGAGCTTCAGAACCACAAGCCCAGCTACCAGACCCGGCTTAAGAAGATGATGCTATCGAGACCCCCCGGTTCGCTCAGCGAAGACGAAGCAGCGGCCTCCCTTTTCATGAGCAAACGCACTCTCGCTCGCAAGCTCAAGGAGGAAAACAGTAGTTTTAGGAAAATTCGTGACGAAATCCTATCCCGGCAAGCGATCAGCTACCTGTGTGACAGCAAGCTTTCGATCGAAGCCATCGCCGCGTTGATGAACTATCATGACGGAGCCAATTTCAGGCGTGCCTTCAAGCGCTGGTTCGGTCTTTCGCCCGATCAGTACCGGCAGCACGCCGGTTCCCGGCACACTCTACCCCCTGCCCCCTAGTGGTCCGGTACCACGCTCCGGCATTCCGTTTCCTTTCTTTTGTACCGTATCTCGACCGGCTTTTCCCGCCGGTCTGACGCGATCTGTTTCCCGGCGCGCGAAGATATCCACTGACTGCTTTTTCGGGCCTTGACATTTGGTCAATCGCCCAAATAAAGTGACTCAACAGTCGAACTACTCAGGAGGTCGACATGGTGATCGCGAGCCGCAAGATTGGTTACGATGAAGTCGAACACAGGGATTTGAATTTCGGCATGAGCCCGGAGACGGTGCCGCGCCACTGGTTCAACAACGATCCGTGGATCACTCACTGGATGAACGCGATCCTGGCCGCGGTGCCGGACGGCGAGCGCTGGGTCATGCAGGCCACGAGTAAGCAACTCGAGAATCTTCACGATCCGTCAGTGCGCAAAGCCGCGATCAGCTTTATTCGACAGGAACGCTCCCATGCACGGGAGCATGACGCCATGAATGAAGCGATGGTCGCGCACGGCATTCCAATAGACCGGGCGGAGGCCGTGTTCAAGGCGATCAGAAAGCCCCTTCAACGCTACCTGGGCGGCGCCACCCAGTGCGCCATGGCCGCGAACTTCGAGCATTTCACGGCCGTGATTTCCCAGGTAATGCTCGATCATCCGGAACTGTGGGACGATACCAGGCAGGAAGTCGCCGCCATGCTGTTCTGGCACTTCGTGGAGGAGACGGAGCACAAGTCAGTCAGCTTCGACGTGTTCGGAGAGGTAAGCGGGGGCGGCGTCCGCGCTTACGCAATCCGCATGGCGACGCTCGCTCTGGGTACAGCCCTTTTCCTGCCTCTGGTGCACGGTAACTGGCTGTATTTCCTCTGGAAAGATCGGCAGCTCACGAACATCCCCTCGGCACTGCGCGCCATTAAGTGGTTGTACTTCGCACCTGGAATCTTCACCCGAGCTTTTGTGATCGATACGCTGCCTTTTCTCTCCCCCCGCTTCCATCCATGGGACGCCGATAACCGGGAAGTCATCCACGCCTGGAAGCGCGCCTACGAGGAAACCGGTGATGCCCAGCAGGCTTACCAAGCATTCCGGCAATGGCATGACGATAACAGGCGTGACACAACAGCGGAACGAGTGACGGCGGCGTGAGCGGTGCCAAGCGTAAAACACTGAAACCCTCCGAGGGGGCGGCGGCCCTGGTCACGGGGGCGGGCAGCGGCATCGGCCGCAGCTTCGCCTATGAGATCGTGCGCCGTGGCGGATCAGTGATCTGCGCGGATATAGACCGCCAGCGCGCCGAGCAAACCGCCAGCATACTCTCGGAATTGGGCGAAGGTCGGGCTGTCGCCTACCGCTGCGACGTAGGTAGTGAAAAGCAGATGGCCACGCTCGCCGACAAGGCCGAATCGCTGCTCGGACGGCCAATGACGTTGGTGGTCAATAACGCCGGGGTGGGCGTAGGCGGCCGCATCGGAGAAGTGCCGCTTGGCGATTGGCGCTGGTGCCTCAAAGTCAATCTTTGGGGCGTCATTCATGGTTGTCACTTCTTCGCACCCAAGCTGCGCGCACTGGGCTACGGCGGCATTGTCAACGTGGCTTCGGCCGCCGGTTTCGGCGCGGCGCCGGAGATGAGTGCGTATAACGTGACCAAGTCCGCGGTCCTTTCACTCTCCGAAACTCTGGCGGCCGAGCTGACCGGCACCGGCGTGCATGTTTCGGCCCTGTGTCCCACCGTGGTACCCACCAACATTCTGGACAAGGCGCGCCTGCCCGAGCACCGCGGCGATTTCGCCCATGCCGCCATGCGCAAGTGGACCTTCGCCACCAGCGACCAGGTGGCACGCCGGACCCTGGACGCCCTCGATCGAAAGCAACTTTATGTGGTGCCGCAGTTCGACGGGCGTTTCATGTGGCGGTTCAAGCGCTACGCGCCGCGGCTATACGCTCGCGCGCTGGGCGAGGCGTATCGCCTGGCCGGGGGCTGATATCCGGCAGGAGGCAAATCATGACATCATTCTCGGCAAGAGTTGCCGACCGTGGTTTTCGGCTACTGATGAAACGCGAGCCGGCTAGTCCCGACGAGTTGGTGATGCGGTTACGGCGCATCGCCGCGATGGCCCGCCTGCCGGGCGGGCTGCCGTCCGGAGTCACCGCGCGCAAGACCACCATTGGCAATGAACCGGCCGTACCACCCGGCGTGCCGGCGGTGCGTGTCAGTCCCAGTCAGCCCACGGCCACCGTGCTGTATCTCCACGGTGGCGCCTTTATCAGTGGCCGTTTCCCTACTTATGCTGAGCTTTGCGGGCAGCTGGCCAAGAGACTGAACGCACGCGTGTTCTGGATCGACTACCGCCTAGCGCCGGAGGCGGCCTACCCGGCCGCCCTCGACGATGCCCACCATGCCTACAGGGCGCTGGCCGAGGACTATCCTGACGAGCCGCTGGCCCTGATCGGAGATTCCGCGGGTGGCAACCTCACTCTGGCCACGCTGCTGAGGCTGCGCGATGCGCAGGCCGCCTCGCCCGATTCCTCCCCCCGCATGCCAGCCTGCGCCGTGTCGATCTCACCCGGCGCCGATGCGGTTGGCGATACACCGTCGCGCCAGGCCAACGCGGCCAGCGATGCCATGCTGACTCCACGCATGATCAAGATGGCCACCGATCTGTATCTGGCCGGCCATGATCCCCGGGATCCCTATGTCTCACCGATATACGGCGATTTCCGTGGCCTGCCGCCTCTTATGCTCACTGTGAGCGAATCCGAGGCCCTCCGTGATGATGCCTATCGGGTAGCGCACCGTGCGCGCCAGGCCGGCGTGGCCGTGACCCTGCGCGCCCGCTGGAATATGCCACATGTGTGGCCGGTGTTTCATTCCATGTTGCCGGAGGCGCGCCAGGACGTTACCGAAATAGTCGGCTTTATGCGCCGGCATTTGTCGGCGCCCGTAGCATGCACCCGGGCCGTGGCACGGACGAAACTGCGCCTCGCGCATAGCGGCTAAGCGGCCTGCTAAAAACTGGAAGGAGGACCACTATGAATGTCGCGGAGGACCGGATTCAACAAAGCCGTCGTGGCCAGCGGGCGCCGCGCCACGGGAGCCCTGAACCCGACCACGAGATTTTGATCATCGGCGCCGGCTTCGCCGGAATGGGCGCGGCCATCGAGCTTCTCAGCCGCGGCATGAAATCCTTATCGATCATCGAGCGTGCCGCCGATGTCGGCGGCACCTGGCGCGACAACCGCTACCCCGGCGTGGCGGTGGACATCACTTCTTTCGTCTACTCTTTTTCCTTCGAGCAGAATCCGAACTGGTCGCGGGTCTTCGCGCCGGGTGACGAGCTGCAGAACTACGCCCGCCGTGTGGCCAGCAAATACGGCCTCTATCCCTACATACGTTTCGGCGTCAGCGTGAAGCGTGCCGAGTTCGATGAAGGCGAGCACTTGTGGCGGGTGACAACCGACAAGGGATGTGTCACCGCACGCCACCTAGTGTCCGCCACCGGCGGGTTGATCTCGCCGAAGATGCCGGATATCGAAGGGGTCGAGGATTTTCAGGGCGAGCGCATGCACACCGCGCGCTGGGACCACGAAGTGGATCTCACCGGCAAGCGGGTGGCGGTGATCGGTACCGGCGCCACCGCGGTGCAGCTGACTCCCGAAATCGCCCCGCGGGTGGCGCATCTGGATGTCTATCAGCGCACGCCCATCTGGGTACTCAAGAAACCGGATGTCCGTATGCCCGGCTGGATGCGCACCGTCTTTCGTTGGTCGAGCCTGGCCCAGCAGGGAGTACGTACCACCACCGATGCGCTGACCGAATCGTTGATGATCATCGCGGCGGTTTACTATCGGCGCTTTCCCTGGCTGGTGCACTGGGCCCAGCGCGCCGGCGTCAACAACATGCGCGAGCAATTGCCCGATAACCCGGAGTTATGGGGCAAATTAACCCCGCGATATGGCTTCGGCTGTAAGCGGCCGACATTTTCCAACAACTACTTTTCCACCTTCAGCCGTAGCAACGTCGATCTGATCACCACCCCTATCCAACGCATCACTCCCAAGGGCATCGAGACCATCGACGGCATTGAGCACGAGATCGATGTGCTGATCCTGGCGACCGGCTACAAGGTTTTCGAAAAGGGCAATCTGCCCTCCTATGAAGTCGTGGGACGCGGCGGTGTGGATCTGGGCGAATTCTGGGAGCGGAACCGTTACCAGGCCTATGAGGGCCTGACAGTACCCGGCTACCCCAATCTCTACATCATGCTGGGTCCATACGCGCTGATTGGTTCATCCTATTTCAAAATGGTCGAGGGTAACGCCATTCACGTGGCGCGCTGCATCCAGGCCGCCCGAAAGCGGGACGCGACTTGCGTGGAGATTCGTCAAGACGTGCACGATCGCTACTTCCGGAATATCCAACGACGCCAACAAGGGACGGTGTTCCTTAACCACAATTGCGCGGCCTCTAACAGCTATTACTTCGATCATCATGGCGACGCGCCCATGCTTCGACCTTCTACCTCTTTCGAGATGCTTTGGCGAGCGAAACACCTGCCCATGGCTCATTACCATTTCAAAAAGGCCTATCCGGCAGGATGGCTATCAGATGACTCAAGGCTGACGTCCAACAGCAGGCCTTTTCCCGGAGATGATACCGTTGCGGAGGTTATTCGCCGATGACGACTCATGAGGAAACAACACCGGTGCTGGTCGGCGCCGGCCAGATCAGCGCGCGCGAACCGGATACCGAGCGCACCCCCATAGGCCTGGTCGCCGAGGCTGCCCGAGCCGCGGCGGCGGACTGCGGTGTGACCGGGGTTCTGGGTCAGATCCAGTCGTTAACGTGTCTCAACATATTGGCGCCGTCTTATTCCGATGCCCCGTCCACCCTGGCGCGGCATCTGGGCATCGACCCCGGCGAGCGCTTCTACACACCCATAGGCGGGAACATGGGTCAATGGCTGGTCGGTTACTATGCCGATCGCATCGCCGCCGGTGGTCTCGATTGTATCTTGATCGCGGGCGGCGAGGCGCTTGCCACACAGATGCGCGGCAAGGGCGCCGGCCTGTCCGGAGTGCTGGACACCGCCACCGGCGAGGGTCCGCGACTGCTCGGCGATGACCGCGAGCCGACCAATTCGGCGGAACAACGCCACGGGCTCAATCTGCCCATCCAGATCTATCCGTTGTTCGAGCAGGCGCTGCGGCGTCGCTACGGCCTTGACCCAGCCGAGCACCGACGAATGCTGGGCGAATTCTATGCCCGATTCAACGCCGTCGCGGTCGACAATCCGCGAGCCTGGCGCCGCGACCCTTTATCGGCGGCCGATATCGCCGAGCGCTCACCCAAAAATCGCATGGTCGGCGCGCCCTACACCAAGCACATGAACGCCCTCATCGCGGTGGATCAGGCCGCCGCGCTGGTAATGATGTCCGTGGCCAAGGCCCGGCGGCTGGGCATCGACCCTGAACGCTGGGTGTACCCCCTGGCCGCGGCAAACGGCCACGATCATTGGTTCGTCTCCCAGCGGGCGGATCTTTCCCGCTCGCCGGCGATCACCGCCTGCGGCGAGCGGCTGGCGGCGACCAGCGGACTCGGGATCGACGCGATCGATCACCTGGACCTGTACAGCTGTTTCCCCAGCGCTGTACAGATGGCGCGCGATGCGCTGGGTATCTCCGTGCATGATCCCCGGCCACTGACCGTCACGGGTGGCTTGGCTTACCATGGCGGGCCCGGCAACAACTATTGCACCCACGCCATCGCCGAGATCATGAACCGTATCCGCGCCGACCGAAGCACCAACGGATTGGTCAGCGGCGTGGGCTGGTACATGAGCAAGCATTCGCTGGGGCTCTACGGCGGAAGACCGCCCGTCGGCGGTTGGCGGCCGATCGATCCGGCCGGGCTGCAAGCCGAGATCGACGCCGGCCCCGTCGTGGAACTGGTGGAGCAGGCGCAGGGCAAGGCCCGCATCGAGACCTACACTGTCATGCACGACCGCGCCGACCGCCCGGTCCAGGGTATTGTGCTGGGCCGCCTGAGCGATGGCCGGCGGTTTGTTGCCAACACTCCCACCGACACGGACCTGCTCAATGCCATGACGAACGAGGAATTTCTCAATCGCACGGGCCGCGTGCACCACGATGGCAAACGCAACCTATTTACCCCGGAGGGGTGAGCGCAAGGGGGAGACGATAATGAGCATCGCGTCCGAAGCCCAGTTCGACCAAGCGCGCGTAGCCGAACGCATGCGTGACATTCGCGAGGCCACCCGCGTCGTGAGCGAAGGCTTTTCCCGGGAATACATGCGCGAATGCATCGATAATCACCGATTCCCTCAGGAGGCCTGGGAAGCGCTGGGCGAATATGGGCTGCTTGGCATCACCATTCCCGAGGACCTGGGGGGCTCGGGCGGCGGCCAGGTGGAACTAGTCGCGCTGATGGAAACGCTGGCCGAGGCCGGGCTGGTGCTGCCCATGCTGTTGCTCACTGGGTTTGCGCGAGTGCCGATCATCCGCAATGGCACACCCGGGCAAATAGAGCGGTTCGTCAAGCCGACAATCAGCGGGGCCGAGAAACTGTGCTTCGCAATCACCGAGCCGGATGCCGGGACCAACAGCTTCGCGATGTCCACGCTGGCGACACCGGATGGTGACGGCTATCGGCTGACCGGGCGCAAGGTTTTTATTTCCGGTGCGGCGGACGCCGATCGAATGCTGGTCGTGGCCCGCACCCAAAAAGCCGGCGAAGTCAAACGACGCACCGAGGGTATGTCCTTGTTCGTGGTGGATACCGACGCGCCCGGCGTGGAACTACAGCCCCTGAATATCGACGTCGGTTGGCCGGAGCGGCAATACCTGGTTTTTTTCGATGACGTCAAACTCGACGCGGGTCGCTTGATCGGCAACCCGGGACAGGGCCTGGCCGGAATGTTCGAGGCGCTGAATTCGGAGCGCCTGCTGGTCACCGCCATGTCCGTGGGCCTGGGCAATTACGCTCTCAAAAAGGCAGTGGCCTACGCCAACGAACGCAAACCTTTCGGCACCCCCATCGGGGGTTATCAGGCTATACAGCACCGGCTGGCCGAGGCCAAGGCCGAATTGGAGGCAGCACGGCTGATGATGATCCACGCGGCTGCGACGTTCGACGCCGGTGGCGATGCCGGTTCTCATGCCAACATGGCGAAATTGCTGGGTTCTCGCGCGGCGGTCAAAGCCGTCGAGGCCGCCCTGCAGACCCACGGCGGCTACGGTTTCGACCGGGACTACGACATCATCACGCTATGGCCTTCGGCACGGTTAATGGAGGTTGCACCAATCAACAACGAAATGCTGCTCAACTACATCGGAGAACATGTCCTTGGCTTACCCAAATCCTACTGAGACGCGTGACGTGATCGAGCGTGACGGATTCACTGCCCCGGACGGGCGGCAAATCGCGCTGTGGCGCTGGCCCGGATCGCGCGAACGCCCCACCCTGCATTGGGCCCATGCGACGGGCTTCCATAGCCAGGTTTACCGCTCGCTGCTCGACGAATTGGCTGACGATTGCAACGTGCTGGCCTGGGATATGCGGGGCCACGGGGCCAGCGCCGAGGCGGCCGATATTAAAACATTCCGCGGTTGGGAAACGTACTACGAAGACCTTGTCGCTTGGCTGGAAAGTCTGGATGAGCCTGTCTGGCTTGCGGGTCATTCGATCGGTGCCACGACCAGTATCATGGCCGCGGCCCGACGACCGGACAAGGTGCGGGGCTTGATCCTGGCGGAACCGGTGATCATGGATCCCTGGCAGGGCTGGCGATTGTGGTCGGCCAAGCTGCTACGCCAGTCACATCGGTTGTCACTGGCCGCCGGAGCCGCACGTCGGCGCAGGGTATTCGACTCGCACGCTGCTGCACTGGACAACTATCGGGGCCGCGGTGGCTTCAAGACCTGGCCCGAAGCATGGCTGAACGCCTACGTCCAACACGCCTTCGTGCCGCAGGGTGACCAAGTTCAATTGGCGTGTGCGCCCGAATGGGAGAGCACCACCTTTGCCCATACCGAAC
>Ga0098042_1000451_pt1 | contig 15940 bp, 28 predicted proteins | sample 9_EtaG_FD_75066 | JGI IMG/M metagenome (GOLD analysis project Ga0098042, IMG submission 75066) | Marine viral communities from the Subarctic Pacific Ocean - 9_ETSP_OMZ_AT15188 metaG | ecosystem: Environmental > Aquatic > Marine > Oceanic | place: Pacific Ocean | collected 2015-01-10
AAAAAAACCAGGCTCTATTTGAAAACAGGTATGAGCCTCTGACATTATGACATACCTTTGGCGATTAACGACTTAATGCACCAGGTAGGCTGTCAAGCCTCACCTACGATCAAGCCTAGCGCTCTGTAGTGTTCCTTATCCGACATCACAGCCGCTAATGATACCTCTACATACCTCTCATCCTGCTTGAGTATCTTTAGTATACCATTGGTGGCGTAGAGCTCTAGCATGTCTCTCTCCATATCCTCTATTAGCTTGTATATGTCTATCTCTTTCTTCATATATATAATTATCTTCTAGTTAGCAAAATATTATTTAGCGTACCGCTGAAATGAGTAGCGGCTGGAAACCACGCCAGCCGCTTAGGGAATCAACGAACTCCGTTATTAGCTTTGACGCCACGGGAGCGGGCGACTATATATCTTTTGATTGATGTAGTACTAGCGCGTAGTCCTTAAATCATTTACCCAAAGGGCCTGTCATCCCCGGAAGCGGCTATTCACCCCCATGAACCATCAATCTAAATCTTTGTGGGGCTCCAGATGACCTATTGTCAAGCAGTAGCTCTTAACCCTAGCCCCACGGGTATAATCAGAAGGCGAAGTTATCGCCTTCCCATTCTGCAACTTCCGCCAGTGCGTCGCCACCGTCCCACTCTGGAGTATCTCTCCAGAAGTCGTTGGTGTAAAGGTCATCCAATGCGTCAACCTTTGTTGCTCTTTGCCCCATGTCATTGTGGGCAGTTGTCTTGGCACCCACGCCAAGCTCCTCTATGTCAGTTGGATCAAAGCCCAACTCTTTGGTATTCAGTTTCATAACTGTTTCCTTTGTTTCGTTAATTATTCTCTTATTTCTCATACCTTAATATACGAATAAAATGCAATACAAGTCAAGCTTTTTCTTCAACTTTTTTCACTTTTTTTTCAGGCACCCTACCGATAGCCTTATCTATTTCTGCGAAAAAGTCATCCATGTCATTCTGTATCTCTGCTAGTATTGTATTCATTATATATTCCTTATTTATCTTACCTAAATATACGCATAAAGGACCATACGAGTCAAGGGTTTTCTTCAATTATTTTTAAAAAAGTTTAGCGCGCCACGCACGTGGACCTAACTCAGCTACCACAGGAGACACGCGAAAAAAAGACTTGACTTGTATACCCAAAGTTTCGTAAATTATAGGTTGAGCTTGATACACTATATAAGCCTTTTGGATTAGCAACGCTAAAAAATATCTAGCTATCGCAACGCTCCTGTTAGCCTCTGAGTAGGGTGAGTGACAAAATGACACACGCAATATATCAAAAAGCTATGGAAAAAAAAGCTTGACATATTGACATAAAAACATTATATAATTGATACTCTGTGGTGTATCATATTGCTATTGTGGTGGTAGGTGTGTTAAAGTGGGTAAGTGTGGTTAACTATGACTCATCCCACCATAGAAGGGCTAAGGGTAGTACAATAAAGATAATGGCTATCCAAAAATCAGCATATTCGATGTGTCTTTCTCCCAAAGGGAGCAATATTCAATGGTATATATAAGTATCTATTCGCTTGGGTTTTGTATGTGAACGGACAGAATAGCGGCTAACTTCTGTTCAAGCTCCTTTACTCTTTGTTCCAATTCCTCTATCCTCTCTCTACTCGCTATGTTTACATTCCATACATCAGGATCGCTAATTACCTTAGCTATATCGTTTATTCTTTTATTAAGCTTAATAGCTTCCTTACCTGCCAATCCATTGCCATTCCTACGGCTAATGTCCTGTTTAGTATCTGAATGTCCTTTAAGTTTATCTAAGTTATCCTTCATATACATAAGTATTACAGGGCAAAAAAAGAGCGCCAATTATATTATCAGCGCTCTTTTATTTTCTGCAACCGCTTACTTAAAGACTATAGGTAACTTATACCTCACCCTTACAGGTCTTCCATTCTGTAATGCAGGTGTGAACTTTATGGCCATTACTTTGTCTATTACAGCCTCATTTAAATTAAAGTTAAATGTATCGATTATCTCTGGCTCTACAACTCTACCATTCTCATTAACTATGAATGCTACCATTATTTCACCCACCAGCTGATCCGATGGAATGGGCAAGTCCACATAGTTTAACTCAAATGATCTCTTTACCTCTGGTTCTCTGCTTTCACCAATTGGAAGGTCTTTAGCCACTATTGATCCCATCAACAGTATCGACATTAAGACTTTCATTAGCTTTCTCCGACTTTATTTTTTTGTTAATTAGATAGCGTCACGCTATGTTGCTAATAAGTATAAATCATTGGAGAAATAATATAGCCTTTTCATTAGTTTACATAACTTTTTTTGACTAAGTGTTCCGCTAGGAAAATTGAGTCTAGCCTATGTGAGCTAATGGCTTGAGGCTAAGACTATCTGGTGAAATCTCGCAGAGATTTTACCTTTTTGATATGTGTTAGAGGATTCAAGCGACACACGTATTCTCACACGTGTTCGGTTTCACCCTTCCCCGTTAGTTTAATATATCGTAGATTTGTTTGAATAATAACCCTATAAAACCTGCACCAATTGTAGTTCTCCATTTGTTAGCGGATTCTCTGAATTGGCTATTCTGTTTAGTTTCAGCCCACAGCCCCTCGTGTGGGTTAAACATATTTTCTTTTATGAAGCTAAGTGACTCGTCTGTCTTACTGTGCGCATTGGACATCTCATTCTTTAATGTCTCAATATCCTTCTGTATGTTATCTATCTTAGAGTGTATGATATCAAATTCTTTTCTATCGTTCTGATTCACTTTAAGCCTCCGTTGGTTACATATAAATAGTGAGTTAGCTATTATTTTTTTACTTTACCACGCTTTTTTCTTGGTTTTGGTTTAGATTGGTTCTCTAATCTGAATATCTCTTCCTTTAGAGAATCTCTGACAAATTTTAGGTGTATATTTTCAGCTTCTAAGTCTCCCATCTTTGAGCTACCTAGTAAACCGCTGACAAATGCACCTAATAAGAATCCTATAGACAATCCTATATAGATCCAACCCAATGGTGTAAAATCCATTAGTCGTCCTTCTTCTTATCTTTTAACTGATTAGCTATAAAACTTATCTTCTGTTCTATAGATGCTAATAAATTAACTATCTGATTTAGTGTTTTCTCGTCCATTTTTGAACTCCTTATTGTTTACTTTTTATATAAATTATATCATCGCTTCCTGGTTTTGAGTTGGTTAAATCCCAATCCAAATCCCAAACCCACTCAGGAAACTCATCATCATTTTTTTCTGCTTTTTTAAATTCTTCATACTGTTCTTCTGTGACTTCTACATCATACCACAATCGGTTTTCCTGCACTTCATATTTCTCTAATTTTGGCATTACTCTTCCTCGTCCGATGAATATTTTTCAGCCCACTCTGTACCAAATCTATCAGCCGCTGAGTGACTAACCTCATTCTCTCTTAAAAACTCTGCATTCTCATGTATGTATATTAGACTACCACTTTCCTCTGATGGATTCTGTTCGTAATCCAATTTCATTTGTATAGCCTCAGCTTCTATCTCTAATGCTAATTTTTCTAATTCTTTTTTTGCAGCAGCAGATAGTTTTCTTCTTCTACCCTTCTGTTTTCCGGCCATTTTCATCCTCACTCTGTGTAATAGGTGCTTCTATATCTAAATAAGTCTCTTCTTCTTTCCACCACTCATATTTCATATTATCCATTTGACGATTCTGTAACGTAGCTTTGAATTGTCTATCGTATTGTTGTTCTGTCATAACTTTCCACAATTTATCAAAATCAGAATCATTAGGCATCTGTTTTACACCCTTAAAATAAGTTTTAGCACCATTAATACCAACATCACCTAAATCGACAGTAGTAACTATATTGTCATAATTATCAACTAATAAAAATTTCACATTATTTCTCCTTAATCAAATATTATACTAAATGAATCAATAACAGATTCATTTCTCCAATTATCCCACATGCCATAATATATAGTGGCTGTGTCTCCAATCATTGAACGAACAGGCGCTATCATTGTATTAACTTCGCCCTCTTCATTACTATATGAAGCACCATTTATTATAGGAACTTCAAATCCATCAAACCAAGTTATATAAGTTGTATCGTATCCAATATACCACAAGTCACCTGATCCAGTATTTTCCACCACGTATCCTAACGTGTCATTTATGAGCCAATAAGTATCACTAACCCAACCAAATTTAATAATATTGACAGGCTCACCATTACGAACAACTCTACCCCCAATACGATGTAGAGTCTGCCAATTACTCGCATCTATTGGTAAATGATAATAACCATTGTCATCAATTTGTAGCTTCGCATTTAATTCAAATTCTAGTGGTTCTATCTCATTAGAGACATCCTCACAACCAATGAATAAACTAACTATGCTTAGAGTAGTTACTCCAACTATTTTTCTTATCACGTTTGACATTTTGTACTTCTTCCTTTTTGTATGATTTCTTTTGTTTCTTTGGTTTTGTTTTCTTCTTTATCTTATCGTTATAAGCTTGTTCCTCAAGCTCTTCATAATAATCGTAATTAACCATTTACTTACTCCTAAATATACAAACAAATGACTATACAAGTCAAGAGATTATTTTCCATTTTTCGACTTTATCTAAAAATTCTGTTACCGAATAATCCTTTCCTTTTTCGTCTTTAATTTTTATAGATGATAATAACTCTGGCTCTTGATTAATTATATTATGTAATGCCATATAACCTAATCCTGTATAAAATGTACCAAAGGATTCCTCGCCTATCGTATTCGTATCCCACAAATCCTCTGTTCGTTCACTTAATATTATGTAGTACCTCATATAATAATATATATATATTTATTTATCAAAAACATAATTTTCTTTGATAAATCTTATAATATCACCACTTGGATTCCATCCTAACATATCTCTAGCTTTAGTATCTAAATTTAAAGTTTCTCTCATTTCACCTGGCCTCGCATCAATATAATTAGTTGGATAATCACCAAATGCAGCAGCCAATTCATTGATAGAACGATTATTACCATTTCCTAACTCAAATGACTCTCCATTGATTTCAGCCATAAACAAAGCTTTACCACATTTAACTAGCCCATCGACTATATCACCAACATAAGTAAAGTCTCTTCTTTGCTCTCCATCACCTGTAATAGTTAGCGGTTTCCCTTCGCTATATAGTCTCTCAAATATACCTAAAACATTACAGTAACTACCCTCATTCGCCTGATGTTCCCCATACACATTGTAAAATCTACAAATAGAAGTAGGAACATTAAATAATTTATTATATAACTCTAATAGATGTTCATTTTGCCACTTGGTAAAGGTATATGGATTAGCGTACACATCCCCCTTAACTGAAGAAGAGCCAGCGTAAACTACAGGTGTTTCATATTTTCTAGCCCAATCCAAAACATTTATAGTTGCTAGTGGACCTGATTCATATGTGTCTAAGGGTTTTTTAAAAGATGGAACTATTCTAGGAAGAGCCGCTAAATGATATATAATATCAACTGACTCTATTTGACAATCACAAGACCATTCACAAAAACATTCATCCCACAAAGCCCACCATTGACTATTTGACAAATCCTTATAATAATATTTACAACCCTTTTGTTGATTTTCTATTTTACCTGTTGAGTAATTATCTACTGATATAACCTCATGCCCATCTTTTAATAATCTTTTAATTAAATTAGTACCGACAAAACCAGCACCGCCTGTGACTAAGACTCGCATACTATCAGCTCCTTTTCATATGTTTTTAATGATCTTATTTCTAGTTCAAATATCTCAAGCTCCATCACTCCTATTTCACCACTTTCTTTCAGTATCTCAGAAAGATTAACTATAATTTGAAAATTTTCAGATGTAAGTTTTTCCGCATCAAATCTGATAATAATATCGTTTGTAGGATTCATGTGATCCGAATGTACTCTTTTCTTCAAATTAAATTGTGTATTTGGCTGTTCTTCCTCAATATATTTATTCACACCAAAACCTTTATGACCTACCCAATCACCATAGATATCTGAACACCAAGGTTCTAACTCCTTTAGCATTTCATAACTACAATTTTCAACCACAAAACCTATATTGTATTTCGGTGGAACTATAGGTTTCAGATATTGATCATGTTTTACCATATGCCCCCATTTACGGATAAAGTTACGAGTGCTTCTTAAATTCTGAGCCAACCACTCTGATGATTCTCTGCCTTTCATAAAGACTTGTCCAGCTGGATTTCTCAGAGCTCCATCCTTAAATCTACTACCTCTACAAGTCATATGATATACAAACCCTTGCCAAGTCTGTATCGTTTCGTAACCAGCCAACTGAAACCTATTAAATATATCAGAGTCCTCTTTTGATTGTGGAGCATATAATGGATCGTGACCACCTATAGCCAAAAAATCATCTTTGTATATAGCCCACGGAGCAAATATACCCTCCGTAGTTTTACCGATACTTTTAGATACTTCCATATCACTCTCTAACCATTCCATCAGTTTGTGTTCTTCAAATTCTTCAGGTTCTATACCAAAGTCTGCTAATATTTTTTCAGGACCATCGGGATGTAGTGGTGGTTCTATCCTAGTAGCACTAACCACCTTTCCACGTTCTAAGTGCTTTAAAACTTGTTCATCCATTTCAGGACAGGCATACATATCGGCGTGATAAATCATAACGATATCATTTGTCGCCATATCAACTAATTTATCATATAATATGGTATGTCCTAATCTATCAGGTCCTTCATTTCTCATAATCTTTACATTTAGGTCTTTTTCTTTTATCTCATTCATCCATTCCCAAGTTCCATCGTTTGAAAAATCATCTGCCCAGCATATCTCATGTCGATATCCCAAATTCTTTCTGATAGAATTATAACTCCATTGTAAATATTTTAGGTTGTTTCTACTTGGTTGTATAAAACTTATGACTTTATCACTCATATAAACTGCTCCATTTTTTTAATCTCTCTATTTTCTTCAATACTCCAGCATCAATATCATCCCAACTAACTAAATCATATTCGTGTATTAACTCAATCATACAATAAACATCAGCGATCTCTTGTATTAGTTTCTTGTTATTGTAGTAATCATCACACCTAATTGCTTTACTACATTGTTGAATAAGTTCACCACACTCTTCCATTGTGATTGTTAATAACTCTTGTAATTTATCCATTTATTAACTCCTCAAGAACTTTTTTAATATATGGTTTAAAATTGTTTTCTGTATAAAGGGATTTTTTGTAGTTTTCATTACACATCAAACTACATTCCTCATAAAATTTATCGTCTTTTAATTTATTAGCTAATTTAATAGCAGTATCCATGTCTCCATCATCTACTGATAGCAGCGGATGTAATTCTTCTTGTGTATCCAATCCTTTATAACCAATGCAAGGTATTCCATGAAATGCACAATTTAATGTGAATGTACCAGCTGCGTGAGTTGGCATCATATGTACACCCACATGATACTGACTCAAAGAATTAATCCATTCCACCCAAGTCATATATGATAAATGTTGAATATCTAATTCATCCTCTCTATCTATTTTTCTACCCATTGATGGTGCTACAATCGGCATATCAAATTGTTGAGCAACGATCATAGAATCAAATCCACCATACCATCTAACCATATTACCACCAATGATTACAACATCACTCCATTCACTTCTTGGTTGGATACCCAACCTTTCAGCTAACATTAGTGTTGGCATTTTGTGTACAGGTTTATTAGTTATACCTTTATAATAATTGACATCTTTGTGATTATGGGCAAATAACATATCGAACTCTGTAAGTGAATTATACCACCAAATCTGTTGTTCCATTGTGTAGTCTTGAAAGTACCAATGAGGACCTTCTTGCATTGATATGGTTTTTTTACACAGCTTTTTTAAGTCACCCATCATATCGAACTGTAATAGTTTTTCTGTATTAGTTTTAGGTAATGTCACTATACCGAAATCAAAGTGGCTCTCACCAAAATGTTCCAATACCTTTGGTAATTGAAATATAGGATAATGTTCGGCACCCAATATATACTTTGTAGATACATCATTTCTCATATTAGGATTATCTAGTGATACTTTACCCTGCCATCCACCTTCGGTGAACCAAGCTATTTTATAATCCTTTAACCTTCCCATACTAAATCTCGCATTTCCAATGTAGACATTTTTTGAGCTGACTTTGAGTTGTATGGTTCTGTTAGCTTATTATCTCCAGTATTTTTCTCTGCTTGAATGTGAATATCATCTCCATAAATATAGGTTCGAGCTATCTCTCTTTCTGATATCAAGTCCTCATCTGTTTTTTCACCTGGTCTTTTACCAACTATTTCCACATCATCTGATATTATATTAGCCAAGTCCAACATATTCACGCATTTCATTTTATAAGACTTTACAAAACCACCACCATGTTTTTGTGTATGTTCTATAGTTCTTTTTACTAAGTTAGCAGCATCCTCTTTTGTAAATATCAATCTGTTCATATTAGGATCGGTTAGTTTAACTGGTTTACCTTCCTCTCTTAGCTTCAACCAAAATGGTAATACCGAACCAGCACTATGAGCAACATTGGCAAATCTAGTCAATGAAAATCTATTTTCATCTGTATTAGTATTCATAAATACTCGTTCCATTAGATACTTAGATGCACCATAAACACTCTCTGATAAACAAGCTTTATCTGTACTAATACCAATTGTAATTGGAACATCATTTATTATACTAGCCTCTACCACATTTAAACTACCCATTACATTTACATTACAACCAGCGATTGGATTCTGTTCCATCAAATCAATGTGTTTCATAGCAGCTGAATGAACCACTACATCTGGCTTTACCTCTTTAAAAACTCTAAGTAATAAAGATTTATCCTCTATATTACCAACATAACACTTGACATTTGGATATTCTCTCTTTAAATTAGCTATGTTCTCTTCGTTTCTACTGATACTGATATATTCATTATCGTTCTGTGCGATAATAGCCTTACCTACTGTTCCTGTTCCACCTGTTATTAATACTTTCATACTCTTATTAAATTACGTTTTTTATGTAATCTATTAAATCACGCTTTGGTTTCCAACCTAATTTAAGTTCTGCCTTTGAGTAATCTGCTAAAGTTACATCATACTCACCTTTACGAGCAGGTATATATTTTTTAGGATAATTCTCTCCAAATAATTCAGCGACTTCATTTATAGAATAATTTACGCCAGTTCCCAATTCAAAAAACTCTGCTTTAAAATTACCACCAGCACATCTAACTAACCCGTCTACAATATCTTCAACGTGAGTAAAGTCTCTTCTCTGTTGACCATCAGCAGTAATGGTTAGTGGTTGGTTTTCTCTATACTGCTTTTCAAAAATACCAACAACTGTGGCATATGCTCCATCTTCTAACTGATATTCACCATATACATTATAAAACCTACAAATAGCCGTCTTTAAATCATAAACATTACTATACAACTTACAAAGTTCCTCTCCACTCCATTTAGACCAAGCATAAGGACTTTCGTATAAACCATGATGAAACGAACTTGATCCAGCATATACTACAGGAATATTTTTAACTCTAGCATATTCTAATATATTCAATGTTGATATAAAATTATTTTGTATGTGTGGTGATGGATCTGTTAAAGATGGTTGAATTCTAGCTAAAGCACCTATATGAAATATAACATCAACAGAGCTTATAAACTCATCATAATTATTAACTTTAGATAAATCTACATCAAAATACCGACATCCTTCTTGTTCATTTTCTTTTTTACCCGTAGAATAATTGTCTAAAGAAACCACTTCATAACCATCTTTTAATAATCTTTTTACTAAATTAGTGCCGACAAATCCGGCACCACCTGTTACTATACATTTCATATTTATCTCCTTTTTAACCTCTATAAGCCATCAAATTTTTATGATCGACTTTTAGTTGTGGATAGAACTTTGGCTCTAAAAATCTAAATATATCCTGGTCATAACCACCTGCAGGATAATTTGGATTTGGTTTTGTCAGCCATTCTCTATATTCTTCAAATGTTACATCATTCTCACCAACAAACTTACTAGCTGTTTCTAAAAACTGCTTAACAAAATCAACTCTACCTATCCAAACACCAGCATTTAAATATCTATTTGGATGAGTAATATTTACAAATTCTTGAACATCTGGCATAAAATGATATCCTGAATTATCTTTAGTTGACATAAAAAGCAAATCACATTTAAAACTTTCAAAAATATCTACAATTCTTTGCAAATCATCAGTAAAAATAACATCAATTGCATCACAGCAAAGTATCAATTCAGTTTCACATTTATCAGAATTTAAGTAATCTAAAACCCAATTTATTTTATGTGAACATTTCCATTGAGATGGGTTCATTTTTTTACTTAAAACAACATAGTCATCAATACCTAAATAATTTAAACTTTGTTCAAATATAGTTATTTCATCATATCCTTGCAAACTTGGTATCATCCTATCATGTTTACCCTCATTTTTAGCTGTTAATACCGTTAAATTATTTGGTTTTTTAAAAGCTCCTTTATTTATCTCATTATCTTTCATGTATTCAAATACATTTTTTACTACATGTCTATCATGAATCATTGGCTGTGTTATATCCATCCTAACTCCTTTAATTGTTTTTGTACATTCACTAAATAATTCTCACCAGCTCTGTAATTACTTACGAATCCTCTTTCACCTTCTATACAATATTTACTAACTCTTTTCATATCAGAAAGCCATCTTGTGTTTTCAACTAAATTGACATCATATAAAAAGTCTCTAAATGTTCCTGCGTGTGTATTCCAAGCTTTTATCCCATCATAACCAACACTAGCGGTTTCACCTTTACGATTTACTATACCATAACCACCATTTTCATACATATTAAATTTATTATCAGGTAACATATCTATCAGTTCTCTTCTATAAAAACTAAAAGAACCTCTCGGTGTAAATGCTTTTGGTAAACTTTCAGTATATCCGTTATCCAAAAACATCCAATCGCTGTCTAATTTAACTGACTCTATATTAAATTGATGAGCCCCATATCTACTTTCTTCTATTGGTTTATAAGCTTCAACACCACCAACAATATCAACAAATAATTGATCTGATAATATCAAATTGTCATCGTGTGTAACTAAAATAAAATCATAGTCTTTGTAATCATAGTGATCAGACCATTGATTGAAGCATTCCATGTCACCTATTGTATTATCCTCAATCATAAAATGCCAACCCAAACTAGATATCTGCTGAGTAGTTATTGGATACTGATACATTATTTGATCTAATTGATTTAAGAAATTATTACCATCTGAATTTCTGACATCTTCTTTTTCTTGAACAGTATTATCATCCTCTGGAAATCTATGTGCTACACAAAAGTAATCCACGCCCCAACCTTCAGGAACTTCTTGTTTAACCATATTCTCATAGAAATGAGAACTAAAATGCCAGCCAGTTGCTATCACTAATATCTTATTCACTAAATATTTTCCTTAACTTTATCAACTATATATTCTATTTCATTAAATGATAAATTTTCATTCATAGGTAAACTAACAGTTCTTTTTTCTAGTTTTTCTGATTTAGGACAATCGTATTTTTTACCGTCATTATATATTGCATTGTTATGAAGAGCTTGATAATGAATACCACAAACTATACCAGCACTTTTCATATTCTGAATAAACTTTTCATTATTTAAAACCTCTATCCTATATAAATGTTTACTTGAATTATTATAACCTAATTCTCTATTATATATATCAACCAATTGTCCTAACACCCTCATTTTTTTATCAAAGTTTTCAAAGTTATTCATAACTATTTGTGCTTGTATAGAACTCATATAAAATTTGTAACCAGGAAAAGATATACCCCTTTCCCAATTATTGTCAGCGAATGTAGTTCCATTAAGAACAGCCTCTTTCATCCATTTGTATTTACTATAATCATCTGTAACGATAACTCCGCCATCAGCTCCGCCTAAAGGTTTAGTTGGATAGTGACTGAAGAACATAATATCATTTGGTTTACACTCTTTTCTGAACTGATGTGGTTCTAACTTTTGAGCGGAGTCAACAACTTTAAATTTTCTAAATTTGTGTAAAATATAAGAGTCACCAACCCATTTTACATTATCAGTAAATGCAACTTTATTACCGCTAGTTAATATGGCATTAGCAACCACAGGCGGTATTATACTTGGAATTGTTATTTCACGAGGATTAAGAAACTCCTCCATTTTGAATATCAAAAATATAGCGTTGGTAGCACTATTGATAGCACAAGCATATTTAGCACCCACATATTCAGCTACCTTTTTTTCATAATCTGTTACTATATCGTCGTGTAGTAAGTTACTGAACTTAGATGTATCTATTTTATGATGTGTAATATTAAAAAGTTGAATCATTTATAACTTTCAATCACTTCTTTTACTTTCAATATCATTTTTAACTTTGTTGTGTCCATAGAACAATCAGTAGCCATATTGACATCGGATATATCATTCAATATAATTGGTTTGATTTTAGGATTATCTTCTTTCACAAAATCATAAACTGATTGTGACTTACCACCAACATTTACTATGCCAGTTTCGTCTAATAATTTAAGAGTAACTTTAGCAGCATCCTCAATCCACATTAAACTCTTTTTCATATCTATCAATGCTTTTGGATGTGGAAATGGTTTCTTATTCATAGCCATTCTTAATATTAAATGATTGTCGTACATTTGTACTGCACATTCTCCACCTAACTTAGACCAACCATATTTTGTAAATGGTTTCATAGCATCTATTTCTTTATAGTTTCCATCTATTCCTTTATAAACATAATCAGTAGAAATATAAACTATCTTTTTGTTATATTTCTCACACATTAATACCACATTAGAAGTTCCAATTATATTTGTTTTTATGCTCAAAGTTGGATTATCTTCGTGTATAACCATTGGTCTTGTTATAGCTGCTGCATGAATAACAATGTCAAATTTAGATTGATGTTCATAAAAATATCTATCTAATTGACAGTAGTCACTTATATCAGCTTCTTTTTTTGTTGGTGTAAGAAATGAGTGTTTTTTACCTTGTTCAACTAAATGTTTACAAAACTCTCCATCTCCACCTGTAATTAATATTCTCAATTAAACCTCAAATTATTATTAAATTTAGCCTTAATTTGATTTCCCTCTTCACTTTTTGACCAATACATAATCCCCAAAGATTTTCTGTCTAAACCCTCTGTAATTTTTTTAATACCATGCCACGAGTTCTCAGATGTTTTAAATGCCCATAAACTATTAAATTTATAAGGAACTCTAGCATGTGTATCCTCGCCATTATGTATTAATAAATCAAAAGTTTCATCATACTCTTCTGAAAGACCTATTAAAACACTATACTCCCTCTTCCAATCTTTTTGTATTCCATGATGCGTGGCATCAACATGCATTCCCAAATAACCACCCTCATTATTCGAGTTTGGAGTAACCATCATTCCACCACCATAGTAAGATAAATCAGGAAAAGCATTTTTAGTTAATCCAAAGACTTTATTTGGATCAAAATTAGAAACAATATAGTCCATAACTAATAAGGCTGGAGATGGAATGTTTTCACGACCTAATTTATTACACCATTGGATTTGATTTGAATCACCACCCCCATATTTTACCCAATCAGAAACAGTATCATAACTTTCAGCAGCTGCTCTGAGAAGTGATTCGTTAGGGAAAAAGTTCTCTATATAAACTGCTGGATATGGTTTTGTTATTCTATTTATTTTCACCTTTCAATCTCCTAAATACTTCATAATCCTCAATGTAATCAGATTTATCGTATTTTGTATTTGATAATACTAATAATATCGCATCCTTAGTATTATATCTCTGTTCATCCCAAATCATTTCAGGAATATAAATAGCGTTCCAAGGTTGAGTTAGTGTCCAAGTTCTCACACCACCTAAACCATCATCGCATTTTACATCAATAGAACCATTGATAGAAATAAGCAGCTGTTTAGTTTCATGGTGACTATGTTTACCTCTATCATTTTGGTTATGTACACCAAAAACATAAAACATTCTCTTAACCTCAAATGGAACATCTTTATTAAATTCAATCGGTGCTAACCTACCATCCGACTCATCAAAAAACTTTAGGTTAAATCTTTTTACATCATCAATCGTTGTCATTTATTTTCGGCTTCCCACTCCTCATTAAAATATCCAACGGGCGCTCTCTTCTCATCGTCTGGATTATATTTCTCCGTTAAATAATACAATAGTATAGAGCCAGGTTCTAAAGCTTTATATCCATGATAAACACCTGGTTTCATTTCAATAACTCTTGGTTGTTTATCTGATAAATAGACAAACTCACAACCATCTTCTGGTGTGGCCATTCCCACCTTAAATGAACCTTTAAGACAAGTCCAATAATCTGTTTGTATGTTATGTTTATGCCAAGCCACTATATGATCTGTACTGTTAACGTATGATACATTTATCTGTCCATCCAATACATCAAATACATCAAATAACCTTTGTGCTCTATCATCTTCATTATAATACATATCATTCTCCTTTACGAAAACATCATTATTTTTGGTACGTGAGTTATAAACTGACCACCATTCTGAACAAAATCACTTTCTTTATTAGCTATAATATCTTTAAAGTTCCAAGCCCCTAAAAAAGCGTAATCATAATCATTCAAATCTACGTCCTCTCTATTCACTACAGGTATATGACTACCTGGTGCGAGTAATCCTTGCTTATTAGGTGTTGTATCTGTAATACAATCTATGAGAGAATCATCTATACCACAATAATTAAATACAGTAGTAGACTTTGAAGTAGCTCCTATACTTAATATCTTTTTACCATTATGTCTAAGATTCCCCAAACATCTCAGTAATTCGTCTTTTGAATCTTTAACTCTCTCAGCAAATATTTTATAAGTTTCAAATTCATCGACTCCAAATACAGCCTCTTCAGCAATATTATCATAATAATTTTGAGTTATAATATTATCAGATGATACATCTGTCTTTTTTGCATATATTCTATTTGAACCACCATGTACTGATAAGTTTTCTACATCAAATATCATTAAACCGTTTTTTCTTAAAATATTATCTAATGCTATTACAGAAAATATGTGTGCGTGTTCATCATATATTTGATCATATGAACCTCTTTCTAACATTTTAAGAAGTGATGGATCTTCAAATACAAATACTCCTTTGTCATTTAGTAAGTTAGCAACAGCACTAAAACAATCATCTAAGTCTTGTATGTGACAAATACAATTAGCAGAATATATTAAATCAGCTTTACCCATAACTTCTTCTATTTCTTTCGACAAATCTGTATTCCAAAAATCTGTTCTTGTTCTGTATCCCATATCGCCTGTAATTTTAGCAAAGTTATCACACGGCTCTACACAAAAAGAACTCTCAGTAGGGAAATTTGAGATAAAAGGACCATCATTAGAACCTATTTCTAAAACTGATTTTGGATTAAATCTTTCTTTCAACATCTCCGCAGTATTTTTAAAATGATTTACCATTGGTGTGGACATCGAAGTATTATATGCATAATTTTCATTAAACATTAATTCTGGCTTTACAAATTCTTTCAAAGAAACTAACTTTGTTTCTTCATCAAATACCACTTTTAAATTGAAGAAAAACTCATCATCAATTTCTTCTTTCTTTAGAAATTTATTCGCTATAGGTTGTCTACCTAAATCTAAAAACTCTTTCTTCATTTAACTAACTCCTTATTTGTAAACAGCAAATCTTTTTGAACTATGGTTTCTCCATCATAGTGCTCACCAATACT
>Ga0098042_1000452_pt1 | contig 15896 bp, 6 predicted proteins | sample 9_EtaG_FD_75066 | JGI IMG/M metagenome (GOLD analysis project Ga0098042, IMG submission 75066) | Marine viral communities from the Subarctic Pacific Ocean - 9_ETSP_OMZ_AT15188 metaG | ecosystem: Environmental > Aquatic > Marine > Oceanic | place: Pacific Ocean | collected 2015-01-10
GTATAAGTTCATGGTGACGAATTTCATAGATAGGACAGAACCATCCCTATCAGCGACAGACTTGATGAGATTAACCCCATACGTGGGAAATCAATTAAAAGAAATACTCCCTAATCCCTTTCAGGAGATGGAAGGCGATGTGGGAAACGAAGAATGATACGAAGAGCATTGAAGGGAGGAAGCGTTTCTCCCATCATGGCTTCTCGTATCATGATATACACATACGCAAGCACATTCAACATAAACCCATTAGAAGCATATGACACACCATTCAATTTAGTGAAAGAGATGTTAGAGATACACGGAGAAGTCAAGAAAATAGAAGCCGAGGAAATGGAAAGGGCAAGTAAGAAGTGATAATATGACTAGCACAAGAGAGGAAACAAAAGAGATTTTGGACAACCTCTCAGGAATGAGTGCTGAACTCATTAGAGCAACAACAGATGCTAAGAAACTAAGGAAACAGTTAATTTCAATAAGCAACGTTGTCGAGGATAAAAGATATGAGATTCTCAGTCGTTTCCTTTCAGGTACAGGTGCTTGGAAGATTCTAAACAAGGTCAAGGCATTCACACAGACAATATCCGAGTTGTCTGACAGGTCCGAGGCTAGGATGGCTAAGGAAGCAAAGACACTACAAGGTCTTGGGCAATTAGCAGAAAAACAGGCAAAGTTCGCTGGTTTGGCTGCATTAGCAAGAAAAGCAGAGAGCGGTAATGCAGAAGCCATAGCGAAAATGTTGCAAGATATTCCTGAAGTGAAGGGTCTATCAATAGTAAAAGGAACAACTGCGGCAATTAAAGAGTACAGGGAGTTCATAGAAGATGCTGAATCATCGGTGAGCAAGACAATATCGGCTCTCGGTAAACCGGATGTTTTCAAGAAGACAAAGGCTGCTTTTGGCAAGGTCTTTGAATTTAGAGATAAAATGCAGTTAGGTACTCGTTTCTCAGAAGTGAAAAAGAGAAGGGGAGAAGAAAAAAAGGTACAGGAATCGTTGCCTTTCTATGAAGACATTACACTGAAAGAGGTAGACACTCCTGATTCAACTGGTATGGTACTTAGTAGATTAGTAAGCACATCTACGGCAACGTTGGACAAGGGCTTAACTGATTTGAGGAAATACTTCGATACTCGCGTAGTTCCAGTGCTTTCATCAGGGTTCGTCGGGTTCAAGGAATTCTTCAGTAGGGGTGAAAAAGGACAAGCAAGAAGAGCGAAGGTCTTTGGTGCAATAAAAGAAACTGTCACCAAACTCTATGCTAAGTTCCTTCCAGTCATACTAGGATTTACTTTGTTTTTCGCAGCATTCTTCATATTATACAGAATACTGAAGAGTGGAGGTTTCTTAGAGAATATAACCGCTGTGATAACTACTGCGTTTGAGGTTCTATCCTTCGCATTTGGTCTTGTTTGGGAGGGGCTGAGTCGTATTATAGATGGCTTCAAAACTGGGGATTTCTTCAAGGTTCTTGAGGGAGTCGCATACATACTAGGAGGATTGGCAGTAGCGGCATTGACTCTTCTAGGAACAATAGTAGTGGGCGCACTCACATTAGTCTACTCTGTTCTCAAAGGAGCCATTTATGGGCTATTAGAGAGATTGAGTGGTGACTTCAACAAAGCATTGAGTACCATCTTCTACATTGGTGCTGGAATAGCACTGCTTGTTGCTTTCTTTGTAGGTTTCCCCGCTATAATAGTTGCTGCTGTTCTAACTGCTGTAGGGTATCTCATTGAGAAGATTTCTCCCTTCGCAACAGGTGGTACAGTATCTAACAATGGTATGCAACTAGTAGGGGAGAAGGGGCCGGAATTGGTGAAACTACCAGCGGGGTCAAGGGTGTTCTCCAACAAGGATAGCAAAAATATGGTTTCCGGTGGAGGCACGACGAACAACATCACGGTGCAAGTGAGTGGTAGAGTAGGTGCTTCTGACCAAGAGATAAAGGACATAGCGAGAAAGGTATCGAGGGAGATAGGATTGCAGATGAATAGAACAGGGTCAACGGCGGTGAGATTCTAATGGGAGAACCAACGAATTACAAAGTATTTCTAGAATTGCAGAGAAGGAACGATGTGGGAACAGGAACGATAAATAGAATAGCATTGAGTGCTACATCAGTTGCTATCACTACTTCCAAGACCATACCGAATATTCCTGTTCCTATGGCTGGTGCAGTATCAGGGGAATCAGTAAGCCTAGCATTCGATATGGGACTTGCAAGTAAGGCCATCAGTATTAGCGGAATACTGTTAGAGCAATCGATAAGCAAAACCAAAACAACTGTTGGTGATGCAGTGACGGCTACGTTCACACCATTCGAGTTGGCGCAGTTGATTCATTCCTATGTCGATTCATCCTCATTCCAAGATGACCAAAACATAAACAAAATCATCATACTGATACCAAGTAAAGTGGGTAATGACTTCACTGCTCGCGGTAGTCAGATTGACATACCTTTCACTTTCAAGAACAGAGAATATGACAATGATTTTACAGCATTCACTGATAGTCCGGTTGAAGCATTCGAGGAAGGTAATTCCATAGGTGATAGTACATTCGAGGGAATAACAGGATTCGTGCGTTCCTTCTCAACAACATTCGCAAGTGAGCAGCCTAATAACGTAGAGTTCACATTGGAGTTTGAAGAGGCCAAGGTAATCGCAGACAACTTTTTCGATTAGGTGATTACAATGGCGAATGCATATGTCGGGAATCCATATGCATTGGTCTTCCCTGTGGACTGCGATGGATTCCTGAAGATTCCATATGGAAGCCATACAGACATCACCGAGACAGATTTGTGGTCGCATGGCGCAGGATTCACCGTCGAGGCAGTGATTACACCCTATGATGTGAACGGCAACGGCGAAACCGGGAAGGGTAAAACACTGGAAATTACGGGTCCGAGTGGTCCTTATCAAAATACCATAAGTAATAGATATACACAGAAGATGATGCTATTCTCCAACTCTAGTTTTCAATTTTATTTGGAGAACCAAACCGCATTACCTGATGGAGTGAACACTACATCTGCTCCTGTCAACCAACCTGCTGAATACAGATTAGCAGCGAAGGTAGGAAGTACGACTCTTAACTCTCCTACTTTGATAAAACCAGTAAATACATTACATGGATACTATGATGTAAATGGATTCTACAATGGCATGAGGACATCTCTAACTGAAATAAATACTAATGCTAGTCTAACCTCATCTACAGTCATCACAGTATCACAGAGCCAAATAGGACTGTTAGGTGCTGGAAACAAAATATACGACAGTAATGGTGTGTTCGTAGATACTGTTTCTAGTATTTCTACCAGTGGCACAGAGATAACATTATCTAATGCACAGTCATCCATAACAAGTACCATATACAAAGAGCAGCCTAAAGAAGCGTTATACGTCAATAACCTGTACAAAGTATCGTGTGTATTAGAGAAGAGCGGAAAACTCAAGTTGTTCTTCAATAACACACTAGTCGCAGAGACAGCGATTTCAAGTTTCACGTTTGATATGACGAATGAGGATTGCTTTATTGGTCAGGATGGAACGAATGTAAGCACTCAGTTCATGGGAGAGTTGTATGAGATAAGCATGAAGAAGGGAGCGCAGCCTTCGGTTTCTCTACATACACTAGAACCCGGATACAGTGATATTATCTTCTACTATAGATTTGGTGATGAGTAATGACTGTTGCAGTAAGTATACTCAATACCGGAGTAAATGAAAGCACAGTGTCATACAATGCAAGTGCTATCGCAAACTTAGATGTAAGTGAGAGAGCAAATGTATTCACTGACGTATCAGTGACTCCCACAATCAAGACAGATGGCCTACTGGTTGCAGCGAACAAGTCATTCATAGAGATACGAAAGACTGCTACGTTTTCTACTGATACTGCTGGTACAGCATTAACGGGTTCTTTTCACAACAGGCTCTATCCATCAAGCACCACAATATCTCAAAGGGCTAAGAACAAGGAAGAGACAAAATCATTCAGAGTTAAGACATTCGATTCAGATGAAAATCTAAACAGCAATACTAATCAAAAATTCAATTATGGAAATATGAACTTAAAGGGCTTTGACTACTTTATCCTTATTAATCCCGAAATCGTAGGTGAAGCAAATACTACGATAGTAAAGCCTCATTTTGCTAGAATAACAGCCATAGTGGGTTTTGATGTCTTCGGTGATGGCTTAGAATTTGAACCGGCATATCCCACTGTGATACCAAAGGATACCAACTTCGAGATATACAAGGGACCAGCCAAATCGGATATCAGTGTGGTTGCAGTATCATATGGTCTAGAGGGAGATGCAGATGCGAGTACGAACAAGTACGATGTAGTGAATACAATTAGCATTCCCACGGCTTACTTCTACAATGATAGACTGCATGAGGATAATCAATTAGATTACGAGACTAAGTATGCCTTTCTCTACAGAAACAAGGTTAGTCATTTTCTTAATACAGACCAAAACTCTTGGTTCATGACAGAGGCAAAGTTCGATAGAACGATACAAAATCTAGGTAGAAAAACACTGGATGCTATTCTAGTAGATAAGACCAAGAACGATGCTACAGACTATTTTCCTTTGAATCAAACTGGATTCCTGAACGATTTCTATAGGGATGCCGATGGTGATGTCAGGAGATACATATACTTCGATAAGAAGGAGTTCAAGAATAATAGAATACAATCTACTATGGAGGTAGTCGCAAATGCTCCTAAAAATAGGATAAGTAAGTTTGGTAGTGTTAAATTTACAGACAATGCGGGTATAGCACATCTAAAATATAGAGAGGAAGATGAGTTGTATATTAGAAATGGAATATACAACAGTAGTATCAAAACGGTAAAATCCCCATACAACGCTACTCATGAGGGTGGTAATGCCATCGAGATATTCGGGATGGATGATGAGTATGATATCAAGGCATTGTTAAGCGTGGACTCGATGTTGGAGATAGATGGGTATCACTACATTGTAAAAACGATAGAAACAAAAACGGTTGCATCTGCGACTGGTGTTTCAACAGGAAGACAGGTCATAAAGACCAAGAATAGAAAATTAATCACGGACACTACATTTCCTAGCACTGGAACAAACACTGTGCATTTATTTACCAATAAAGAAGTCAGATACGCACCATTTACATTATCCACTTCAGGAAAGCACAGGCTCAATACAGAATTTGCATCTGATACCAAGATAAAGGTCAATCAGTCTGATAGGATAACACTTGATGGTAGAACTGTAGCCAAGGAGAACACTACGATATACAACAGCAAGTTGTCCACCGCCAACAACACATCCTTCTACATAGATTTGGAGAAGGGGGATGCGGTACACAAGTACATCGAATTTGCCAATAATGCGACTAATTACTATCAAAGCGACTATCCATTCATGTATTATCTGTCAGGTGGATATACGATACATGAGACTGTATTCAAGGGGTTTGTTGAAGATACTGAGAATAAGAATGAACAAGGTCTATTGTCATTTCAACTTACTGGCAGAGATGAGATTGGAGATTTACTATCAACTAATATCACCCGTAATCTGAATTATCTGAATGATGTTGTATACTCGACAAGCAACCCAAGCGTCGAATCCGCGGAAAGTAATTTCACGCAAGCAGAGATTGCGTCAGGAGACATAGCAATAGGCAATATATCATTCACGATTACTGAAGATAAATCAGTCAGTGTGGGGGACTTAGTGTACAATAAAAAAAGTTCTACATTAGAACATGAACTGATAGGCGAGGTTCTATCAGTGGATACTGCTGGAACCGAGATTACTCTAGTGATGCCAGCACTGAAGGCCACATCTGACAGTGATGTGTTAATCTACGAGAACACGAAGCACATATCAGGACTGAAGGCATTATCATCGAATACCCTAGAAACAACGAAGACCACTGATTTCTCAAGCATATCGGGTAAAGGATTGGTGTATTCCACAGGAAAGGATACTTCAGGTGGGTCATTGGTATCTACATCGGATACTGGACAATACTCGAAAGATGGAACACTAGGATACCATATCTCTAGGACGGATTCAGTGAATGGTGATTCTACACACCTTCTTTCTGTGGGGACGGATGATGGATTTGAATCCACATTACAGGTGAATAGGACATTTAACGTAGAAAATCTATCTGTAGTAAGCATTGAGAACATAGATGACAACACTAACTCAGTCAGACTCGCTCCCTCCTTCCCAGTCGTACTGGGTAGATTGGATAGCGGAAAGTTCTATCATCTAAACACAAATGTACCGCTAGGTGGTTATTTGCATAAATTAGTCAACAATAGTTCTAATGGCTCAGAGGTAGCAGTGACTATCCCTAAATCAGAAGACCTATATCGATTCCATAATGCTAACAGATTCAATTCCGGTACTTTGAATTATAATCATAGTAGCATATATGCAGATGCATCCAATCGTACTCAGCGCATTTCAGGTTATTCTGATTTAGTTCACTTTAGCAATGATGTCAGTGGTATCACTGGTAGTTATACCACTAGTTCAAACTCTTCCTCTCCATATGACGCTAATATCACTGCTGGTTCCGGTCACGTTCCCAAGGAGATATTGTATCTAGGTGCTGTGAGAGAGGAACCACTATCAGCATTGACACAGATAGACAGGAGAACGATACCATATGAGTTGTATGGTTTGGGGGATATTCTTCCTTTCTCATACAGGAGAGCAAACTCACTAGGCAGGTCTGCCCAAGGCATGACAAACTTTGGTTTGATGTTTGAGGATGATAAGGCAGGAATAGGTAGTGAGATAACACATACTAACTATACTGAAAAAACGAAGTATAGAACCAAATCAGATAAGAACTATGACTTCTCCAAAATAAGTTCTGCTTCCATAGACACCAATGCGATGAGAAGGTGGGGAGTGATGAGACTTGTTGAGGCTACATTCGACTGGCACTTCAACCCAGTAGATGCAGAATCCATACCAAAGACCTCTGATATCGCTAAGGTGAAGTATCCTATCTACTATAGGCACACTGCTCCCACAGGGTCATACAATGTCACAGCGAGTGGTTCTAACATAACGCTATCAACAGGTACATCATTCGTCAGTGGAGATTCAGTATATCTTTCAGATGGTAGACTGGTAGCAGTCATCAATCAAACACTTAATAATGAAACATCATTGACAAGTAGCAACACATCATACATTGATTCATCAAAGATAACAGAGACGGTTGCGGCTAAGACAGTCAATAAGATAAATGCATCCACGATAATTCATGATGATGGTGACGGGCTAAATGGGAATGATGATGCTAGTGAAGGAACTTATGTATACATAAATAACTTAACGGAAAATGATGACCTACAGACTCTGATAGATGTGCATCTTCTATCTCCTATTATAGGCAGAGACTATCTCATATACACTGAAAGCGAGCATTTTGCAAAACCACCTAATGTCGTATTGCCTCTTTGGACGCAGTTCAATAATAATATTAGTACAGTAGAGGCTGTCGATATAAACGGTAATCTAAACACCGATGACGATTATCCATCTCTTTATCCCGAAAACAGAATGGCTACATCAGATTTCATTCATACGTCTAAGGTAATACACGCTATACTTCATAGTAAGCCTAATACTATTGCTAGGCGATATCTTCCCCATACATTAAATCATTTCAAACTATTAGGTGGAATGCATCTCTATGAGAATTGCAGGTTGCAGTTCACTGACTTCAAATCAGCATTGCAGAGAACAGACAATGTTCGCATGCCTACCTTGACATCTTCAGACGTTCTAATCACAGGGGTTTCAGGCACACCCTCAAACATTGAAAGACAGCATTTATTCTCATTCTATCCATCAGAGACTCTCATGACTCTAGGATATGTTTGGGAAGGTGGTGGTGCTTCATTGACAGGTAGTGGTGCTACTCAGTCACAGTCATTCGTAGCACCAGCAACAACCACATCAGATTATGTCAATGAAGATAGGGACGATTTAGCAGATATGTCGAGTAACGCCATTCTTTCAGCGAAGAGTATCGACAACAAGGGACAGGCATACAAAGCGCAGATGTTCGTCAAACCGATACTCACATTATCGGGTAGTTCTACTAGTTCGGTAGTAAAGGCAATGAACGCTTTTAGTGATGCTATTTGGTTGGAGTTCGTTCCTAATCTAACAGGGTATTATCTTGTTAGGGATGTAGAAAACAGCACAGAAAGGATTGCGAAGATAATAAATCACGATAGGGACGATACAGGAACAGTAGCGGTTCACACCTTGACCCTTGACAAACCAATGTTTGCAGGTGACTATCGAATAATGAGAGTCGCAGAGACTACTTTCGAGGATACCCCTGATAAGATAGAGTTCAACAAATTATTCGATACTGGATTACAATATGATAGGGTAGCACAGGACTTAAGACGCTCTTCTATCAGGGACCAAAAGACGAAGTATCAAGAGGGAATACACTCCATGTTCCTGTTTGTGGAAATAGATAACCTGCATAATACAACTCAGAAATACATTGACAGGAGAAGTCTAGAGCAAATAAGTACAATATTTACCAATGGTGAGCAGATACAGGCTCACATCACAGATGGAAATACAAAATCGGAAAAGACACTTACAATGAATGTCACTAGTCAATTTGGCGGGACATTGTTCAATTTCAGCATATCGTATAATGGTAAATTGACAGGAAATGGACTAGTATCATTCGGTGAGATTTTCGAGGTTGTGATTCCAAAGAAACTCAATATCAATCCCGTCAATGCATATCTAGGAACGACCTTCTCAATAGGCTCTGAAGTGGATGCGGAGATTGCAGATATAATGAAAGAAATAGACTTGGATGTAGATGCAGAGCAGTCCTTGCGAGAATATACAGGGGCAATTGTGAACGTTGGGGATGCTAGTTCAACCACGATAACATACACCGGAACAACAGATATCGCAGTCGATGATGTACTCTACACACATGAAGGATTCCTACTAGGAAAGGTTTCCAATATAACATCAGATACGATAACATTTGACTCAAAGGAATTTGAACCTGCTACATATGATGAGATAATACGAAGAAATAAGAAAACATTCATTTCACTTGCTAACTTCAATGATGTAGACGCATTTTCAGTCATCAATTATCTATCATCTAAGAAAGGTCTAGACTACACAATAGAAAACAAAAAGATGATTATCAAGAGACTAGATGATGATTATGGGTTGAGGACATATCAATTGGATTATCTTACTAATAATAGAATCACCAATGTAGATAGCAACAAGAGCCTTTTTGATAAGGCCAGTAAAGTCATAGTAGTGGGCGATGCAGTAAGAGCAGAGGCTGAAGTACCAACTAAGAAAAGAACAAGGGAAATAGTCGTTGTAGAGCCTAATATAAAATCACTGAGCGATGCTAGAATAAAAGCAGAGCAAACACTGAGAACCCTACAGATGGATGCTAGAAAGATAAAGATACAAGTTCAAAAGGAAGGGATGGAACTAATCAAGCCCGGAGACATAGTTAGCCTAGACTTCCCCAATCATGACATACCGAAGGGGGACTACCAAGTATTTGAGATAGAGAACGCATTGACTTCCCTAATTACATTATCAGTAAACACATTCAACAAGTCCATCGCTGAGAGACTAAGCGAACTTGGGGTCGAACAGAGATTAGGTATTGGAAAGATATTGAATAGAAACTCCGAGCAAGAGGTTATCGGTAAATTATTCCTCGACACTGTAAACATAAATAACATCAGCGTGAAATATCAGATATCTAGGAATGAGAACGCATTGGGATTCAATAACACACTAGGATTCACCAGCCAACTAGGACTAGACATAACAGATGATACACCACACATAACGGAGAGGGATGAGTAATGATAGTAAATGATGGAAAGGACAACTTAGCGGAATTGATTCGTCTTAATTATACAAGAGTAAGGGTAGGAGATGGTTCTGATGGAACTGCTGCATCACAAGAGAAACTAGACCATGAAGTAGGTACGGAAAAAACAGCCCCGCCAACAAGAGTAAATAATCTTCTCACATGGAATGTGACATATACAGGGGGTGAACTGCCCCCAAGTGGTGCAACAGAGTTGGGTGTGTTCAATGGTAGTGGTGTTATGTTGACTAGAGTGACATTCAAATCAACTGGGCCTGTTGCGGCAAGTGATACTGTGACGTTCACAGTCAAGTTGGAGGTGGCCTGATGACGGTTTTGAATGATACGCAGGGGTCAGGAGCAATAAAACACATCACAGGTATGGGTAGTCTTTCTGTCATAGACGATAATACAGATTCGATGCATACTGGTATCATTCAATATCTGAATGCCGCTGCTGCTGGTAATTATGTGGTTGACGGGATGACAATCACACAGACCGATGGTGGAGACTTTACTACGTTCACTGTCTCTCCGGGTGGTTATTTCAGAAACCACGTCATGCAGAACTTTACCCAAGCATCCAAGACGTTGACATCGGGTGCTGCTGAATATACTTACTACGTCTTTCTTGTCGTTGATACTAGCAACGCCCTACAGATTAGAGGGTCAGCATCAGGTGAGGGCGCAAACGAAACCGATGTTGGCAATCTAACCAATGGGGATGTCCCAATAGCACTCATAGAGATAAACAAGTCTGATGCGAATGATGCCACTACTAGGAAGATACAGTATTATGGTGCAACAGCCAAGGGGAGAGGTTTCAGCGTCACAGGCGATGATAATAACGAAACACTGCAACTGAAGACAGATGGTACGATACTATACAACGGCGGGGTACATACACTACCGGGGTCAACGACCACACTAGTTGGTAGAAACACTACTGATACATTGACTAACAAGACACTCACGACACCGATAATAGCCACGATTAAGGCAGATTCAGATAGTTCCCATACTGTTCCGAATGTAACGAGCGACACCTTCGCATTGTTAGCAGCCGCTCAAACTTTGACCAATAAGACATTGACATCTCCCACTATCACTGGAACAGGTGCAATCGCTGGTACTTTTACGGGCAACCTAACAGGAAATGTCATAGGTAATTTAACTGGAAACGCAGACACGGCTACTACAACAACTGGTAATGCAGCAACGGCAACTACTGCCACTACTGCAACAAATGTCACAGTATCCACCAATGACTCTACCGATGAAACAGTATTCCCATTGTTTGTCGATGCTCAGACTGGTTCAAGACCAGTGGAAACAGATGTCGGATTGAAGTACAATCCAAATACAGGTAAACTGATATCAACGACATTTGAAGGTAATTTGACAGGAAACGTGACAGGAAATGTCAGTGGGAATGCAGGAACCGTCAGCAGCATATCAGGTAGGAGTTCTGATGAACTAACTGAAGGTAGCACTAATCTCTTCTCTAGCACTACAAACGTCAAGACCGCACTCAACGCTAACTTGACTGCATTGACAATTGGTGATAGCAGTGATACAATTACGATACCCGGAAACCTAGTGGTCAGTGGAACTACAACTACAAACCAAATAGATGTATCAACAACATCAAACGGTATACGTTTCGAGAGCAACGCTTCAGGGTCAAATACTGACAAGGAGACTTTGTTGATAGGTCCGTTAGGACTTACATCCGATGTCACGATAACCCTACCTAATAGCGATGGAACACTAGCCCTCACTAGCAGCAACATAACTGGAAATGCAGCAACTGCTACTGCATTGCAGACGGCTAGGGCCTTCTCCCTAACTGGTGATGTGACTGCAAGTGGAGTAAACTTCGATGGCACTGGTCCTGTAGCACTGAGTACGGCAATATCTGCTGAGAGGGTACAGGATATCGTAGGTGCGATGTTCTCTAGCAACACTGAGACGAACATCGCCGCCGACTATCAAGATGGTGACGGCACAATCGACTTGGAGATAACAGACTCCACGATAAGGGGGAAGATAAGCGTCACAGACTCAGGTGGAGATGGTTCCCTAGCATACAACAACTCAACTGGTGTAATTACATACACTGGCCCATCTGCATCAGAGACAAGGGCGCATTTCAGTGGTGGTACTGGTGTCACGATAAGTTCAGGAGTAGTATCAATACCACAGGCTGTTGCCACGAATAGTGATGTACAATTTAACAGCATAAGTCTCGGTGGTAATTCCTCTCACTTCTTGAAGGCAGACGGCTCTGCTGATACAAACACATACCTAACGGCTCACCCTAATATCAGTGGGGCTTCAAGTGTAAGTCAGTCTACAGCAGTCTTCATCAGTGAATTAACCATTGACAGCAATGGACATGTCACTGGAACAGATACAGCAAGTGCCATAGTTGGTATCAGTGGTGCTGGTAATTATATAACTGCAAGTAACAGTAATGGAACTGTCACAGTAGATATTGATTTGGACGAATTTGCAGATATGACTCAGAATGTGGACAAGACACAGGATGAGTTAATCATATTGGACAATGGCTCGCAGAAGAAGAAACTAATATCGGAGATACCAATATCCTCGTTCAACAATGACGGTAGTGCATTGAACCCTTCTAACTTCAGCACCATCACATCATTCGACGCGAGCAATGACAAATTCGTGATATCGGATGCTAGTGCGAGTAATGCTGGTGTCAGGATTCTAGCCAGTAATATTCCACTATCTGCCTTTGACAACACAGCGACTGGATTCACTAGTAATACTGGCGATATAGAAGCAGTGACTTCAGGTACTGGTTTAACTGGCGGAGGTGCTGATGGCTCTGTCACATTGAATGTAGACCTCTCTGACCTAACCACTTCCACTAGTGATGGGGATGGTGATTTCTTCATCGTTGTTGATTCATCCGACGCACAGAAGAAACTGACAAAGGGCAATATCAACCTATCAGGATTCAACAATGATAGTGGATTCCTCACTGCTCACCCGAACATATCAGCAGCGAGCAGTAGCGATAACTCAGGAAGAACATACATACAGGATTTAACACTGGACTCGAATGGTCATGTCACAGGTATAGCAACAGCGACAGAGACAGTCACGAACTCATTCAGAACAGTATCAGTAGATACAAATGGAGATGGTAGTGCAAATGAGACATTAGGGGCTAGTGAAACTCTAACTCTCAAGAAAGGCTCAAACATAACACTAGCAGAGTCAGGTGGAGTAGTCACGATAAGTTCTACAGACAATCTGTCAACAGAAGCAGTTCAAGACATAGTAGGTGCGATGTTTACAACTACAAACACTGAGACTGGAATTACAGTCGATTACCAAGATGATACAGGAGACATAGACTTAGTTATTGGGACTCTGAATCAAGACACGACCGGAAATGCAGCGACAGTCACAGTGACCCTTGATGAATCTACGAATGCCAACAATGCTATCGCATTTCATAGAAGTGATGGAACACTAGCAAGGGATGGTGCTTTCAGATACAATCCAGCCCTCGATATACTGACTGTATCAACAATTCAAACATCAGTTAATGCAAACTTGAAAGCATTAAGCCTCAACAGTGAAGTTCAATCTGTCAATTCGATTTTAAATGAGGATGACATGGCTTCTGATTCCGATTCTGCTTTAGCAACTCAGCAGTCTATCAAAGCATACGTGGATGATAATGCGTTGATGGATTCCGAGGTTAACAATCTATCAGGAATAAAGACACTTACCGTTCCTGATAACACGACAATCAGTACCTTTGGCGCATCACTAATAGACGATACAAGTAACACAGCAGCGAGAACAACTCTAGGTCTAACTGATTCAGAGATAAAAACCGCTTATGAGAACAACAGCAACACCAATGTCTTCACAGACGCACAGAATCTCAAGTTGAATGCTATTTCTTTTGGAGTAGGAGTGGGGGATTTACCCCAATTTGCCGTAGGTGTGGCAGATGATGACTTCCTCAGAGTTAATGGTAATCTTATCGAAGGCAGGAGCGCAACAGAAGTAAGGAGCGATTTAGGTCTAGGGAGTGCTGCTACAACAGATTCAACTGCATATGCCACTGCCGCACAAGGAGCAAAGGCTGATTCAGCACAACAACCTCCAAGTGAAGGCGCATTCGCTAATGGTGACAAAACTAAGTTAGACGGTATTGAAGCGTCTGCAACTGCCGACCAAACAGGAGCAGAGATAAAGACAGCACTTTTCAATGAATCTGACACGAATAATCTTACAGATACCCTATTGAGTAAACTCAATGCTATCGAGGCTAGTGCTACTGCTGACCAGTCTGCTTCTGAAATAAGGACACTAGTAGAGTCAGCATCCGATTCCAATGTCTTTACAGATGCAGACCATACGAAACTGAATGCAATAGAAGCAAGTGCAACAGCCGACCAAACAGCCGCAGAAATAAGGACTCTAGTTGAGTCGGCAACAAACTCCAACGTATTTACGGATGCAGACCACTCTAAGTTAAACGCCATTGAAGCATCTGCGACAGCAGACCAAACGGCATCTGAGATAACTGCCTTGCTGAACGATGTGGCTAGTTATACTCTTGGTACAGCAGGTTCAGGAACTATAACTATCGCTAATGATTTGGTAGTCACAGGAACCACTACTACCAACAACGTAGAAACTGTAAGTACAAGCAATGGTGTGCTATTTGAAGGCAATAATGCAGATAACAATGAATTAACGTTATTGGCCGGAACAGTATCAGCAGATAGGACAATCACACTACCTGATGCAACAGGAACAGTATTGCTCACTGATGGCTCAGGTGCATCATTGACTTCATTAAATGGCTCACAAATAACATCAGGGACAATTGGACAGGCAAGGATAGGGGCTTTACCCGCATCCAAGATTACATCAGGAACATTCGCAACTGCGAGAATCGCTGATGAGGCTGTCACTGAGGCTAAGTTAGATGTCAACAATGCTGCACAGAATGGGTATCTATTGAGTTGGAATGACAGTGCTAGTCAAATGTCATGGATAGATGCATCTACCGCAGGTTCATCGAATCAGACGATAACCACTGGTGATGGTCTTACAGGTGCAAATAGTGGTAGTGCAAGCAACATAACGATAGCCGTTGGTGCTGGAACTGGAATAGATGTAGCAGCAGATGCGATATCAGTTGATGTGGCAGAAGCCTTGAACGTAGACTTAGGTGGAGACATAGTATTCGGAACACAGACCGATGATAACGTGAAATACACTGGTTCGATAAGCGTTGGAAATGTTGACCAAGCAGGTTCATCATTGATTACTGCTGATGGCTTTGCCAGCATGAATGGCCTATTCCTCGGCTATGGCTCAGGACCGGGCTACATCAAGACATACAACAGTTCTGACAACTTGGAGTTGTATGCCCACAGTGGTTCTGCTCATGTCAAGATGCTTGACTTGGATGCTGTCAATGACAAGGTGATAGTTGGAAGCGACCTGTCTATGGGTGAAAATAAGAAAATATACTTCGATTCCACAGACACCTACATCTATGCAGATACAGATTCATCCGAGGATTTGCACATAGGCGCAGATGGGCATATAGAATTAGAGCCTGATAATGACTTAATCGTAAAGGTAGGCACTACTGAATACGTCAGATTCGATGGTAGCGCACAATCAGTAGGAATAGGAACTAATTCTCCCGAATACAAGTTAGATGTTCAAAGTGGTTCAATCAGGATATTGCCTACTATCTCATCCAATGCAGGAACAGCCATCAGGGTAGGTGCAGGTGGAAACTCCAATGACATCACACTACTCAGGGTGGATGGAGAATCGGTACAACACCAAGGAGAAAGTGATAGTGAGGAATTTGGCTTCTCAATGAAATACATGGGCAGTGGTTCGGGAACAGGCAACAGATATGCCATGTTCATGGATAACCAACA
>Ga0098042_1000455_pt1 | contig 15829 bp, 30 predicted proteins | sample 9_EtaG_FD_75066 | JGI IMG/M metagenome (GOLD analysis project Ga0098042, IMG submission 75066) | Marine viral communities from the Subarctic Pacific Ocean - 9_ETSP_OMZ_AT15188 metaG | ecosystem: Environmental > Aquatic > Marine > Oceanic | place: Pacific Ocean | collected 2015-01-10
AAATTAACTAATGATAATATTGTAATGTTTGCGATTAAACATTATGATAATCCACAATGTGAAGGTGAAAGCGAATTCCAAGATGACATGAAGCGTTTCAAATATGTGAAACGTCTATTGAGGAAATATAAAGACTCGGGCGAATTAAAAGAACGACTTATATTAAATCATTTAATTGTTATCTTTAATGTATTCGGCCCAGATGCTGGTTCTACTTTACTCTTGTTCAAAATCGAACCTGAGTTTTGGGATGTTCTAAAAACATTCATGTTGTTTTTAAATACATTACCAGATGGTGAACTAGAAGAAGTCGATGTAAATATAGAAGTTAAGAAAGTGTTAGAGAAACTATAATGGGTAGAGCGATTGATTTATTTGTAACGTACCGTTTCATCAAACTGCTGACAACGCCGTTTGAAAAGACTGACGCATTCAAAATGGGTATCATCGACAAAGATGGTAACAGACTGCCGAAGAAACTGTACAAGATTGATGAACGCAATGCATACACTGTATTGCATAAACTTGTATTCAATATTAAGAAACTGTTTCAAAAAGTGCCTGGCCTTAGAACTAAGGTTGGTACATATGCGGCCGCCCTATTCTTACTGAAAGATACTTTCAAAGAACACGTTGAAGACCCAAAGATGTTTGAGAAGGAGTTTCTTAAATATCTAGAAGAGAACAATATAGAACTTGATGATAGCATTGCAGAGGAAGTATCTCTGGATAATGGTAAACTATCAAAGGGAATATATGTTCTTACACAGGATGTTGTTTCAACAGAAGATGAAGAAGAAATTGAGGCACTGGAAGGTGATGAGGTAGAAGCATTTGAAGATACCCCAGCCGCAGATACTATTTTAGGAGTAGATGTATTTCCAGTAATTCATACAAAAACCAAGCAGAAGATATTTGTTTCTGCTGAAGATATTAAGGAAGTAGATATAGGGGATCTATTATGAGTCTAAAATTCGATGACATTATGAAAAAGTTCTATGATGACCCAAAATTAGGTATTCAGACTGAAGATGCTCCTACCAATAACGCTGGTAGTGGTGCAGTCTCTATGCCACCTGATGCCAAAATGGGAAAGAAGAAGAAAAAACTATATGATGGTAGAACTAAGGAAGCAAAGGCGTTTGTAAAAAGAATGGAAACGCTTCGTGCAAGAAGAGAATCTAAACTTCAAAAGAAGGTACAAGAGAATACTCTTGAACAGGTTAGTTACTTTGCAGAAGATAACCTTGACGTATTGAAAAAGATTGTCAAAGACAAACAGCATCAAAATGTCAAATTTAAAGATGGGAATATGAAAGTGGACTTGTTTACTGCATCAGCAGTTACACAAGTTTATGACAAAGTGAACAAATCCAATCAACAGAAAATGTTGAAACTGTTGAATGGTAAAAAGGCAGAGTTTATGAAGATTGCCAACTTTGCACTTTCAAAGGTTAAATGAAGAACTTTGTTAACTATATTTCAGAACAAACTCTATCTAAGTCTGATTTAGATGGAGTCGAAAAGTATGCAGATAGATTGTATGCTGCGGCTGGTATTGACGTTGAATTTACCAGACATTTTCTTGACAGAGTAAATGACAGTCGTAACAAGAAACAGATTACTGTTGCAGAACTTATTCGGATGTTTAAGCAGTCTTACAAAAAGTTTGGTAAGAAGATTGCGAAACTTGGCCCTGATGCAGAGGCGGTACTAAATGATATGCAAACAGATATCAATATGCCGTTTGTCCTCAAGTGGGATGGTAAAGAGTTAGACTTAATTGCAAAGACAGTAATGAGAAAGAGAAACTTTGGAACATCAAATCCAAAGTTAAGTTTTGAAGAATTTGAATTCTTTCCTGAAAAACTGCACGAAAGAATTGTGCTTCCTGAACCCCCTAAAGATTTACAAAAAGAAGCAGACAAGATAAAACAGATTATTGCGAACAGGACACCAGAAGATGAGCAGTCCATTCGTAATCACGATGAGAATTCATTTTATGCTATTGAAAAGTATTGTGAAGAACATGGGTTGATGTTTCACGATAATGAGATGAAAGATATCGTGATGCAGGCAAGACCCACAATCAAATATTTTAAAGAACATTTCAATCTTGATAGACCTCACGAAGTTGATCCGTCTATCAAACCAATGTCTAGTACTACAAACAAGACTAGAGCCTATCCAAGTGGACACGCAACACAATCAATGTTGGTTGGGTTGTACGTTTCTGCAAAGTTTCCAGAACATGAGGATGGTATAATCAAGGCCGCAAAAGAATGTGGACTTGGTAGAGTGAAAGCAGGATTTCATTATCTTGCAGATTATGTCGCTGGCAATTTACTTGCAGAAAAGATGTTCCTAGTTATGAATAAAGATAACTATGGTAAATATATAAAGGAAGAAATTGATGGCGCCTAGAAATCATAAACAATGGAAAGCAGTTCCAAACGTAGAATACATTTCAAGTGAATGTTATAATAACAACGACATTTTCAAAATGGAACAAGAAGAAATATTCAGTAAAGTCTGGATACCAATGTGTCATACCAGCGAGATGTATGAAAAAGGACATTTTAGAACAACACAAATAGCAGGACAAAATGTTATTGCGTGGAATACTGGTGACAAAGTTAAAGCATATTTAAACCACGGGCCTCAATCGCCATCTGGTAAAGTATGGAATGATGATACTTTCGGTAAGGAATTACATTGTGAAGTAAAACATGGTGGTATGGTTTGGGTTACACTAGACCCTAATCCGACACAGAGTGTGGATGAGTGGACTGCTGGTGCTTTTGATTGTATCGCAGACGCAATCGACACAGAAGAAATGGAAGTATTCCATTATCATAAAGCGGTTATAAATACTAACTATAAACTGTGGCATGATACCAATTCAGAATTCTACCATGACTTCATGCACTACTTTAATCGTGTGTCTGGATTCAATGATGAATACTTTGCTAGAAAAAATATCCCTTTCGACAATGGCCATGTTAATGTTAGTTCATTTACAGTCAACTACGAAGAGTATGATGGGTTTGAGGATAGAGGCGAACTTAGTTTCCCTAACCTTCCCCCTAACCAGTGGTACATGGTTGACTTATTTCCTGGCTTTAACTTTAATCTTAGAGGGAGTGCTTATAGAAGCGATAGTGTTACGCCTTTGGGCCCGAATGAAGTTCTTATAGAATTTCGTGGGTATGGATTAAGAAAAGACACAAAAGAAGAAAGACAAACAAGAATTAAACATCACAATTCTATTTGGGGGCCATTTGGACGCAACTTACATGAAGATTTGATTGGGGTTGCTGGACAAGGAACTACTATGAGAGAGGGTACAGAAAAAAGAAATATCCTACATGGTAGACATGAGAATGGAACTATCCACGATGAAGTGGGTATGCGACATTATTATGGAGCGTGGGGAGATATGTTGGGTGTAAATCCAGCACAACCTCTTGCCGCATAAAAAGGAGACTAAAATGAGAAATTGGATTAAAGGTAGACTAAAAGAAAGAACATCATGGGATGGTGCAGTATGTGTTGCACTTGGATTGATGATTCTATTCATGGCACCACTCGCTAAGATTGCAGCAGGACTTGCAATCGCATGGGGAGTGTGGACAATCTGGAAATCAGAATGATTGGGCCAGAGAGACATTGTGAAACTTGTGGGTGCAGATGCCACTGTTATGCATCAGAGTGTCCTACTTGTCCAAACGATGTTTGCACAGAATGTAAATGTGAGGAAACAAAAAAGTGATTAGACTATATGCAATGATATTCGTGATTGCGTTACTTGGCGGTGCAGCTTATGCCGCCAAGTATTACTATGATACTACGCAGGCGACTATATCACAGTTGCGTGAAAACAACGCAAAACTAGAAGTTGCAAATGAAGAGAATCAAGCGACTATCACGAAGATAACAGAAAACAACGTAAGGTTAAATGCACTTACTGACCAACTAAACACAGATTTGAGAAAATCAGAAAAATACGGAGATGAGCTTCGTGATACTTTGAATAAACACAATCTAACACACTTGGCAAATAAGAAGCCAGGATTGATTGAAAAGAGAATGCAAGGAAAAACAGATGCACTATGGAAAGATCTTGAGTCTATTACTAGTGACAACACTACTGAGTAGTTGTTCTAGTTTCTACAAACCAGAAAAAGAAATTGTTACGGTAACAAAACTTGTAGAGAGACAGATACCAACCGTTCCTCATCCTAAACAAGTACAGATGAATGAGATTAAAATCTATGTTGTATCACCAGAAGAAAACCTTGAAGAGTTTAAAAAAGAGTTTGCAGCAAAGAATGGTGCAGACAGTTACATTGCAATCTCTGTAAAGGACTACGAAAATTTAGCAAAGAATTTTGCAGAACTTAGAAGGTATATTGAACAACAGAAACAGATTATCCTATATTATGAAGAGGCGGTAAAACCGTCAGAGCCTTCAGAACAGGAGAAGAAAGATGATTGATATGATTATCGACTTGGCAACTACATGGTGGCAATTTACTGTAGTTGGTATACTAATTGCAGTAGGTTTTATTATTAACCTATGTGGTGTAGATAACAAAAAGAAAAGAATTGGATTTGAATACAAAGAAATGCCGCATATGCAACCAATCGCAATCCCAACAGCTGGGAAAGGATTTTGGAGTGCAATTTGGATGTGGTTGACAGGTTCAAGACATTGGGTAGTTGCAAAAAACTTTTACTACACGATTGATGAAGTTGAGTATGTAATCCCAAAAGGATTTATGTTTGACGGTGCTTCCATACCTAAGTTCCTACATACCTGGCTATCCCCCACAGGAGTACTGCTGATGGGTGGACTTGTTCACGACTATGCATACAAGTATGCAACACTCAGAGGAAAAGATGGTGGCACATGGGGAAAGATGAATCAAAAAGAGGCTGATGTAATCTTTAGAGAGATAAATATAGAACAGAATGGTTTTCACTTTCTAAACTACCTTGCATACTGGGCGCTGAGAATTGGCGGTTTTGTCGCATGGAATGGACATAGGAAAAACGACAAGAAAAAGTAGATTTTATTATGGCAACAAAAATATCTGATGACACTCAAGTGGCAATGCCCTTGAGAAATATATTATCCATAGTGGCCGGAGTGGCAGTTGCTACTTGGGCCTATTTTGGGATTATCGAGCGACTTAATAGTATCGAAACAGATTTGACTCTAATGAGTTCAGACCTTGAAAAGAACACAGAATTTCGTATTAAGTGGCCTCGTGGAGAGATGGGAGCGTTACCAGCAGACGCTGAGCAATTTATGTTAATAGAACATTTGGCTGGAGAACTAGAGAAATTAACCGTAGAGATTGAAACTGGAAAAGCGCCTTTTGACCAACAACAGAAGTTGACTTTAGAATTTTATGAAACCAGAATACAAAAACTTGAACAGGCGATTGACATAGTAAAAGACAGAATGGTAAACGGTAAGAACGGAAGTCATTAAAATGAAAGTTATAGAATTTGTTCTTTTATTATATGTAAGTGGTGGCGAACTTATTGAGTACACTGTCCGTGATGGCCTTAGTCATTGTTTATCGACTAAGAGAACTATGGAACGGAATATGTCACTTGACGCTAACTCAAGTGCTGGGGCAAGAGTTAGTTGTCAAAAGTTGAAAGTAGTGATTGATGAGGATGGAAACATTCTTGAGTTCGCTGATGGAACGCCAGGGTAAGGAACGGTAAATGTCTGTGGAAACAGAAATTGCATTATTGAAAAGAGAAGTGGATGACATGAAACAAATTCATGTGCGTCTTGATACCGCTATTGAAAAGATTGCAGATGTTTCTAGTTCCCTACATACCATCATGGCTGTACATGAAGAAAAATTAATGAGACAGGAAGAAGCATTGGACAATCAAGAAAAAGAATTTAGAGAAAGTGTCCAAGAGCTACATTCTCGAATCACAACCAACGCAAAAGAAACATCTCAACATATGTCAGAGATGGAACGTAGAATTACTGATGCGATGGGAGAACATAATCAACAGTCAACCGACCAGATTATGAAACTGCGTGAAGAATTACAAACCAGAGTAGGCATACTGGAAAAATGGAGATATCTAATTATAGGTGGCTCCATTGTCGTAGGTTTTGCATTAACAGAGATATTACCGATATTAATGTAAAATCTATTGACAAGTGAGGTGAAATACGATATTATGAAAAACAATGAACTATATAGATACAAAATACATATCACTGATATCACACAGACTTAGAAACTTCACAAAGAAGGGTGACTTCTTGTGGAACTTTTCTTGTCCGTTCTGTGGTGATTCTCAGAAGAATCGTAAGAAGGCCAGAGGTTTCGTTTATAGAACAAAGAATGATTTATTCTATAAATGTCACAACTGTTCTCATGGTACTAATCTATCTAAACTCATTGAGTATATAGATCCGAATACACATAAAGAATATGTGATGGAGAGATACAAAGAAGGTAGTAATGGTACACCATACAAAGGTGCATACAAGACACCAGAACCAGACTTTGATTTTGAGAAACCTGTATTCAAAACATTTGACGGACTAAGTAGTTTTGCAGACTTGGATGAGAAACATCCGGCTGTCAAATTTTTATCGGATAGAATGCTTCCTAGAGATACTTGGAACGATATATATTTCTGTCCAAACTTTTTTGAGTTTACTAATCGTTATGTTCCAAATAAGTTCCCTTCACTGAATGGCGATCATCCTCGTATGATTATTCCTTTTAGAAAAGAAGATGGAACTATATTTGCTTATCAGGGGAGAGCGTTTGGTAAAGAACCTCAAAAGTATATTACTATCATTTTGGACAAAGAATGTCCAAAGATTTTTGGCCTTGACAGGGTGGACACTTCTAGGAGTATTCATGTCGTTGAAGGCCCTTTTGATAGTCTTTTTATTGAGAACTGTATTGCAGTTGCTCAAAGTGATTTACGAGTACCTCAGTACAAAGACAAAGTGGTTCTTATCCCTGATAATGAACCAAGAAACAAACAAGTCTGTAAACAAATAGAACAGTGTATCAAGGATGGATACAGTGTTGTATTGTGGCCACACAGTGTTAAAGAAAAAGATATAAATGATATGATTCTTTCTGGATATACGTCAGCAGAGATTCAAGAACTTATACATAATAACACCCACAAAGACTTACAGGCACAAACCGTTTTCAGTTCGTGGAAACGGATATAGAAACAATAGGAGATACAAAAATGGCCCTTGAGAACGTAGTAACATTCCCAAGTGCTGAGGGTAGTGGTCTAGCACACCTTGGCATAACAATTGACACTAGAAGAGATAAAGATTTATCAGAACAAGCATACAAATTACTCAAGGATTATTATTGTAACGAAGATGAAAACTCACCACAACAAGCATATGCAAGAGCGGCTGTCGCTTACTGTGGTGGAGACTTAGAACTTGCACAAAGAATTTACGATTATGTTTCAAAGGGGTGGTTCATGTTTGCATCACCTGTATTATCAAATGCACCTCGCCCAGGCGAGAAAGCGAAAGCACTTCCTATTTCGTGCTTTCTAACTTATGTACCAGATTCATTAGAAGGTCTAATAGACCACTCAGCAGAGTTACGTTGGTTGTCAGTCAAAGGCGGTGGAGTTGGGGGTCATTGGAGTGACATTCGTGCCATCTCAGATAAGGCACCAGGCCCAATGCCGTTTCTACACACAGTAGATGCAGACATGACAGCGTATCGTCAGGGTAAGACAAGGAAAGGTTCTTACGCCGCATATATGGATGTATCACATCCAGACATCATTGAGTTCTTAAACATGAGAGTGCCCACTGGTGATGTGAACCGTAAGAACCTTAACTTGCACCATGCGATTAATATTACTGATTCTTTTATGAGAGCAGTAGAACGTGGGGAGATGTGGGATTTGAAAGATCCTAATGACCACACAGTTCGTGAATCAATGCCTGCAAGGACGTTATGGCAACAAATACTTGAAGTAAGATATAGAACAGGCGAACCCTATCTAAACTTCATCGACACTGCAAACGCAGCTCTGCCTCATACAATGAGGGCGAAAGGATTAAAAATTCATGGCTCGAACTTATGTAACGAAATTCATCTTCCAACTTCAGACGATAGGACTGCTGTATGCTGTCTTTCTTCAGTCAATCTGGAAAAGTATGACGAGTGGAAAGAATCAAACATGATTCGTGATTTGATAAAGTTCTTGGACAATGTTCTTCAGTTCTTTATCGACAATGCTGGTGATGAGATTGCTCGTGCAAGATATTCTGCAACACAGGAACGCTCACTTGGTTTGGGTGCAATGGGATGGCATTCTCTTTTACACCAGAAAAGAATCGCATTTGACTCCCCACAGGCAAGAGAACTAAATCGTAACGTATTTGATTATATCAAGACACAGGCAAATTATGAATCTAACATGATGGGCCATGACAGGGGTGAGGCACCAGATATGCAAGGTACAGGTAGACGTAATGCACACCTACTTGCAATCGCTCCCAATGCAAACAGTTCTATTATTGTTTCTACATCACCATCAATTGAACCATCAAAGGCAAATGCATATACACATAGAACTCGTGCTGGTTCACATTTGGTGAAGAATAAGTATCTAGAACAAGAACTCAAAAAAGCAAAGAAGAATACACAAGATGTTTGGTCAAGTATTATCACTAATGGCGGTTCAGTCCAACACCTCGACTTCCTATCAGACGAAATCAAAGCAGTCTTTAAGACAGCGATTGAAATCGATCAGATGGTTCTGGTTGAACAAGCCGCAGACAGACAAGAATATCTCTGTCAAGGACAATCACTAAATCTATTTTTCCCTGCCGGTGCAGAGAAGAAAGAATTACACAAAGCACACTTTGCGGCTTGGAAATTAGGTTGCAAGGGTTTGTACTATCTTAGAACTGAAACATCACAACGTGCAGAGAATGTTGCAGAAAAAGTTTCAAGAGATGCACTGAAAGATTACGAGACACAGGCTCTATCCCAAGAGGAATGTGTGGCGTGTCAGGGATAGTATTAACAGAACGTGCAAAGGAATATCTTAAAAAGGTAGGCACTCCAAACGTATCTCTATCTGTAAAAGGTGGCGGTTGTTCTGGATTCCAATATGAGTGGGGGGTAACAGATAAATCCCCTACAATAGAAAATTTATGGTTAGACCCCATGGCAGAGATGTTTGTGTTTGGTTGTACCGTAGACTATGTAGAAGAACTAGGTGGTTCTTATCTAAAAGTAATTAACCCAAATGCAACTGCATCGTGTGGTTGTGGTGAAAGTTTCGCAGTTTAGGAGAAAGAAATGGAAATAAGAGTAGTAAGTAAGTCGGATTGTCCTTTTTGTAAAATGGCAAAAACATGGTTTGAAGATCATGGATTCCCATATGAAGAACAGTTGATGGATAATGAAGAAGAAAGACTTGCATTCTATCAATCACTGACAAATGGTGTCGGTGAGATTGTAGGACAGTCAGATACAATTCGTAGAATTAATTCAGTACCACAGATTTTTGTTGATGGTAAACGTATCGGTGGATATGATGAGTTGATGAAGATGGCTCCTGACCTTTTGAAGAAGAGAAGTTCTGGTGGACTAATGAAGTTCTCAGAAACCTACAAACCATTTCACTATCCTTGGGCGGTTGAGATTACAACAAGACACGAGAAAGTGCATTGGATTGAAGATGAATTAGATTTGTCAGAGGACGTTGCAGATTGGAAGTCTGGTAAAGTCAGTGAGATTGAGAAAGAATATATCACCAACATCCTAAGACTGTTTACACAGTCAGATGTTGCAGTAGGACAGAACTATTATGACCAACTTATTCCTAAATTCAAGAACAATGAAGTACGAAATATGCTCGGTTCGTTTGCAAATAGAGAAGCTATTCACCAACGTGCATATGCACTTCTTAATGAGACACTTGGGTTATCTGATGCCGAGTATCACGCCTTTCTAGAATATCAAGAGATGGCAGACAAGATTGAGTTTATGATGGACAGTGATCCTAACACTGTTCGTGGACTTGGACTTGCAATGGCAAAGTCAGTGATGAATGAAGGTGTTGCCCTGTTTGCATCATTCGTCATGCTGCTGAACTTCCAGCGTTATGGTAAGATGAAAGGTATGGGTAAGGTTGTAGAATGGTCTATTAGAGATGAATCAATTCACGTTGAGGGTATCGCAAGACTGTTCAAGGCTTATTGTGCAGAACATCCTCGTATCGTTGACGATGAGTTCAAAGGTATGATTTATGAGATGGCCAGACAGGCAGTCAAACTAGAAGATGCCTTTGTAGACTTAGCATACAAACTTGGTGACATTGAAGGACTAGAGATGAAAGAGGTAAAGGAATATTGTAGATACATTACAGATAGACGTTTGCTTCAACTAGGACTGAAACCAAACTTCAAAGTAAAAGACAATCCTTTGACTTGGTTAGAGTGGGTACTCAATGGTGCAGATCATACCAACTTCTTTGAGAACAGAGTGACAGAATACGAAGTCGCTGGACTTAACGGTAAGTGGGATGACGTTTACGAAGCCGCCTAAATAGAATTATGAGAAAACAAGTTCTATGTGAGGCGTGTGATGCTGTCTTTGAAATTAAGCACAATATGGATGAACACTGGTATTCAGTGAAGAATTGCCCTTTCTGTTCTGCCGAAATAAATAGTTCAGATAACGAGGATGAATTGTACGATGATGAAGATTATGATTAAAATTATATTATTGCCATTCAAAATTATACTGTGGCCACTAAAGAAGATTGCAGATTTGATTGATCCTAATTGGTGGGCAGAACATATCGGAGAAAAATCTGGTATATTTGAAAAGGCAAGAAACTCTAAGATAAGAGCATGGGCTCTTGGATTAGAGGGATGGAAATGGTGGACATGGCAAATTATTGTTGGTGGTGGAATGTTATGGATATTTGAAATAATTCTCAACCAAATCGGTATGACTATGTTGCCATGGAGATAGGGTATGAAAACTCAATCTGCAAAGGCAAAAGGCAGACGATTACAACAATGGGTTCGTGACCAACTCATAGAAAAACTAGAAGTACATCCAGAAGATATTGAATCTAGAAGCATGGGTGCCGGCGGTGAAGATTTAATCATGGCCCGAGCCGCTCGTGCAAAGTTCCCCTATTCGATTGAATGTAAGAATGTAGAGAAACTAAATGTTTGGGATGCATATTCTCAGGCGTGTGAAAACAGTGGTGACTATGAACCACTAGTAGTTATGAAAAGAAATGGTAAGAAACCTCTTATCGTTTTAGATGCTGAATATTTTGTTAAGATGCATTTAACTGATGACGAAAATGCATAACAGTGTTGCAAAAAAAGATGCAGTACATATGGCAACTTAACTGTCCTTTTCTTATAAATATCGGTGAATAACCCCCCAAAGGAGAAGTTCGATGTGGCCTTACACAGATGAGGAATGGGCAGACTTGAGCGAGCCCACCAAGAAAAACTAGGGATGCAATTGCATCCCTTTTGCACTTTTAAAAGGATGAAAGAAAATGACAAAATGGATAGCAAATTTGTTTAATAAAAAAGGAGACCCAAGTGATATTGTAAGATTCGTTCGTACTGAATATCATGCAGATACACAGCATCTTGCAGATGCTGATTGTTTACACTACTACAACAACTTAATGTCGAAGAAAAGGAGAGCCTAATGTCAATTGGCCAAGCGATACAATACACATATGATGAAACTTGTGAACTGTGCGAAAAGGTCGCATTGTTCATCAAAAAAATTCCCAGTGAATTCAACAGATTTTTTACAAGAGTTGGATATGCAAGAGCGGCGTCTGAACTTGCAAGACAGGGATACCACAAAGAAGCAAAAGAACTAATGTTAGAAAAAAGTAAATTGTAGTATTACACTAAGGTGATTCGGCCCGATTCGGCATTTTACCTCAATCTAAACTAAAAACTCTAAAAAATCTCTCACGAAAGCCCTTGATTTATAAGGGCTTTTTTTTATTTTAAAATAGCCCTTGACTTGTTATGAGAACATTGGTATAGTATATGTATAGTCAAGAGAAAGAGAGAAACCATGACAAATCAAGAAACAATTTTTATCGGTGCCGACAACGGTGGTATTGAAGTCTATGTCGGTGTTGCCAACAAAGTTGGTTTTGCAAAGACTGCTAAGATGCTTGCATATATCCTAGACACCCACAAGATTTACGGTGAAGTGATGTTCACAAGCAGCATGGACTTTGCTGATGAGTATGGGTTTGACCACTATGATGGTGCGAAGAACCTTTGGAACGAAGCTGTTGAGTTGAGGGTTTAATTATGAATATTGAGAAAGTTACAAATATGATGTGTGATTTCGTTGCCTATGTCGATGACTTCTACAATGAAAAGTCTGGTATCTATCCTATCAAGGGTATGACAGACATGATGGTCATCAAGGCTGTCCAGAAACACGTTGCAAATGTTGGAATGGATTTCTGTGCTGACAGTGTTGACAGAGAGAAAGTAAGGGATATCATCCTTGCAGATAATGATGTAATTTGGAGTGCGAACTAATGCCAGTAGATAGTTATGGAAATGAGATTTGGGAACAACAAGAAATGTTTACTTGTTCATGGGGTGTCAATAGTGGTTTCAAACACCTTCAAGATGAACTTGATTGTCTAGTTCCCTTTCAAGGAATGTGTGAAAATCCAAGAACAAAAAACAAGAATCTTGAAAAGTACAGACAGGCATCGAATGCTGCCTACGACCTTTTCAACAATGGACTTATGAATAGGAAACCATTGTTCAAAAAGATTTTTGGATTTGCACCTAGTACAAGGTATGCAACTAGTGTTAGTTGGAAACAGTGGGAAGAAAGAGTTGAAGAAATCTTTACCCCAATAATGATTGCTGCGGCAAAAGAACAAGGAGTGAAATAATGGGATTATTAGTAAATGTTTATAAAGATGCATCATCACAGTATGATTGCACAAATGGCGGTGTTTCATCTAGGAACATCAAAGGACTTTGTTTGACAAACGTGAGTGGGCCTTTTAATCCAAGTGAGGATTATCCTGCCGCACAGTTGGTAAAACAGAGTTTTTACTTTGGTTCTTCTGTGAAAGTTATTCCAGAGGAAGCAGAAGGTAAACAAACTCAGATGGGTGGTAACTATGCCGCAACATCTGATAGTAGGTTCAGTGACAAGATTGAAGAGATGCTTGGACACAACTTCTACGGTGCAGTACCAATTCACGATAGGGTTGAATTTTAATTCAAAAAGCTGTTGACTTGTTATGAAAACAATGGTATTATGTAATAGAAAGATGAGGAGAGATTCGGATGTGACAATATTCTAAAGGCGTAAACAGTGCGAGTAGGTTCTCCCCATGTGAATTGAAAGCTATGCCTCCACAAGGTGACATGGGGTCACACTAGCTAAAAGTCCTGACTAGTGTGGAGGCACTGATGCGACCAGACTAAAAGCCAGGCATTCTTTTTTGAGGAGATTTGTGATGGTAGATGTTTTACATGATATTGAGGTTCTTGAGAATCTTGTGATTGCGATGACTGAAGGTGCGTCTGATGAGAAACGAATGGCACTGCATTCAGTTGAGAAGTTGATTGCTGAGAAGAAAGCAATCGTGACTGCATTTGAAGAGGAGTTTGCAGATGATACGCAACAAGCAGCCTAACGGCGAAATAGTTTTAGATTTGACAGGCCCTGATGGAAATGCATTTGCTCTCATGGGCCATGCACAGAATTTTGCAAAACAACTTGGTTACTCTAAGTTGGCGATTGATGGAATTATCGAAGAGATGAAACTATCTGATTACGAACACCTTGTTCAGACGTTTGATAAATACTTTGGACAGTTCGTCATATTGGAGCGTTAGATGACAGGATTAGAATTTTCAATGGTGGCGACACCTATACTTGCTGCCTTTTTCTACTACGGTAAACACCAAGGTAAGAAAGAAAAGATTGAGCATATTATCGACCATACTTTAACTCAGTTAGAAAAGAATAATATGATTAAAGTTAAGGTTGATAAAAATGGCGAAAAAGAGATTTTGCCTCTTGACAAATACCAGAAAGTTTGGTAATATATAAAGTAATGTGAGTGATTCGGAGAAAGGTTAAAAATGTGATTTACGAAACACTAGAAGAAGCGGTTCTGGCCGCTAAAGAAATGTGTGGAGCGTTGGAGACAATCGTGAAGATTACTGCCTGTAAGGGTGGATATGAACTGTTTGGAACTGGCGACTTTGTAATGGAAGTAACGGAGTAAAAATTGAAAAAGACTTTGATGACATTAGCACTAATAGGTGCATCTGGTTCTGCATACGCAGCGACAGTACAAGATTTCAATAAGACAGTTATTAATCGTGTTCCCTATAATGTAGAGGTTTGTACAAACCAATCGGTAGGTGGAGACAAGACTGGCGACACATTGAAAGGTGCAATCATTGGGGGTATTATCGGTAACAATGTTGGTAATATTGACAATGGTGGAGCATTGGGTGCAGTACTTGGTGGTATGCTTGGACATAATAATTCCAATGCCACTGGTGGTACTCAACGAGTATGTAATGTGCAAACTCGTTATAATGAGGAATCTGTAACTGTGTATTCTCATAGTGTAGTAACTTTCTACCATGAGGGCAGACAGTATAAACTTAGGTTTCAGAAGTGAAACAGTTGAGCGAATCTGTCCGTAGCTCAGCTGGATTAGAGCAACGGCCTTCTAAGCCGTGGGTCGCAGGTTCGAGTCCTGCCGGACAGGCCAACTATTGAGGAAATAATGTACTATAAAAATAACTTTAAAAGGAACAAGAAAAAACAAGAGAAACCATTAGGCGGTATGACAGTTACAGTTCGTAACGATGATGTCAATGGCGCTCTAAGAGTTCTCAAAAAGAAACTTCTCAAGGAAGGTGTATTTCAAGAATTGAGAGAACGTGCATACTACGAGAGTAGAGGTACGAAAAAACGAAAGGCAAAGGCGGCTGCAACTAGACGTTACAAACGTAAGATGCAGAAGCGTATGGAAGAATTTGGTTATTAAGAGGTGATATAATGGCACGGCGTGCTAAAGTGGAGACTGACTCAACAATCCCTAAGACACGAAAAAGACGTAAACCGATGACGGCAGAACAAAAGGCTGCCGCCGCAGAACGTCTTGCGATTGCACGAGAGAAGCGTGCCAAAGCAAATCCCCCCAAATATACAAACATCCATCCCTCTGTGGTTCAGAAACCAGAAGAGGATGCAATGTCTATGAAGAACGTCCAGAAATGGATTAAGACACAGAAAGAATTGTTGTCTATTGCAAAGAGTGATATTAGACGTAAGGTAAAGGGTGCAGAGGCCCGTGTCGCTTCCCATGAAGGATACATTCGTAATCTTCAAAGGTATCTAAGAGATGGTGACTATTGCGATGACTTCTATGGTGAACACCAACAAAGTAAAGTAAAGTGGATTTGTAAGACAATGGCATATCATCCAGACGGCACACCTAAAAGAAGTGTGGGTGTATTCTATCCAGATATTGGTTGCACTTGGACAAAGGAAATGGAAAATGAATGATAACGATAATGGAAAAATTATTCAGTTTCCGAACAGGATGAAGGTAAATAAAGATGTCAAGATATCTGACAAGGCAATCAAATTACATACTGATTTGAAATTTGCAGAACACCTTACTGAAGGACTTGTTGTAAATATGATTGCCAATATGCAAGAAAATGGAATGGATACCGAAAATCCAGAATTCATTAAAGACATTG
>Ga0098042_1000457_pt1 | contig 15802 bp, 23 predicted proteins | sample 9_EtaG_FD_75066 | JGI IMG/M metagenome (GOLD analysis project Ga0098042, IMG submission 75066) | Marine viral communities from the Subarctic Pacific Ocean - 9_ETSP_OMZ_AT15188 metaG | ecosystem: Environmental > Aquatic > Marine > Oceanic | place: Pacific Ocean | collected 2015-01-10
AATGTTTCATCAGTGTTAGTTACAGATAAAAGGGGTTCTCCTGTTGAAGTAGATGCTCCGGTAGAAGAATCATACGATTGGTTCTAATATTAAATTAAAGTTCGTGTGTAGTCTTACTCCAATGAATGTAGGCCAATTGGGTGCAAAGCCCATCCTTAAAGGAGGAAAAATAAATGAATGATATTATAGAAGAAAGATTCATTCTTAAGGGAGAAAGTTATATTGCTGACTTAGAGAAAGTAGATTTTCTCACTTGGAATGAAAATGATAAAATAGCAGAAACTTACTTTTTGAAGTTTCATATGGGACAAAAAGAAGTAAGGTTTATCTGCTCAAGTAAAAAAGAATTACTAGGCATTATTAAAGCATGGTGTTCTGCTAACGGTAAAAATATAGATATAAATGAAGATAACATAGGTGATTGGCTTGCTAGGGACTAAGAAAGAAAAAGTAAATTTTAAGGAATTGATGGCTCAAAAAAGAGCAAATAGGAAAGCACGAAAAGTTTTAGGTATTTGGGGAGAACCCAAGACCGGAAAAACAGGAATTGCGTTAGATTTTCCCGATAAGAATATTTATGTTCTTGATTGGGATAGAGGTGTTGAATCAACATGGTTTGAACATCACGATGCAACCGACCGAATTAATGTGTATTGTCCTATTGTAATGCGAAAGGATAACATTTTAGATATTGATAAGAGTGAACAAAACTCTCTTGACTTCATTAACTTTGCTAAAGAACAAATGGAAGCGGGTGAAGACATTGTATTCGTTATGGATGGTGTTGATACTTGGCTTGACAGTTGTATTCTAAAGGTTAATCCTAATCCAAGAGTAGTTACAAAGATTATGCCATTTCAGTACGGTAATAGAAACAAGACTTTCTATTTCTTATTGGAAGCAATTTATCAATTAAATTGTGATGTAATTTATATTACTCATGAAACTGAAAAGTATATTGATAATTCACCTGTTGGTGTTCAACCTGCTTGGAAAGATTGGGGCGGAAAACTAGAACAAGAGATTTACTGCTCAAAGAAGAAGGTAAAGAATGAATTACATTTCTTTGCTGAATTGATTGGTTCAAGAACTAACGGTAACTTGGTTGGAAAGAAATGGACTGTGCGTGAAGGAACTCCCCCTAATATTCAATGGAATGGTATTCCTGAATTAAGGGAGGGAAAGATTTGAAATTCGTAGTAAATAACAAACAGATGGAGAAAGCACTTTCGGACATACAAGGTAAAGGAAAGTATCTAGGTAATGGTGGGCTAAGTTCATCAAAAATGGGAACATACTTCTATATGACATTAACAGACAATGTACTGGAAATATGGAACGGGGATATGACATTTGGATTAAACATTACAGTTGAAGTAACTGGAATAAGAAACGGTGCTTTTATTGGTGATGCTGCATTAATTATACCTTATCTCAAAAAGTTTGGTGAAGATGTATTGTTTGATGTTGGTGACTTTTTGAAACTTACATCCGGTAATAGAAAGGCTTCTTTGCCAATGGTAGTTAATCATCCAAATATGGAGTCTATTTCTCGTATTAGGGAAATGGTGAAGCACATATCCTATGAAGAAGAATTAGATAAACTTTGGTCTTTTGGAGCGCATAATTTTGAAGGTGCATTTAAACTGAGTAGTGAAACATTTAAAGAAGCATTAGGGCTTTGTGAATTAGTGAAGAGTGGTGTTTATAAATTAAATTATCTTGGTGGTAATGTAACCTTTTCAAGTAGAACAACTGCTTCAAATCAATATGAACAAACAATTCAATTAGCATTAGCGATGGGAGAAGATGCAACCCTTGAGTATTCGGGGCCTTTGCACAATTTCTTTGATAAAGAACAAATCTTAAATTTTTATGTTAAGGATGAGTTTCCTTTACTTATTGTAGCAAACGATAGAAAAATATTGAAAGCCCCGTATTCGGGTGGTAATTAAAATGATAATTAGTAAATGTATAGATGATAAACATATTTATTCTGCATGGAGAGAAAACGGAGAGCGTAAGTTTAACTTAGAAGCGTTTGACCCTTATTTCTTTATTGAAGATAGTGAGTTTGAACATGAGAAGTATTCTGCTAGTAAGCATATTACTAGACCCTTTAAATATGAAAAGGGTGATTGGGTTTCTTTAAAAGGAAAGCCATTGAAAAAAGTAATTGTAGAAAAAGCCAGTGATATTTACAAGGCTCGTAAAATGTGGAATACTACTTATGAAGCAGATGTACCTTTTGGTTTTCGATATGCTATTGATAAAATAGATAACATGCCGGAATATAAACTGCGTAAATGGTACTGGGATATGGAATGGCAACAAGGTGGAGAACATCATGATAAGATTACTACTATTGTAATGTATGATAATTATGATAAAGAATACTATCAGTGGGCTTGGTTTCCTAATTATGAAGGTGAAGAGTATTTGCACTTTGATAATGAAAAAGAAATGATTGAATCCTTTATTCGAGTTATGGTAGATAAAGACCCTGATATGTTGATAGCATGGTTCGGATTAAAATTCGATTTGCCTAAATTGCTTGAAAGATGTTGTGCATTGGACATCAACCCTATGCTTATGTCTCCAATTAACCGAATAGAAGGCGTTAAGAAAGCCGGAAATGGGTTTGTTTTCAGTAAGGGTGAAAGTGGATTCTCGCCCATACAACAACCATTAGGGGGCCGCATAACCCTCAATTTAGACCTAGCCTTTGAGAGACAGTGGAATGATTCACAAAGAGGAACATTACCCTCAATGAGTCTTGAATATGTTTCTCAAACATTATTCGGTGAAGGTAAATCAAAGGAAACTATTTTTGAAGACCCAAATGAATTTTATCGTAGAGGTTGGCTTGAAGATACAGAAGCATATTTGAAATATGCTTTGATAGATGTTGAATTACTTGTAAGAATAGACGAAACAAACTTCTGTAGTGAGGCTATTATCGCCTTACAAAGATTGCTCAAAGCACCCTTTGAAGCGTGTTTTTATGCGAGTCATATGGGTTCTATTTACTTTATGCGTAATGCAGATTGGATTTGTAAGACTGGAAGTAAAGTCGATAAAAGAGAAGAATATGAAGGTGCTATGATATACGACCCTCTTAGTGAAGGTACAAATGGATTACATCTTAATGTAGCGGCTTTTGATTTTGCCGGATTGTACCCATCAATGATGATTGCTAGAAATATTTCTTGGGAAACTAAAAGTGAAGAACAGACTGAATTTGCAGTTAATATTGCAACTCCAAGAGACTTTAGCCCTGTAGAAAGAAAGCACATGTTGTATTATAAAACAGATAAATTAGGACTATTGCCGAGAGCAGTTCTTGAATTGAAAGAGTTGCGAAATGAATATAAGCGTCTTATGCGAGATGCAAGAGAAAGCGGGGATGATTTAGAAGCAGTTAAGTGGCACAATAATCAAATGGCTGTAAAGCGTTTAATGGCATCTTTTTATGGTATTGTTGCGTTTCAAGGATTTGGTTGGGCTGATGTTAATTTAGCCGCAAGCATTACTGCAAGTGCAAGAGAAGCAATTAGATTAGCGGCGTTTAAGGCTAAGGAGATGAAAGTATGATACAGAAACATAAAGATTTGGGAGATTTAACTACTACTAGTACTGAATGGTATAGACCTCTTTATTCTCATTGGGAACAAAAAGACATAGATAAGTTTGAAGAAGAAAATGGTGTAGCATTTTGCGTTGTTGAACAGGGCTTTCCTGTCACTTGGGGATTCGCTAAACTCAGACCGCTTGAAAGTCTAATTGAAGAGAACGGAAAAGTTCTTCATAAAGAAGAAAAGTGGAATGGGAAATATCTAGGTATTCGTTTTGATAATAATGAGATTATTAAATATGAACCAAACTATGATAATGCAACGGAACTACACTATTTTAATAATTTATCTCTTGTAATATGTAATGATGGTCGTTGTGAAGGCATCATTAACATGGAAGGAGATAGGTGCGATAAACGACAACATGCGGGAGATTTTTGCGCTACTTGTAAGAAATATAATGATAAAGTTAAGGCAGGTAAATTGCGTAAATGTAAATACTGCTCAAGCACTTATCATTCAACAAGAAGTTGTGAACTAAATCCAAGGGTAATACAAGAAAAATATAGAATTGACACAATTTTGAGATTAAGAAACAATGGAGATGAAAAGATGAAACTGTTAGAAAGATGGATATATGAAGCAATGTTTGAATTTAATGGAGTATTTACCATTGACCAATTAAGAGACAAGATTGTAGCAAAGAAAGGCAATAGTATTTATATTGGAAGCAATACACAAATTGCATCTTATCTTAAAAAGTACGGTACGCTTGTTGCTCCTAGGACATACAGGAGGAAATAACATGACAAGAATAAATGGGCGAATGAAAAAATGGGTTAAAGAAGCAATTCAAAACCATGAAGAACCATTTACTGCAAGTGAGATATATTCAAAGATTTTAGAAGACAAGGGCAATAGTATGTATATTACTAGCGTATATTCTGTTGGTGCTTACTTGAGTCAAATATGCGAAAAGAAAAAAACAAAAGAAAAAAATTTATATTGGAGAAGAGAGAAATGAGAACTAAATTTGTAACAGTTAAAGTATCATATGATACAGAAGAGACTTGGGATATTACTTTACAAGAAGTAAAAGAAATATTTCAAATGATGAATAACCTGAAGCGTCACGCTATCATTGTAAATATAGAACAAGGTGTGAATAAGAATGATGATGGACAGGACTAATCAGTTATTAGAAGAATTGCTCGCTATGATAGCAAGGTCAAATAAGATATTAATGATGGTAAATATCGTGAACATAGCAACCATTATAACAATAATTACGGTGGTAATATGAATAAATTAGAGAAAATGGAAAAGAAAATAAAGATGCTAGAAGATGAATTAGAGGAATTGTATTCTATGAATAAAAAATTATACAAAATGTATAGAGCAATACAAGAACTACAAGAACAACATGAATCTCCCGCTATGAAATTTACATACTACTTGGAGTGATAAAATGTTTTTACTTATTAAAATATTAGTACGCTTTATTATCAATGATATAAAAACATTCTATAATGGAATCATTATGATTATTAGCGAAGGTGTGGAGGCTCAAAAATGAAAGTAGTTTATGGACACACTGATTCTATTTATGTTCAAATAGATTCAGTTGAAGAAGCACAAACCGCTATAAAAGAAATAGAATCTTCAGTGAGAGAACATTTTCCTAATGTGATGGGTCTTGAAAAACATCCCGTTGTTTTGGAATTTGAAAAGTATTATTCCGCATTGGGTGTTGGAACAACAAAGAATAGAAATGCAGGTATGATTACTTGGGATGATGGAGAATGGCTAGATAAGCCAAAATTTACTATGACTGGATTTACTGCTAAGAGAGTAAGTGAAACGCCCTTTGCTAAAGAAATACAGTTATCTATACTTAAAAAGTGGGTTACGCAAGAACCATTAGCGAAAATAAATATTCATTTATATGAGATGTATCGTTCTGTTAAGAATGGAGAAATACCTATTTCTTCTTTAGTAAAAAGAAGCAGACTTAAAAGTGAAAGATTTAAAGTAAAATGTGCGGAGTGTAATTCTAAATACAATCTTGAAGAATGCTTAGATTTAAAATGGTGCAAAAAATGCGGAACAGAAACGAGTAAGTTTGTTACTTTGCAGAACAAAAAGCCTAGTGTTGGTTCGGGTATTGCAGGTGTTTTATATGCTAAACAAAAATTAAATATGGTTTTTGATGACTCATATTTATTTCTAAAAGTCAATCACGACGATACATTTATCAACCCATTGACTAAGGAAGAAAAAGCAGTACAGTACATATCCGGTACAACCTATGAAGACTTCAATGATTATGAACCGGATTGGCTTCACTATGCAGAACAGGTCTTGAAAAAGGCCGAGCCCGTTTATAGGGCTATGAATTGGGACTTATCGAGTATAAGAACAGGAAAATTACAAACTAGATTGGATGAGTGGTTTTAAATGAATGATGATGAAAAATATAATGCAGTAATTTCTGCTATGAGTGAATATACCTATGACTGGAAACCGGAGAATTATGATGACCCGACCAAACCTATACTAAAAATAACTAAGTCTTCTCTTGGGTCATTCGATTGGTGTAATAAAAAGTACGACTTTTCCTACATTCAAAGATTACCCCAAGACCAAACGGAGGCTATGCGTAAAGGAACTGTTTTACATAATCATAGAGAGGACTTTTTTAATGTATTTGATATTAAGAAAGCAGAAAGCATGACACCTCTTGAAGTTGAACAATATGTTACTGCTTTAACTCCCATTGATGAATATTATGACATCTCACTAAATGTAGCATCCTTTGAAACTAAGAGATACTTAGAATCAAGAGCAGAAAATAAGACAGATGAGTATTTGCCAGTATGTAATGAAGGCCTGTTCGATGCCGAAATAACTATTGATGCAAACACGAACCCGAAATTTCCCTTGACTAGAGATTACAAAATACACATTCAAGGTATTATTGATAGAATTTTTATGGAAAATGGAGGCTATGTACCTTTTGAATACAAAACAGGGCCTTGGAAAGATTACAAAGCAACTATGATGAGGAAAGAAATGGCATTTTATCAACTATTGATTGAAAACGCAGAACCCGAAGTTCTTATTAAGAATGGTCTAAGGCCAAATGTGCCGGTAACTCATTGGGGTTGGTACTATCCAGTTTCTAATTATGTCTTTGCTCAACCAGTAAAGTCTAGGTCTATGACTTCTGTTATGAATAACATAGCAAAACTAATTTGGGCTTATGAACAAAAACAGTTCCCTACAAAATTCTTTTGGAAGACTTGCTCGCATTGTAGTTTTTTTGGAATATGTGATGCGGCACAAGAAGATACATGGGTGTGATATGATGGATAACATGCAAAAGGTTGCTAATGATGCAATAACAATTTTATTGTATCTTGGCAGACATGATAAAGATATACAAGGATATGCAGAAGCCCTTCTAGATAGATTCGAGGCGATAAAATATGAATGATGAAATAATTAAACTAAAGGTTTTGGCTAGGTCTTGGACATTTAGCGAAATATCAAATCTAAAAAATACAATTGAATCTTTATGTAATGAAATATATAGTGAATCAAAACTTATTGAAAGGTTTGAACTTATTCGAGAAGTTAAGATAAACGAAGGTTTCGTAGGCCATACTTTTGAAGATGTAATGCGAGATGCAATAAAAATTAAACTCTCCGGTGAAATTGCCGGAGTAATCAGAAATATGCTAGATACAGCAACAGTAGATTTTGGAGGGAATAAAAATGAAATATCCGAGGGAAGTATGGGCAGGGAGCCACATAAAGAACGCACCGCAAATGAAAAGAAGAGTAGTATTCTCGAAGAATGATTACATTGATTTTGTAAATGCACAAAACAATAGAACTAATGTATATACTACTGTATATGATTTTGAACACTTTTCGGAAACTGCCAAAATAGATTCGTCAGTAATATTAGATAGAATTTTTCTAGATTTTGATGCACATGGAGAAAGAATAGAAAAAGCATTTCGTGATGTTAAAGTAGTCATGGAATTAGTTTTAGAACAAGAATTTGAATATACATTATTTTTCTCAGGTCGTGGTTTTCATATGTTTATTTTTGGTGAAGAAGTTGAGGACATGAGAAGTATTCAATATTTCTTTAGAGAGATAAAATCATATTTAGTTTCAAAGGTAGGTAACGACAATACTCTTGATGATAGGGTCGGCCAAAAGACTCGTTTAAGAAGAGTACCAAATACTGTAAATATGGCTTCGGCTGATAGTAACGGTAATCCTTACTATTGCATACCTTTGCTTGAAGAAGACCTTTCAAAAGACATAAACCACATTCTTTCTTTAGCATCAAACATGCGCCTTTTACCTTTCAAAAAAGGTGGCAAAAACAAGGTTAAGTTTCCCGATGCACCCCCCATTGAAGAGGTTGAAGGCGAAGTTTCTGTGCCCTCATACAGTGGAAAATTACCAATATTACCATGTTTGCATAGTGCCATCATGGTAGAAAATCCTTCTCATATGGCAAGAGCATACCTTGTTTCTTGGTATAGAGATTTGTTGACGCAAAGAAGAAAGTTAATAACAACCGAACAAAAGAAAAAAGTATTAGAAATAATAGTATCAGAAATAAAAGACTTAGTAGAAAATAACGAAGGAATATGGCTAGACTGGAATGAAAACGAAACAAGAAAACATGCACGATTTACAGTATTTGGAAATTATAAAACCCCTTTCTGTAAAACTGTGCTAATCCCCGATGGATATTGCGTGGGGAAGTGTTGGCGATATCCAACCTTTTTAGATAAGGAGGAATAATATGTTAATTATAGACAGTAGAGAAAAAGAAGGTTCTAGGCTAGTAAAACTAGTCGAGAATAAAGCGAAGGCCCTAAATATTCAAACAGAAAAAAAGTGGCTTGAAATAGGTGATTATGTATTTGATGATGTTTGTTTTGAAGCAAAGTCAACAACTGATTTCTTAGGTTCAGTAATAAGTAAAAGACTTTGGACACAAATAGATAACATGGATAGGCATTACAAAACAAATGTAGTTATTATTTATGGCACGATTGAAGATGCAATATTCAATGTAAAGAAGTATTCAAAATCTAATATTCAAGAACCTGCAAGAAGTATTATGTTAAATAATAAATTCTTAGGTGCAATAGGTAGAATAACATTAGATACAGACATAAAGGCTTTTTGGGTTCCCACTGAAGAAGAAGCGTCACTAATTATTACAGCAATATGTAAAATGAAACCTATACAAAGGGATGTAATAAGACCTGAAATATTTAAGCGGGTTTCGACTGATGATTTAAGACTTGATGTTCTCACAAGTATTAAAGGAGTATCAATCAAAAAAGCCAAACTCTTAATAAAAGAGTATGGTTCTATTATGGAAATAGGAGAACAAACAGAAGAGGAATTGCAGTACCTCGATGGCGTAGGGCAAGTTTTAGCAACACGCATTTTAAATACTCTAAATTCTGAAAAGAAGGTGAAAATATGAATAATGATGAATATGATGAAGAATATGGAAATGAAATTTATGAAGATTATAAACAGGCGAGTGCTGTTTTTAAACAAAGCCTACCGGAGGTAGTAAAGGATTTTCAAGAAAAAGCGATGAATATATCGCACTTTAATGAAACTCCTGCTGTAATTAGTTTCTTTACAATATTAGGACAAATATGTAAAGATTTTATTGCAATACCTTTTGAAGAAGAATATGAAGATACTAGAATACATTTTCTTCACATTCAAACTTCGGGTACAGGTAAAACAACATTGTCTAATTTTGTTCAACCAATTGCTAGAAATGTCTTTAAGAAGATAAATGACAAACAAAAGCATCCATTTAATATGAATGTAGAAGTTCCTCTAAAAGATGAAAATGGTAATATTGAAAAAGATGCTAACGGTAATCCTATAATGCACTATGCAAGAAAAAATTTTGATGTTTTTTCTGTTCAAGTGGCAACCGCCGCCGCACTGGTTGGGCACTACGCTATTCAAGATGAAATAGAAACTGATGATAATGGCAACTCTAGATTTACTGGACAGAAAATCCAAGTTAAAATGAATGGTGCTTTAGAAGGAAGTGGTTTGGCGCATTGGGATGAATTTGAAAGGTCTGGTATTTTTAGTCCCAATTCTCATCAAGTAGATATGGTTGTATTTTTAAATACTATGCTAAATACACTACACGGTGATTCTTGGGTCATGAAAAAACAACTTAAAGAAGGAGATACAGTAGAAACATTCGGAGAGCGTTCAGTATTAGCCATGACTTATCCTCCAACTGAATTAAATAGAATTATGACAGAAACAGGTTTGCTCCAAAGAATGCTTTGTTATATTCGAGAAGTTCCCGAATCAATTCAACATAATATACGAAAGAAGAAAATTAGCAAGTTTGGAAAGTTTAAAGATAGACAAGGGGCTATGGATAATTTTTCAGATAAGTTTATAGAAATGTATGACTTAATATTAGAAAGATATGAAGAAATGAAAAAGGAAGGAAACTCAGATATTGAAACAAAGTGTAATATGATGGTTTATACTAAAGGTGCAAATGATTATCTTGATTTAGAATATGAAAATATGATTGGCTACATAAATGATTGTGGATTATTTGTGAGAGAAGTATCAAACCTGTTTATTAACAGGCTATATATCATTACTTGTAAATTAGCAGTATTGTGTTCAGTGGCCCAAGCACCTTATATTAAAGATGAATCAAAGAGATTTCAAGTAACAAGTCAAAATGTTAGACAGGCAGGGGCCATCACCCGACAATGTTATATGTCACTGGTAGAATGGCTTGAACGGAGCCTAAAGGAGAAGCGGATAGCCTCCCCAATTTTTAATTCAAAGCCATATAAAGAAAAATACGAAGAGATGGCGAAAAAGACAGAAGACGGTTGGGTTAATCGAAAGTTGTATATTGCTCAAATGCGTAAAGTTGTTAAAAAATCCAACGCTCAAGTAAATAGAGATTTTAAAGATAAAATTCAAAAATATTTTGAAACTAAAAAAATTGGACACCCAACATATATTAAATTAAAGGAAGTGAAAAAATGAAGTACGAAAATACATATGTCGTTTTTGACATAACAAAAGGCCCGAAGGTAATAATAGAAACTCTTGATACTTATGGTGATGAGGGTTGGGAATGTTGCAGTATGCTATCAGTAGCAAATACTAATATTGTAGCATTCCTAAAGCGCAAAATTGGCGGAGAAGAAAATGTCGATGAAGAAAGCGCAAAGATTTCTAAACTTTGGTCTAACGGTTCGTGATGTTTATGTCGGTATTAGCACTAGATATTGAAACTAAAAACATGTCACATGAAATTGGTGGATTTGCCAATACTCATATGTTTCAAGTTTCAACGGTTGCTACTTGGGATGGAAACACAGGAACGGTTTATGTTGATGAACCAGTTGATTCTTTTGCTAAAAGTGGACATATAGTTAAATCTTTACAAGAATTAAAATATGATTTAGATGACCACTTTCAAAAGGGTGGAAAATTACTAGGTCACAATATAGTAGCGTTTGATTTACCTATTCTTAGAGACTCAATGGATATATATTGCATTCATAAGTATTTAAACAATGAACAGTATATTGACACCAGTAAAGACTTATTGAAAAATCATGGAGAAAGGTTTCAACTAAAAAACTTAGTTAAATGCACTATGGATGATTCTAAACTCATGGATAGTGCAGATGCTCCTAAGTTATGGAAAATGGGTAAATATGATGAAGTAGTAGAATATTGTATGAAAGACACACAGTTAGTATATGACTTGTGGGGATATGGAAAAGAAAATGGAATTATTAAAGCATTTTCTATTGAAAAAGAAGAATTTATAGATTTGGGAGTTGAATGGTAATGTCTACAGCAGAATGGTTCGGACTCTTTATTTTCTTAATAGTGGTTTCTCTACTATTCTTTGCCGCATTCGGTGGTTCTAATATCACTGAACAAAGCGTTGATGAATATATTAAGAGGCTACTTGGAGAAGATAAAGAAGGCGACAATAAATGAGTTTAAAACAAACTTGTAAGTATTGCGGAGAAGATACGCTAGCGAAGCGTATATTGGGTTTTTATGTAGGTTCTAGTGACCAAGTTAAATTATGGGAATGTAGAGAGTGCTTTAGCATTTGGAGTGTTAAAACAAAATAAATTAAATAGTGGGTCGGCTCTTTCGAGTCGGCTCACTTTTTTTTGTGATTTTTTTTGGTCTTTAAAATTTAAGAGTTATTTCATTTACATTTAAAATATGTCTTCGGATAAAAACCACATCATCATAAAGCCAAAAATAAGGCTAATTATGAAAGCAATCACTAAATGTATCATTATCCACACAACTCACACATTAAATAATGAATATGCGTCATAGCAATAGGAAAACTAATTATTATAATTCCTAGTAGAGAATATCCTAATATTTTTTTAAACATAATAATCACGGTAATATAAGTAAAAATGCACTAAATGTTACTGTAGTAGTTCCACCTGCATTAGTAACTTCTAAATCTATATCATAACTGGCTTGGTCGAATAATGCACCACTACCACTTATTGTAAAAACAGGGTCAAATCCTGCACTTGTTCCACTAGTAGGAGAAACTCCGGTAACTAAACCTCCAAAGTTATCTGCTTCTGTTACGCTCCAAGAAATAGAAGTTTCTGTTCCTGTCCAATTACCATTAAAACTTACAGTTACCGTGTCTCCTGCTGATACCCTTATTTCATCAATAAAAACATCATCTGTTGAACTTCCACCAATAATAGTAGTTACTCTACTATTACCTTCACCGGCAGAACCATTACCGGAATCGTCTTTACTATATAAGTTACTTACTGCTGAAACTGCCGCAGTTCTATTTGCATAGGAACCAAATCCACTTACTGTTCTACCAAACATAATAATCACGCATCGTTACCTGCATCAATAGTATAAAATATTTTAATTCCAAGCAATAAAGCATCTTCATTTAAGTTATCCGCAGAAACATCTCTATATACTTGAAAACAAGTTAAATCATTTGCAGCCGGAGAACCTGCTATTGTTATAGCACTTGATTCTGCACTAACATGAACATCTTTTGCTGTTCCTGTTTGAGTATCTCCTGTTACTATGGCAGTTCCAAAAGCAGTATCTATTGGATTATCATTAGATAAAGAAACTCCTTGTAAGCCCCAATGGACAGTTCCACTCGTTACACTAGCATTAGTCCAATAAAATTGAGCAGTAATAGTTCCTTCATTCCACATTTTAGGCATGGCTATTGTAAATTGACCGTGTTCATCGGCAGTTTTATCGAAAGGTAATGCTCTAATGTCAGGCCTACCACTTGTAGCGGCGGCTGTTGTTGCTAAAGCACCACAACCTGCATTACTTCTTGGACTAATTGCTTCTGCCGGAATCCAAATAGAATGTTTTCCTCCTTTAAGAACAACAGTGTTTGTACCTGCTCCATCTTGAAAATATAAATTATTATCGTTTTGGTTCCATAATTTACCTCTATCGGCAGTTGCAGTAGGAGCAGATATTTCACCAATTGAAATAGCACCATCAACTGTTAAAACTGCGTTAGTATCTACGGTTGTTCCACCAATTACGGTTTTTCCATCCATTTCCATTTTATGTGCAGTCCCGTCTTTGTCGGAATAAACTCTAAAAACATTATTATTAGTCCCTACTTGTTTAATACTAAAAAAACCATCCGAAGCATTATTGACACTTCTAAATATGCGTACTTCTTGAGATTGACCAGTAACCGATTTTGCATCTAAATCTAATATACAACCTTCACTTGCTGTTTGATTTTCTGCAAATATTTGCACATGTGAATCTTGTAATCCTATTATTTTTAAGAAACCTGTTTGTCCATCTTCTTGTAGTTTAATAGTTGGATTTGCTGCTGCTTTAATGTGTAAATTAGCATCGGGGGCATCAGTACCAATTCCTACTTTTGTATCATTTGTTCCTGTACCAGTAGTAAATAAAGCAGCGTAATTTGTATCGGCAGAACTAACGGAAACATCTATACCTACTGCTTTACTTGTTCCACCGCTATCACCAACAACATCAACATCAATACCAGTAGTTGTAATAGTTCCACCACTTGCACCTGTTACATTCATATCTAAATCTATACCTATTTGTGTATCTGTACCAGTCGAAACTCCACCAACTCTATCATAATCAATATGCAAAGGCACATTTGCTGTTGATGCAGTAGCACTATCGACATCATAATCTATTGTTTGTTTGCTAGTAAATGTATTTGCTAATTTTGTTGCTTTAGTTGCTAATTGTGTAGCAATTGTATCAGTACCGATATCGTCAAGCATATTTATTTCCGCAGCAGTAATATTAGAAGAAACTAGGTTTTTACTAGCATCAGTAACAACTGCCCTACTTGCAGTTAAACCACTAAAATTAGCACCAGTAGCAGCAATAGCATCATTAAAAGTTGCTTTACCTGCTTCGGACATATCCAATGTTAATGCAGTTATTCCACTACCACCATCATTTCCTTTAAAAATAATGTCTTTATCTGAGACAGCAGAAGTAATTTCTGTATCACCACTATTTGAAGCAATAGATAAAGTTTCAGTATAGCCCGAAGAATCATATCCTACACTTAATGTATTCTCTTTTTTACTTGTTGTAAAGTATTGAACCATTCTTGTTGATGTTGAAGTAGCATCATCGGCAGAACCCCCAACAACTTTAATCAAAGCGATAGGAACATCACCGTCAACAAAAGCAGGAACAGCATTAATTGTTGTATTAACACCTCTTAATACCATAGTGTCATTACTTCCACCACCATCAATAGCAACTAAAAACAAATATATGTCAGAAGAAACTGGAGTAATATCTACTGCACCAGTTCCCGAATTATATGAAGTATTCATGTTAGTTGCAGATAAAGCATCTACTGTATGTAATTTACCATCTCTATATACTTTACCGGCAGTAACAGCAATAGTTGTAAAACTACCACCATCAGCGAAAGTAATATTAAAATCACTTGCGGTCTTAACTGCATAGTTTCCTCTAAGTGCTTGACTTAATGCTTTTACTAATCCAGTATGAGGAAAATCTATTGAGTCAGTTATTTGTGTTGTTGGCGTACCGGAAAGGGTGCTGTAAAAATAAGGATTATTAACCATTTTATTCTACCTCCAAAAAGAAAAAGAGTTCTAGTGTTTCACTTGTTCCGAATGGGCCAAGTCCATCAAAATTATGCCTAATCAATAAGTTACCCGAAGAATCAAATATTCCTGCTTCTCTAATAACTGAACTTGACATTCCAGCAGCATTTCCAGAAATACTCAAATGAACCTCAATAGTATTTTCATCCGACTTAGTTGCTGCTAAAGAAACTGTTGTTCCCAAATCAACATCTAAAGCAGTTTGTGTAGAATATGTTGAATTACCACCAACTCCAATTTTACCATTATTTACTAATGTGCCTTGTATGTGAGTTGCAATCAATTCTTTCATTTTATCAGTTATCAAAATTCTTCCTCCAATAAATCTGTCGTTGTTGTGCCAGCCCCTACAAACCCAAGTGTAAAGGTTCCAGTATTTAAAGCCCCGCTAAATCCTAGTTTTGTTCCTGCTGTGGATGCTCTTTTTTGAGCAACAAACTTAATCAATTTTAAATTAACATCATCTAAGAAATTTAATTCTATTTTATCAGGAACATTTCCTGCTGTTTCTGCTAATGCTTGTTGTTGAGTTATTTGTATTTCGGCAAACCTATCTTCTAACTGTTTGCTATATCTACCCAACTCTAGAATTAACATTCCTCTCATAGTATGAGTTATTTGCAATACTAAATATTCTGCAAACTTTATATTTTCTCTAGGTAATTCTAAAGACACAATATCTCCTGCTTTTAATTGGCCTAATCCCTTATGCCCAACTTCAACTTTAAGTTTAGAATTAAATTCACCATGTAGTTTCAACAGTTCATTTGCTCTTTTATTAACTTCTTCCTGTGTTACTAATTGAGCATCATATTCTCTTAAAGACTTTACACCTATTTTATTTATGCTTTTTAAGTTTTTCTTTGTGCTTTTGTGTTCATTACCAACAACAGTTACGCTATTGCTAAAGTTATACATTGTATTTAATTTTTCTACTCTAAAAACATCAATGTTAGTATTTTCAGT
>Ga0098042_1000458_pt1 | contig 15731 bp, 21 predicted proteins | sample 9_EtaG_FD_75066 | JGI IMG/M metagenome (GOLD analysis project Ga0098042, IMG submission 75066) | Marine viral communities from the Subarctic Pacific Ocean - 9_ETSP_OMZ_AT15188 metaG | ecosystem: Environmental > Aquatic > Marine > Oceanic | place: Pacific Ocean | collected 2015-01-10
CAGTGGTAAAGTCTGCATTATTATCTTCTGCAATTGCAATAGCATCTGCAAAGTAACTATCTAATGCTTGTAGCTTTGCTTCAAACGTAGCTTCAGTGTCCCCTACTTGTGGGATAAGTTTTGTAATTCTTTCTGCTTCTTGTTCTGATACTGCAGCACCAGAGATTGCTTGTGTTACGAATGATGTTGCTTGTTGTATTCTACTTTTAAAAGCACCGTAGTCTTTTGAAAATTGTGAGCCACCTACTTTACCAAGAGATGCTCTAATTCTTGATAGATCACCAAATCCTACAGGCTTACCTAATTTATAATAGTCATCACCTATTCTAGATAAAATAGTTCGTACTCTTTTACTTCCTTGTATTTGTTTTATAGATTCTGCTGATGGTTTAGATACAACAGTTATCTTTCCCTTACCATCTACTTGAGCGACAGATCCTTTTGGTAAATTATATTGTACTAATTCTTCATCTGTTAAGGTACGAGAACGATCTAGTGCTGTTCCTTTTTGTTTTTCTACAGATAAAATAGTAGCTGGAAGTTTACCAACTCCTTCCCCTAATGCTGATAGTGCGGGAGCAACTCCTCTACCTTTTGCTTGAAGTAATGGTGCAGCTAAAGTTGCTGCGTAAATAGCTTTTTCTTTAGGAGTTAATGCAGATATACCTCCAGTTTGGAAATGTTTTATAGTTGGTTTTAATGACTTAAAGTATCTATCTTTAAACATTTTTCTTGTTAATACTTTATCCATGATTACCTCGGTTGCATCATGTTATAAGCAGAATATCCTGCTAAACCAGTTCCCACTGCTTGTCCTAAAGGATTAGCTCCGGGAGCCGTGGTTGCTGTAAGTGTACTCTGTGTAGTAGGTAAATTAGTCATGATACCTTTTAAAAACTCAACTCTTTGGTATGGCTCATATGCTCTTTGTAAAGCAGTAGCTCTTTGAGCATCTAATGCTGATTGACCAATACCTCTTTGTAGTGCACCTGCTTGCATCTGTGCATTAATATCTGCTAACGACATCGCTTGTTGTTGTGCACCTAATTGACCTAATCCTTGGCCTGCAGCCAATTGAGTTGAAGTTTGTAAACCTTGTTGTTGTTGAGCTGCACCTAATGCAGTTTGAAATCCTGCCGCTTGTGCTTGACCCATAGCTTCTAAAGTTCTTTTTTGTAACTCTGCTTGTTGAACACCTTCTCTACCACCACCAAAAGCTCCTGCATTTACAGCATTAGCAGCTAATTGATTTTGAGCCATTTGTCCTTGTCTTCCAATTTCATTTGTAACATATTGTTGGTAAGGGTTTAAAAATTGTGCAATGTTTGGTCCGGCAGCAGCAGTTTGTTGTGCTCCTGTAAATGCACCAATACCAGATGTAACTGAACCGGCACCTACTCCTGTTTGTCCTGCTTGTGCAATACCAGCTTTTTCTAGTGATGAAATTGGTGCTACTTGAATTCCTGGAAGGTTAACTGGACTTTTAGCTAAGTTTGCTGCTTCATCATATAAGGCTAATTTTCTAGCCTCTACTCCTGGTGCTTCTCTTGCAATACTTGTTTGTGTTCCTGTAGAGGTTGTACCTCCTCCACCACCGCCGCCAAAAATACTCATTAGTTTAACTCCTTTTCAAATTCAACATGTCTAGACTTATAACCATACTTAGGCATAACTTTTTTATAACCTGGTCTCATATAAGCTTTAATTTTTTTACAACCATTTACTTTAGCAAAAGTTTCTAAAGTATTAATTAATTTTTCTTCCCATAAATTCATTTTCTTACCTGTACAAATTAAACCTTGTAATTCTTTAAAGTTAGGGTTGTTAAATATTCTAGTAGTCACAACACCGTAAACTTTATTTGACTCTTCTCCTTCTGAACCAAATACTAAAAACAATTGATTCTCTCCAGAAAGAAGTAATTCTTTAATATCATTAGGCTCCGCATAACCACCACTATAAACCAAAGCTTCCTTAATCATAAAATGAACTAAATCCCAAATATCCTCTACCTTAGAAGGAATGATTGGTAATACTTCAATTTCGTTTTTAATTATCTTTTGTGTTTGCATCGACTAAATCATAAATTCGTTTTAATTTTTTTTGTTGATCATAAAAGAAATCAGCCCCTGCTTTTCTCATGCTCTTATAACTTTTAGGATCTCCACCTGATAAAATACCTGCACCTAATACGGCATCAGCACGTGATACAAATTCTCCATCAGCCAATTGTGCAAGCATTGTATCTTCATCCTTGTCACCGTTACCTGCACCATCTTCAACATAACCTTCGGCTCTTACATAATTGTTGTAATCGTTTTCATCATGATCTGTTTTAGACGGTAAATAATTTACTCCACCTTTATTAAATTTTTTTACTGCACTTGCTAGACCACCTTCATTTGCATAAAACATATTTGATCCATAAGTTTCAGCTCTAGTCGGCATAGCGTTTGTTGCTGGTGTAAATGCACCTTGTAATTTATCAGATTGCTCTGCGTATGCTTTTGTATAATCTTCTTCAGTAAACGGTGGATCTACAACTTCCTCTTCTTGTAATAAAGGTAAAACACTTGAAGCTAATATTGCAGTTTGAAATTTATTTTCTTTTGCTTTTTCTAAAAGATTAGCGGCTATACCTTTTTTAGCTTCGGTTGATCCTGAACCTACGACTGCTTCAGATAATGGTGAAGACCTTGCTACAGTAGCTATTCTTTCTGGGTCCATAAATTGTTTACCACCTAATTCTGATTGAGTAATAGTTTTAAGTCCTCTATCTCCGTATGTTTCTGGAGATCCAAGTGCACCTGAAAAGGCTTTGCCTGTCCCAATACCTAATTGTGGAGCCACTTGTCCTAATGCATAAGAACCACCACCAATTAAGGCAGCATCTCTTAATGCTCGTTTTGTAGATTTCCCTCTAAGTTTTTGTACACCAAATGTGGCTAATGCTAATGTAAATGGATCCATAGTCTATTTTCCTAATAATAGCATATAATACCATTTTACTTAGCTGATATCAACTCATCGTAGAACTTGCCTTGATATTGATGTTCTCCAACATGAACAATAGCATCATTAACATAGGCATAACATTTGCCACCAATATCTCTCCAAAGTTTACAGAAAGCAAAATCCTCCCCGTTATATGTTTTTTCTTTAGGATCATGTAATGTGTCAAAAAAATTCCACATGTTAGGTTTATTAACATACTCACCATTAATTACTGTTTTTTGAACAATTTCTTTATCTGGATATTTTTCTATCATTTTTTCAATAACTTCTCTTTTTATTAACATACATCCAGTAGGAGAATCTGTTACCTCCATTATACCTTTATCTAATTTAATATCATTAGGGTTAGGAACTTTCATGGGATAAGTATGTAAAGCCTTTCTTATATCATCTGGTGTTTTGATTCTTCCCTCTTGCATTTTCTTAAAGGCTTTATCCCACATCAAAGTTTTTAATGGGTAAGGTACAGATATAATATGTTTATCTGCTTTAAGCATAGTAAATATAGACTTACCTTGAAAATATATATCTGAATCAATAAATAATAAATGAGTAGCTTTAGATTCAAGAAAGCCTGCAACTGATAAATTTCTGCCTTGTGTAACTAATGATGATTTAACTAGATGAAAAGATACTTTTAATTTTTTATTAAAACAATCTTTTTGAAATTCTATTAGGGCTTGTGTAAAGTGAATTGAAACATCACTGTGTACAGGTGTTGCAACAAAAACTTCAAAATTTTTAAATTCGTCTTGTTTTTCTTTCCACAACGGCTCTACAGCTTTTTCATAATCTGATTGTGTTTCTATACTTACCTCTTGTAAGGTTTGGTATGTATCTTCATTTATATATTTATTGTTTGACACGTAAGGCTCCTTTCAAAAAGTTTGTCCATTCTATACCCTTTTTTTCCCAACTATAAAATTTTTTATAGTATTTTTGTTGTTCATCCAAATGGTTTTGTATTATATCTGTATGAAGATAATCTGCACAGACATCAATTGCCCCTGCAATACTACTAGCTAAAAGTTCTAAATTTTTAGTGTAAGATACATATACTGGCCACTCTGCACAAGTTTCTGGTAATGCTCCAAAGTTAGTTGTTATTACATGAACTCCTGCAGCTAAAGCTTCTAATGCTGATGCACAAAATGTTTCTTCAAAAATAGATGGATACACAAAAAGATTATAATCAGACATATGTTCTAAAATATACTCATGAGGCTTGTACCCAATATAATTTACGTTGGGTAATTTATTTGCCTGTTCAAATAATGCTTTTGTATCTTGGTTTGCTTTTTCAGCAAATTCACTTCCGTAAATTTCATTTGAACTATACACATCTAAAGTTACATTTGGGTTTTTTATTAATTGCATTGCTAGCAACAAAACATTTAAACCTCTCCAAGGAGTACAATGATGTAAGATTCTTATTGGATCTCCTTTTTTATATATCTTTCTTTTTGGAAAATGACTTGCTCCATTTTTAATAACTATTGATCTGTCCTCTGGTATTTGAAAAAAATACCTAAACTTTTCAAAAGTCCAATGTGAGTTAAAAACATACCAATCATATTCATGATGTCTATTTTTGTTTCTAAAAAAACTTTGTAAATTAGGTTGATCCCAAGAATTTTTTTGCCAAAGTATATTTATTTTATTTGGATCAAGGGGGACCTTACCTGGTATTGATGTACAAATTTGAAATTTATTTAACAAATCTTTAGAAACATATTTTTCTAATAATTCATGTTGTATTTCTGTAGCGCCTCTGGGTTCCATTGAGTTCTTATACTTCATAGGCTATGGTTTGTAAACATGTTTGAATTCAGAATTATTTACTGTCCATTCTAAAAATTCTTGATTTTCTACAATAGGAAAACCTGCTAAATTAAAAGATGTGTTTAATAGCATAGGAACATTTGTTTTTTTAAAAAACATCTCTATTAAATTATAGTAATTTTGATTATCAATTTTTTTTAAAGTTTGTATCCTACAAGTATTATCAACATGCACTATAGAGGGAACTTCTTTAATCGCTTTTTCTTTTGCATAAACTGCAAATGACATGTGTGGACTTTCTTTTAATGTACCCAAATCAAAATAATCATGTGCGTATTCCAATAATATTGTTCCTGCAAGGGGTCTCCACCATTCTCTTTTTTTAAATTTGTTAACAATATTTTTAGCTTCAGAGTTTCTAGGATCAAATAAAATAGAACGATTTCCTAAAGCTCTAGGTCCCCATTCGCTTTCATTTTGAAAAATGACTAATGGTTTTTGCTCTAATAGTATATCTACTGCTTTTTCTTTAGTTTCTATAATTATCATAATACAATGCAGCACCAATTGATGTACCTGCATCATGAGGTATTGGATCTACAAAAAAATTTAATTCTGGGTATTGTTTAACATATTTAAAATTATTAGAGCAATTTAAAAAATAACCACCAGATAATACAATATTTTTACTTTTATGTTTTACTTGATTTATTAATTCACAAGTTTCTTCATAAGTTTTTTCTTGTACATTTTTTGCAATATTTACATTATCATAATTTAATTCATATTTTTTATCAGTATAAGCATATGAAGATAATCCCATAACTTTCCCAGCATTGTCTCCATTCTCTCCATAACCAATTTCACCACATGCTTTTGTAAATGATAACCCACCTTTAATTTCATTGCTAAATTTATTTAAAAAACCATTAACATATTTAAATAAACTAATTGAAGATGCGTCTTTTGATATTTCTTGATTGCCCCTATAACAAGTACTATGTTTAAAAAAAGGTGTAACGTTTTTATTATTTATTAAATAAATTGATTCTATTTCTTGATATGGAATATGAAACTTACATGCACCACCACCGTCAACAATTATAGCTGCGGCTTCATTAAAATTACTAAAATAAAAAGATGAAACAGCATGATAAATATGATGTTCTTTTTCATCAAAGTAATATGGAGGATTATCTAATTGTTTCTGTAATGAGTTAATTATTTTTTGATCACTGCAAGTAGTGTAAGAGTAATTTCTACCATAAGAAGTATAACAAACAAAATCTGGTTTAAAGTTTACTTTTTGTAATATTGATTGATAAACATTTGTGTTTTCGTCAGGAACATAATTTTTTTCAAGAGTAAATCTTTCTTCATTATAAAAATGTGTAACTTTTTTATTTTCGTAAATACAAATAGATGGGTGATGAGATATATTTATAGAAACTATTCTCACAAAAGCCTTTAGGTTTTATTTTCATGAAGTTTAAGAGTTTCTTCTTTGTATATAATAAAAAATGGTTGTGTCCATCTTTCATCTACAGTTTGTTCCATTGATGGACTATGAGGTATTTGTGAATTATACCAAACACATCTATTATATCTTGATCCTATAATAACAGTAGGTTCATAGTCTTGTGTTTTTTCAAATATAAAAGTTCCATCATGCAATCTATTTGAGTTAAAATATATTACACCAGCTACATCGCAAGTTGAAGAATCTCTATGTGGTTTATATTGTTTCCAAGATGGCGATTTTTTAAACTCCTCTAATTTTGTTTTTCTAAAAAAAGTTGTTATTAACAAAGGTTTAGTATTTGTTTTTTCTTCCCAAGTTTTTTTAAAAATACTGTATGGACTAAAAGGACCTTCATCTGTTAATCTTTTTGACTCATTTGTAGGCATTCCTAATAATCTATCTCCTCCATAGTAAAGGTCATTAGGTTCGTGATTTGGCGAGAAATGAAGATTAATAAAATTGGCTACAATTAAACCTAAGTTATTTGCACTATAAAAATTTTCTATAAGATTAAACATTTCTTATTTTTTTGTTTTTGCACCCATGCTACCTATTCTAGTTACAGTAATTTCTAGGTCTTGTCTAAAATCATTTTCAGTAGTATCAGTATTGGGATCAGCAACATCAGCATCAAAATCAGCTTTGCTATCATAAACTTTTCCTGTTCTTTTGTGTTTAATAATTTCTTTTGCTACCGCAGGTATTTTTGGTATATCGTTCATTGTAATCTTTCTTGTATGTTGTACTTCCGTATTATACTTTCTGGAATTTTTTTTATGTAAGGATTATATACTTTTCTTACAGATCCATCAAATAATTTATGCATATTACTGCCAACTACTTTATCATCGTAAGATAAACCATTTACACTCAACTGGTCTAAATTATTAAATCTATGTTTAAAATAAGGTTCATCTAAAAACTTATATATTTTTTTAAACTCTTGTTCTGGATTTGTAACCATGTCATCATATTTTACATAGTGACAAATATGTTTATAGTTATATGAATTGTTTATTGCCTCAAGCCCTTTAACAATTGCACCATCATTATCCATAAGTAACATTAATTTTTCTTCATCGTTTTTACAATTATATTTATTGGGAAAAGCATCGGGGTTTTCCGTATACCATTTCATGTAACTAGCTAACACATCTATTAAATCTCTTAATAGAACTATACATTTAAAAGAACGTTTAAAATGTTTTTGCATTAATTTTAAATTCGTTTTAGTCATCACAGGTCCACGATCAATAATTATACGTTGTGGCCAATCTTTATAATAATTATCAAACACAGAATCTAACACATTGTCGTATGATTTATAATCTGGATAATTTAAAAACACATCAAGTTGTTTTAACAAATCTAAGTCTTTCATTATCTCTAATGTAATAGAGTTGGGTGTTGCAGCTATTTGAGGGTTTTGATTCATAATACTTGCAAACAAAGTATTACCTGATCTAGGTTGTGATACTAAAAATAAAAGTTGTTTACTTTTTTTTTGCATAAGATCATTGTGTACGTCCCTGTCTATTGTATTTTTTATTGTGTTGCAACTTCTTTTTTTTATTAGGTTTCTTACAATGTCTTCTAGGCCGCTTCCTAGGCTTATCTCTTTCTACAAAATCTTTAAATTTTCTAGCCATTTTCTTGCGATCGGTCTATGAGAGCGTAACTTACAACACCTGTTATTTCGTTAGCTGTACCTGCTTGCATTGATAAGACATCACTTGCTTCCATTGCTAAAGTTTCTTCGATCATATTTGCTTGAGCTTTATTAAGTTCTTTATAACCTATTTTTACAGCTGAACCTCCAGACTTTGTTAATAAAGCATGTGTATCAACATTGCTTGCAGTATCGTGAACTGCTTGTAAATTTTTTACAAGTATAGTTGCATCTGCAGGGCACGTCAAAACAGGAGTAGCATCTGTAGTTGTTAAATTAAATGTTTCACTTTTGTATCTAATTGTCATGATATAAACCAGTTAAAAGTATCTTGTTCATTTTTTAATTCTTGTTGATAAGAAGTGTTTAACTTATCTTGCATCGTTCGTAAAGACTGTGCTACTTGTCTTTGGTTTTCTTGAGTATAAGCAGGGGTAGGTTCAGGTATAACAATATCTACTCTGGCCATTATCTCATTCCATCTGGTTGAACATCTACTCTAAAAGTTCCATATCTCCAATTTTGATCTGTAGAAGTATTTGCTATTTTAACACTAGCAAACCTAGATCTCGCTCTTGTGTCTACTTTTTGTGTTGATCCGGTGACCGTGAATGGTCCTAAAGGAGAAGATGATTCTGTATCACTAGGAAAGTCTCTAAGTAAAATAGTTACTTGGGCATCACCCTGTATAAGTTTAAAATCTGGAATAAACCTTCTCATACTCATAAACATTTGTGCTTCACCTTCAACGGCTAAACTAAAGTCCCCTGATTCAATAAAGGCTGCAATAGCTGTTTTGTTTCCTGCAGTATCTACCTGATCTGTTCCAACTTCGTGAGCATAATAAATAGTACCACCGTTTAAATTTGTACACCTTGGATTAAAGGGAAAGTTGGTGTTGTTGTTGAATTAAATTCAGTTGCATAAGGAACATCGTATAAATTCGCATCTGTCCAGGTAGTTCTTGATAAAGAACCTGTTGTCCAAGTTCCACTTTGATAATTATATGTAACACATCTATCATTAAAATCTGAACCTGCTTTAGGATAAAACCAAGTTAGTTCTTCATATAAATGATTAAGTCCTACATATACTGATTCACCATTTTGATAATTTACTCCAAGGTTATCTCCTTTACTTGTAAATACAAAGTCTTCAACTTGGCATGGTAAAGATTTAACAGTACCATCGTATACAAAGAATCCACCTGATTCTCCCATCCAATAAACAGCACCATTTACATATTTTATAGAGTGTTGTCCAATAGCTCCACAATTAGAACCTACTTGTCTTATTGAGAAAGTAAATGGAGGTCCTACAAATTGGATAACATAAGCAGAATTATCTGTAAGAACTAAGGTATAATCTTTACCTTTTACAGCTCCTACTATTTTCGTACCTGCATCTATTCTAAATGTACCTGCCGTGTTTACTGAAGTTGGTGTGTAATCACTTATATTTTCTTGATCAGAAAATCTTATAAACATTTTATCTTGTGTTCCTGTATTGCCAATTGTAGTTTCAGTTCCCAACATTAATAAATGTCTATCTCTATCTGAAACTAAGGACATAACAGATGCTGTTGGTGCCCCACTTACTACAGTTGCTCTAGTAGTTAATGCATTAGGATTTGAGTTAATTGGATTCCATTCAAATGTTTTACCATTTTTAATGGTAGCAATTAATTTTTCTCCAAAGTTATCTAAAGACCAAGATGCAGGATCAATTGTCAAAGTCGAAGCTAAAGAAGCTTGTCCCCATGCTGTGTAATATTCAACACCAGATCCAGACGCATGGGCAGATCTTGTCCCCGCAACACCCCTCGTAATACCAGTTAAATCATTTGTAGATATACCTGTGTAAGAAATAAATTCTGTTCCTACTTTAATTGTTCCTGACGTTGGAAATCCAGTTGTTGATGCAAGTGTAATAGAAGTTCCAGATCCTCCAGTACCTGCAGTGTCGTCTTGTAATAAACCATTTAAAGTTCCGAATACTTGTTGACCTCCACCCCATAATCCTGTTCCCCAACCAAAGCCGTAAGTAAATCCTAAAGCACCGGCACTTATGTATGGATTGACTGTTGCAGATCCAGATCCGTTGACCGTGGTTCCTGCTGCACTAGCCATTGTGATTGTAAATTCATCACTGCTTGGAACAGAGACTACTTGAAAAGTATTTGTTTCAAAATTACCAGCAGTGTATCCAGCACCTGTTGGAGGTGTCACTGAAGTAAATGTAAATAGATCTCCAGGTTGTAATGTATGTGCTGCTTTGTTTACAGTAACTGTCGCTGAAGTGTTTACAGTGTCAAATGTACAACCAGTTATGGCTGTACCTAAAGGTGTTATATCATAAAAAGCACCTTCATAATAAATAATTAAAACTTTGTTTGTGCCTATGGCTGCATATCTTCGACCATCTAAATCAGCCCATATAAACTGTTCTCTTGCTGCACCTACTATAGATGAATTAACAAGTTGTTCCCAACCACCTATTTTTTCAGGTAAACCATATCTAAACCTAACAAAGTCGCCATCAGTCCATTGACCTTGAGCGCCTGTTTCAGTTACCTGTTTATTAAATCCCGGTGCTATTTGTACTTTTGTTAGAGGCATGCTTTATTATATCACTTCCTCTAAGAGGTCTCTATATCATCGTCTTCATAAGATACTAATTCTTTAGTTTTTTTATCAAAATTAAGATGAAAATCTGCCACAACTTTCATTAGATTATTTGCAAAATGTTTCAAAGCAATAGGTTCTAATGTAAATTTACCTTTTTCGTTTATTATTTTTTTTTCGTCCTCAGTGAAAATTATTTCTGCTACGCCATTTTTATAGTGTTTTATAATCATTGTTTCTCCAAACCAAACATTTGTCTTTTGTCTATGAACCACTCCTTATTTGGCCCTTTTTTATTAACATAATGTAAAAAAGCCTGCATATGATAATCGCCCATAAACTCATCTCTTGAATGAGTAAATTCACAGCCCTTGTATATTAATGCATCTCCTCTTTTTAATAAAAAAGATTTGCCATCAATTATAATAGGCCAATCAGTTTTATCAGAGTCAATCATAACTGTAACACTATACTCACACGATGGTCTATCTTTGTGGGGAGGCAGATCAGAAAATTTTGTGTAACATCTCCAATAAGAGTATGTTGGTAAAAGCTCTAAACCTATTTCTTTTTCCATTAACCTTAATTTATTTATCATAATACTTTCCATTAAACAATCTGAATAAAAACTAGAATCACAATTAGCATTTGGACCAGTTTCTTCAAAATTTTGAAAATTTGTTCTATGTCGCATTTTACAGTATGTTGTTAATAAATTTAATTCATCTAATGATAAAAAATTTTTTACTTCTTTATATTTAAAATTTTTCATAAAATCCAAGTTACCACAGAATATCTTACACCTTTTGTAACTTTATTTACACGATGAGGAAATAAAAAATTACTAGGCCAAACAATAAATCTGTTAGGTTTTTTTTCTATAATATAATCTCTATTGTTAAAATTAAATACAAGTTCTCCTCCTTCATAATCATTATTTAAAAAAAATATACCACTTAGTGTTCTAGGTCTAGCGGCAAAATGATCAGTATGTTCTACGTAAAAACTACCTTGCAAATATTTTAAAATTGCTATTGTTTCTATTTTATTAACAGAACAATGATTGTGTTCTTCACAATAAGAATTAAAAGATAAATAAAATTTTTTTTGTAAATAATTGTGCCAATGTACATCCGATAAAGACTCAGATGTAATACATAATTCTCTTTCTAAAGTATTTCTTATATTTTTGTTTACTGTATTTGAATCATTAATACCAGCGTCTTTAAAATCTTGACTATTAATAAATTTTAAAAAAACACTTAATGTTTTATAATTTATAAAATCATCATAAATTTTAATATACTTCTCTATCTCCAATTTTTTTTACTCCAAAAACGTTCTTTATAATTATGTAATATTTTCAATGCATAAAATAATTTTTTTGATTGTAATTTATCTGAATTAACACCAGTAATTTTCATCTTCCAAGAGTCTCTTTTAAAAGGTATAACTTGCACATAAGGTGTGCCTTTTTTAATAATAGTTGTTAACGTATCATATTTGTCACCATTTATTATCATTGGAAAATTTATTTCTGGTTGAAATGTGTCTGTATCTACTATTCCTGGTATTATAGAAAATCTATCATCCTCATTATTTAATGGTGGAACAAATAAACAAGAATATCCAGGAGGTGTTTTAATACACCAAGGATTAAGAAATTTATATATTGGTAAATTTTTATTTTTTTCTGCAAAAGTTGATCCCTCAACTTGAAAAAGACCATGTGTACTTGCTCTTGCCCCACTAAGATTTACTCCTTTAACTTTTATTAAATCATGAAACACATCGCCTGTCCTATAAAAAGAATCCATTTCTTTAGTTTCTTCGTTATAAACATTATGTTGTATTTGATAATCTTGTGGTATTTTTAAAAGATAGCCAGAAGTTAATGTATCTAAAAATGGCATGCACCCTTTTATTGTAAATCTTTCATTATTAAAAGGACCATGTTTTAATTTTTTAAACCAAGCAGGAATATTTAATTTTATGGGAATAGGATGATCTTCATTTAAATTTACATAATCTTTATGTGAAATAAATTCTATTTGTTTATCGAACATAAAGTTCTTTTATACTAAATAAATTTAAAAGTAAATCTTAAAGTAATTCGCAAGGATGGTAAGCTGTTTGTCCTTGATCCATACAGTACTCAACTAGTGTTTTTCTTAATGGATTGCCTTCACTTACTATAGAAGCTGAGTCTATATTTGATAGATAATCACTAAAAGCAATAACAGATGATCGCATAGGTTTATCTAAAGTTCTTGGATCTGATAACCATTCATGTAAGCTTTTTTGAGAAAAATCAATTTCTTTATCAAATGCATCTGGATCAGTATAAAAAGGAAATGGTTTCTCTTCAGTGCTAACCAATGGTTCCCAAACTACATTTGATCCATCACAAGATACAAAGTCTGCTAATCCTTTTTTAAAATTTAAAAAATCAGTATTATTAATTTCAACAATACTTCTATGTTCGTTATGAAAATTTTTATTCTCATTTAGTATAGAATCATTCTCGGCTATTTGATTAATTGCTGAAAAGTCATTTAAATTAAAAATTAAATATGCCATTTTTTAAGTTCCTGTATTTTCAAATATTGCTATTGCACCACTACCACCTGCACTACCACTGCCTCCGTGTGGATTTAAACCAGGATTTGAATTACCTGAACTTCCTCCAGATCCATCAAAGCCTGAAAAAATTCTCATATTAGCGCCAGCAATAGCTCCAGGAGCAGATCCAGCAGCTCCATTGGATCCATTAGAATTATTATTTGAACCTAAACCAGCACCTCCGGCATTTGCTGTTCCAACATCAGTTAAAGTAGTTGCTCCACCAGCATTTCCGGGATTTCCGTTTCCCCAAGGACCACCACCATTTCCTCCGTTTCCTCTTGAACCAACTGTAAAACTTTTTGAAAAAGGTGCAGAAATTGGAAAAGAAAATGCACCAAAACCACCAGTTCCACCGCTACCTGCATTACGACCATAGTACTTACCAGATCCGCCGCCACCGCCGCCACCACCGGCAACCATGTAAACTAAACCTGCGTTAGCATTGTTCGAGGCAGTATAAGTTCCTGATGAATTAGTAAGATGAACTGGAAGAAATGCTCCTCCGCCTGCTGATCCTGAAGAAGCAGCGGTAAGTCTACCTTGTGCATCTACTGTAATTGATGATGAAGTGTAAGATCCTGCAGTTACTGTAGTGTCAGCTAATTTATCAGCAGTCACTGCATTATCTGCAATCATATCTGTTGCGACTTGAACTTCTCCAATAGTTCCTGCACTTGCAGCTCCTAACACTCTATTATTAGTAGTCGTGTCTTGCATTTTTGCAAAAGTCACAGCATCATCCGCAATTTGTGCGGTTGCAATTGTTCCTGAAATATTTGCAGCAGCAACAGTGCCACCTAAAGTATCTAATGAAATTTCATTTAAGTTTGTTCCATCAGAATATGCTGCATAAATTTTTGCTTGGTCTAAAGTAAACCCTGTTCCTGATGCAGTTTTAATTGTAAGGTTAGTTGGATTAGTTAAACCTGATGCATCAAATATATAAAATTTTTCTATTGAATCTGGAATAGTACAAACTGTGCTAGCAGCAATAGTTGCAGAAGCAAATTTAATTACCATGTTTCTTGCGTTAGATAATGCACCATCTGACATTACAAGTGCTAAAGTACCACCACTTGAAAGTGTTACTTGTTCGAAACCAGCGATAGCTTGTTGAATTACATTTAAGTTTGTATTTGTTTTATCTCCCCATGTACCAGCGTTTTCGCCAGTTACCATTAGTTCAAGTTTTAAATCTGTAGAATAACTAGATGTCATAAATTTTATCTCCTAAATAATTATAATTTTACCTTATTTAAGCAGCCCGATCAACCTCAGTCCAATTATTATTTACTCCTGGATTTACTTCAGCCCATGCAGTAATAATAGGACTTCCTACTGAAGCTGTCAATTGTATGCCAGTAATATCTATATTAGCTTGACCAGTTGCAGTAACTGATCCTATAGAACTAGCTAATTGTAGACCACCTACACCTATTATTTGACCTGGTATGTCTGCATGTTGGCCAAGTGTCATTGTTAACTGTTGTCCTGTAACCGATTCATTAGTTGATTGAATTAAAGTTATAGAACCCAAAGTCATTGTAGCTTGGATACCTGTAACATCTACTGGAGTTTTAAGACCTCCAACAGTAACACCTATAGACATTGTAGATTCAACACCAGTGACACTTACATTTGCACCTGCAGATACCGTAGATGCTGAGGTCAAAGCATCAAGTTGATCTTCTGAGGCTAATACAAATATGTCTTGATCAATTTGAATTGAAAAAGATGGATGAGAAAAAGAGGCAGTAAGTTGTTGTCCTGTGGCAGGTAAAGTACCATCTGTAAATGCTGTCTCTTCACCAATTGAAGACGTAAGTGAAATACCTGTAACTTGAACTGAAAAATTATCTCCCCAAGCAAACTCACCCCATTCTCCTCTACCCCAACCTGCACCAGTTAAAGTTTCATCTTCAATAGTTACTGAATTTTGAGTTAAAGTTAATAGTGATCCAGATACATCAACCTCTTGTCCAATAGGTGTTGAAACACTTCCAACACCAATAGACTCTAGGCTACCGGTGACTGATACTAAAGCAGAGGTTCCCGCTACAGAGGATCCTTGAGTTGATGTTAATTGTAATCCAGTGAGAGTTACTTGATGATCAATTACGTGGGTTTCGTCCCCAATAGTTGATGTTAATGATAGGCCACTTAGATTAACGGATGTATCGCTTAGATCTCCCCAAGCGTCTGCACCCCATGTCTTCTTACCCCATCCAGTGGCCATATCATCTTATTCCTTTATTAAGCTATTCTTAAAATAGCAGCAGAAGTAGTAAATGCAGGGAACTGGATTGTAAATGTTCCAGAGGTTGCAGTTTTATCACTTCCAAAATCTAATACAGCAACTGCATCAGTAGTATTTGAACCACCGTCTGTAGTTGTATTGTAAATTAAAGCACCTCTTGCAGTAAGAGTTACGTTTTGAAAACTTAGATCAGCAAAATCAGTAATAGCTACTGAAGATGAAACTTTTACACCTTGG
>Ga0098042_1000465_pt1 | contig 15631 bp, 15 predicted proteins | sample 9_EtaG_FD_75066 | JGI IMG/M metagenome (GOLD analysis project Ga0098042, IMG submission 75066) | Marine viral communities from the Subarctic Pacific Ocean - 9_ETSP_OMZ_AT15188 metaG | ecosystem: Environmental > Aquatic > Marine > Oceanic | place: Pacific Ocean | collected 2015-01-10
ATCAAAGGTAGAGTTACTGATGAAACAGCAATAGAAGAAGTACTGCATCCATTTATAGAGGCAGTTAAAGTTGATAATATACCATTATTTGAAAGCTTATTAAAAGAAGCTAAGGCAAACTTTCCTGAGATGACACAGCAAATAGAGGATGCCTATAACTCTAAAAGAAGAGTGAATGCTGAAGAAAGAGAGATGGAGATAGTAACTCAAGCATTAAGCAGACACTTTAATAAAGAATATGAAGAGAGCCCTACACAATCATTTAAGGATGTGATAGGAAGATTATTAGAGTGGTTTAGAAATATGATACAAAATTTCAACCAATATCTAACAGGTAGAAGAATACCTGTATCTAATATAAATCCAAATGCTAGCATGTCTGATATAGCAAAGCTATTAAATACTAATGGTATTAGATTTGAAATAGGTAGAAAACCAAATGGAAGAGTTAGATATAGTTTATCTGATGGCAAACAAGCAATAGTAAATCAAGCTAATGCTGTAGCTTCTACTGATCAACAGCGTATAGTAGTCAAAAATTTGTTTCAAGCAGTACAAGAATCTAAAAATGAATCAGATACTTTGGCAGGTACTAATCCTAGCACATTTGTAAATAATTTAGTAGTATATAATAATTCTAATAATAGTTTTTATGATCTAAATAGTAACTTAAGATACTTATCAACTAGTGATGCAATAGGAAATAGAGATACATTTAAGGACTCTCTTAGTGTAGACTATAGAAAAGTATTAGATGCTATAGCACTAAATCAGACTTATCAAGATATACAAAGTGATATAAGTATTTCTGAAGAAGTATTTAATAATATAAATGACTCTATAGCAACCCTTAGACAAGAAGGAGATGTACTAGTAACTAATGTAGTTTTTTCTGATCCCAAGTCTAAGATAGCGGGTATTGCTGATTTAGTAATGATAGATAAGTTTGGTAAGATTAGAATATCTAAACTATCTATAGATAAAGGAGATGGAAATAAAATTGTTAAGATACCATCTGAATCTTTATTAGGAAACAATAACATAACAAGTCTGAGCCAGGATGTATTAGACATGCTTGAAGTAAATCTACTAAGAAGAATGGTAGAAAACCAAGGATATAAAGTAGAGATGCAAGAAGATAACCTTGAAGCAAGTACGTTTAAGATAGAGCAAGACGGAATAAATATAATTCCAAGACCTATAAGTCAGAATAAATATCTAGTAGATTTATTAATTGCAGAAAATTTATATGATTTAGCCGGTGAACAACTAGACAAAGAGTTTGAACAAGGTGGATTAGATGGTCAACTTTATGATGCAAGAACTGATGATAATGATCTAGGAGAAGCAACTCAAATTGATCCATATGAGAATCAACCTTTAAGTTATTTATTAGGTGCTATAGATGAATACAAAACAAGAGTTATATCTAAAAAAGAAATGCTTAATAAGGCTAAGAATAATATATTTATTGATAGATCAAAACCAGGAATGGTAAGCCAGATAGATAACACTTTGTCTATTATAAACTTTGCATTAGCAGATCCTAAAAACAATCAAGATGTTTCTGTAGCATATACTCAGTTATTGCAGGATGCTTTCAGACAAATGAAAGAATATAAAGAATATATAATTGATCCTAATAATTTTGCAAAGCCAGAATTTGCAGATTATCTTTCAAATTTTGAAAAGTATTTAAAAACTTTTGAGGGATTATATATTTTAAAAGAACCAGGTTATGAAGAGTTAAATGCAACTCAAAGGTATTTAATTAATAACATTGAAGGTATAGTTAATGAATTATTAGGTCCTCCATCAGAAAGAGAGAATGGTAGACAAGGTTTAATAAATAGAGCTTTGTTTGACTTTGTTGCTGATGTAATTGTAGCAAATGTACAAAGTGGTTTTGATGAAGGGCAAAATACTGTACTTCAGTCTCATTCTCAGATGACATTCACAGTTGCAGATATGGAAGCACTGTTAACAGTAGTACCTGATATTGGAATGGGTGAAAGATTTTTAAGAGATACATCTTCTAGTAGAGATGCATTATTAGCAACATTAGATAAAGTTTATAAAAGAAAATGGCTAGACTACTTACAAAGAAGAGAAAATAGACAACGAAGAATAGTTGAACCTCTTGAAAAATTAAGAAAGTTACAACCAAATGTAAAAGCTAATAGACGGTATGACTTTATGCTTAACTTTGAGGAGGATGGATCTTTATCAGAGGATGCATATGTTAAGAAGATAGGACCTCAGTATGAAAAAATGAAACAAGAAATACGCCTAAAACAATTAGATTCTAATGGTGTACCTTTTGTTTATGCTCCGGTATATAATTTAGTTGAAGCACAAAAGAGTGAGCAAGGACGTAAAGATATAGAGTATAATAAAAAACTTGCAGATGTAAAGAGAGAGTTTTCTGACTTTATGAGAGCAGAAAAAACTGTTGAAGGAAGACCTGTTGATGGAGATTTCCATAGATATAGTGAAGAGTTTAAAGCAGCAAGAGCAAAGGCTGAGGTATGGAATGGTAAGATGTGGCAGAAGCGTAGAGGTATGAGTGACACTGACTATAATATGTATAGAGCTCAGTACTATGAAGATACTAGATACACCAAAGCATTTAGAAAGAATGGTGTACCTACCGGACAAGTAAAACTAGATGCTAAGTTTTCATTTGTAAGGCCAGAGTTTGTAGAGATAAGAGAGCAAGCTGCAGACGGTATGGATATGAGAAGTCAAAAGTATATAGACATTATGGAGCCTAAGGTTAATGATGCATTAGCTCAAGCACGTAGAGAAGTATATGATATGTTTATTGAAGAGTATGCTGATGGACCAAATGCATTACTTAACTTATTACCTAGAGATGTAAGAAACCAAATGTTAGGCAAGATACCTGTAGTTAGAGACAACTTAGCAACTAATTTAAAATCTGATCCTGCTGGTGGTTTATTTATAAGGCTATGGGCTAAGACACAAAGATCAATAAAAAATCTTTTTACTTCAACTACTGAACAAAAGACTGTTATTATAGATGAGCAGGGAAGGATGGTAGACACTCTTCCTATAATGTTTACAGGTAACCCAAGAGTTGAAGAAAGACTTACTAAGCTTGAAAATCAAATAAAACAATTAAAACTAGATTATAAAAATAAAAAAATTGGTCTTGCACAGTACACAAAAGAAAGAGCTTTGTTGGAATCTAAAGTACAAAAGCAAAGATCACAACCTACGCTAGGTGAAGTAAGCACAGATTTAGGTTCAAGTTTACTTATGTTCTCTGATATGGCAGAAAAGTTTGCAGCTTTAGGAGAAATAGAAGGAACTATAAATGCTTTAATTAAAGTTATAGAGAAGAGAGAATATATAGAGCCAGGAGGAAATAAGTTTACAGGAGTTTTAGATAAAATTATTCCAGAGAAATTTAATCTTAAAGGTAGACAAGGACTAGGAAAAGATCAAGCTAATGTTGTAGCAAGGGCACATAAATGGGCCAAGATGGTATTCTATGATAATGATGAAATAAGCAAAGGCTTTTGGGATAAGTTTGCTATGGGTTTAATTACATGGTCATCTCAATCTTATGTTGCATGGAATATTTTTGGTAATATAAACAACTTAGCAATTGCACAAATCAACAACGCAATTGAAGGTGTAGCAAATAGATTTATAAGTAGAGGGTCTTATCTGAGAGCTGAAGCATTATATACTAAAGAAGCATTACCAGGTATAGTAAAAAGAACTGGAGCAGTGGCAACTGAAGCTGCAGATATATTTCTTGGTAGTGAAGAAGCACCAGTTGGTGCAATTAAAGGTGGTGTTATAGGATCTGTTATAGGAACAGCTGTTGCTGGTCCAATTGGTACTGCTGTAGGTGGAGCTATAGGTGGTAGTACTGGAGCATTTATATCTGGTAAAGAGCTTAAAGAGCGTAGTTACAAACCAGATCAAGCTAATAATAAATATGAAGGATTAGGTGAGTATTGGAGAATGATGGATGCAGATGTAGATATACGTGAATCTGGTATGGATAATACTAGAGGCCAACAAAACAGATTTCAAAGAGGTATGAGCATAGGTTATCTATTTCAGGATGGTTTTGAATATGCAGTACAAACTAAAATAGGAACTGGTATACTTGGAGATGTTCAGGTGATAGACTCTAAGACTGGAGAATCTTCTAATCTTATAGATGCAGCAAACTTTAATCCTATTACAGGAAAAATATACTATGATAAAAAGTGGGATACAATAATACCTGAGTACAAAACAGGAATCAAAGTCCCAATTGAAAATGATGCATTAAATGATCAGGGATCTAAAATATATGCAGATATAAGAAACAAAATTAGAGATGTAAATAAAGAAGTGCATGGTAACTATGCTAGAATGGATAGAACAGTAGTCCAATCTTTCTGGTTAGGTAAGCTATTATTCCAATTTAAAAAATGGTTACCACCAGCATTAAGAGCAAGATATCAAGGTGAATACTTTAATAGTACCTTAGGTTGGATGGAAGGAAGATATGCAAGTACTTGGAAGCTGGCAGCATATCTAAAAAAGAATATAGTCAAAGGTAGACTAGATTTACGTAACATTATAAGTGAGTATAAAGATGAACTAAAAGCAGACATGAACAGCTCACCTCAAGGGCCAATGAATGAAGATGGTAGCCCAATGGGAGCAGCAAGTATATCTCAAAGAATAGATAATAAAATTAAGAATGTAAATAGAACCATGGCTGAAGCATCATTTATTATAATGTCTCTTTTATTATTTTCAATGTTAGACAGAGCCTGGGATGATGATGAAGATGATGATCTATGGGTAAAGAAGCTTAAGAACTGGAGCAAGTATCAAACAGACAGAGTTTATACAGAATTAATTTTATTTGTTCCATTCTTTGGTATGGGTGAAGCATCAGGTTTCTTAGAGCGTCCTATAGCATCCACAAGAACATTAGGAGCACTAACAGAAGCATTAACTCTTTCTGTACAGACACCTTATAACTGGATATCTAGAGAAACAGATGAAGAATTTTACCAAAATAAAGATATAGTTTATCAGAACAGACCTAGAAAAGGACAATTAAAAGTATATAAACAGTGGAAAGATGCTTTACCAATATTATATACACTACAAAAATGGACTACATTTGAAAAAATGGATAATTTCTATCTAGGAAACAACTAATTTTTTGTATATTATTATTATACAAACCAACGTACTATCTTATTAATTAATTAAATTCAAATATGAAAAGATATTTAAGCGTACTGGTATGTGTATTCTTTTTTAATATTGTTTCAGCTCAAGATCAAGAAGAGAAAGGCAAATTCTTCAAGTCTATATATGAAGACTTCTTGAAATACGGTACTGTATATGGAGCAGGAGATATTAATAATTCCATTGAGGCCAGAGAGCAAACATTTTTTGTAAGAACTAATCCTGATGGAGGTTTATATTCTATACCAGATGTAGTAGATAACACTCCTGACTATGCTTTTGATTACCGTTATGGCTTTGGTATACGTAAGCTAGCAAGATTTAACTATGAAAGAAAGCCTAGAAACTGGTATGATGGGACAGAACAACAACTAGCATTTACTGCACCAACATCAGCAATAGATGGACTAGAGTATCAATTCCACATTGAGAAAGAGAGATGGAGAGGAGAGATGTTTGACAACCACAGATACTTTTTAAAACATACTGGTAAATATCATATAGCAAAAGTAGAGAGCAGAGAGGTTGGAAAGATAAATTTAGATTATCAATCAGCTGAACTAAGAGCAAGATTACCACTAGGAGAAAAGTTTAGTATATCAGCCGGTGCAATCTACCGTACTCATGACCGTGCTTATGGATATAATCCAATTGAAATATGGTTAAATGAAACACAGATTATAAATGGACAAGAGTATCCAGTTAACTATTGGTATGAATTAGGTTTTGAGTATGGATATGATGATATATATTACACACAAGAAGATGAGTTAGGCAATGAAACTTCTGACTGGTATTGGATAGATCCTGAAGGAGAGATTGTGGCTTATACAGATCTTCAGTTTAGAGAGACTATTTTTACTGAGTTGATGAATAGATTTAACAGAGATGCATGGGACTTGCTAGATGCTTTTGGTGAGATTGCACCTATTGTAGGTTTAGATTTCTATCATTATAAGAGTAAGTTCTGGTTGCACGCTTATGCTAATTATATACTACCATACCATAAGTATATACAAGGTGATGAAGCACTGTCTTATTTAAACAGAAACAACTGGGGTAAAGGTGGACTAGTACAAGACTCTGAGCTAGAGCAGTGGGAGGACTATTCTGCTGGTGTAAGTTTTGGCTGGAAGATTAGCAAACACATTGGCATCTTTGCAGAGGGAGAATATAGTAAGATGTGGGATAGTGAATTATTCCAAACAAGCTTTGGATTAAACTTTACATTTAAATAATGAAAAAAATTATATCCATATTAATATTAATACTATTTGTAGGAGCTTGTAGCTCTTATCAACCTGTAGTGCAGTATGATAAAGTATTAGCAATAACAGCTGCTGGTGATACCGTAGCTGTAGATATAGATAAACTAAGACCTAGATATAGAACAGAAGTTATATACAGGACTCAACCATATTATAATTGGAATAGCTATATGTATTGGAATCCTAGACCAGTTGTTACACCAACTGTTGTATTACCCAATAGACCAGCTAATAGTCCTAGACCAAATAATAATTCAAATACTAATTCAAATGGTGGTAACTCAGGAACTAAACCATCCATTAACATAAATAAAAATTAAGATCATGGCACAACCACCTCAAATAGGAGAAGAAACAAAAGTAACATTAGATTTAAAAACAATAGGGCTAATAGTAGGATTTGTAATCTCCCTATCTACCATGTGGTTTACTTTACAAGCAGATATAGCTCAAGCTATGGAACTTCCAGCACCAGTTATTGACAGAGTTGAGTACGACCTGAAAGATGAGTTAATTAGACAAACAATTATGGATACCCAAGAAGATGTAGAAATGCTCCTAGATAAGTTTGAAAAAATGGAGGAGAGAATCTATGATCTTACTAAAAAGTAGACCATGAAAAAAATAATTCTATTTATAATATTTTTACTATTCACGACAAGTCTTGCTGCTCAAGATTGGGCAGATGACAGCAACTTCCAAGATATCATAAATGAACAAGGAGGTTTTGACGATTCACAAGATATCATTATAGTAGAGTTCTGGGCAGAGTTTAACAAAGACAATTCCTTCTCAGACTGGAAACAGATAGATGATATGGATGGTGTTAAATACTATAGAGTTGATATAGCAAAAGCACCATCAGCAAAGAAAGAGTATAGAGTTAGAATGGCTCCTACAATTATTATATTTAGGGAGGGCACAAAAGAAAAGTCATTTAAGGCAGGCTTAGATCTAGAATGTCCGGTTGGATTATCTGAATTAAAAGATGCTATTAATGTTGTACTTGAAGAGGCAGCATTCTAACCTTCACAACTAGCACACTCTAATATATTCCTGGCAAAATCTTGAGCAGAACTAATACTAAACTGATAGTATAAAGTTTTCACGCCTTCTTCATGAGCATATAGATACAACTTATTAATATCTTTAGCTGGCACTGACGGGTCAATCATTAAGTTTAATGACTGTGATTGATCAATATACTTTTGTCTTTGTGCAGCTTGTAATACAAGTTCCTTTGGTGATATCTCAATGAATGATTTGAATACTTCTTTTGTTGGAAAGTTAAGGTGTTGTACAGAACCATCTTTCTTAAGGATGCTGTCCCAGGTCTTTTTAGTATTTAATCCATACTTCTCAAGCTCTGTCTCCAAGAAAGGATTCTTATATACAGTCTTAGACTTTGCTAGGTCTTTGATAAAGTAATTAGATTTAATAGGTTCTATACCCATAGATACAGCACCATGTATAAATGAACTAGACTTGGTAGGAGCAATAGCCATAAGAGTAGTATTAGCGTATCCTTCTCTTAATGATCTGTATCCTCTGTGTTCATACAACCATCTAGAAGCTTCTTCTGATACTTGTTTTAATGTTTTGAATATATTATTGTTTAAGCCTTTAGCAGCTAATGATTCAAATTCTATAAGCTTAGATTGTAATAAACTATGGTAACCTAATACTCCTAAACCAATAGCTCTATGTTTGCTAGCAAAGTTGAATGCTCTTTTAAGGCCAGCTTTGACTTCTGCTTTTCTTATAAACTCATCCATTACAGCATTTAAAAAGAACACATAAGTTTCTATAGCATCAGTCTTGATGATCTCATCCCAGTGTAATAGGTTAATGGAACCAAGACAACAAACAAAAGAGTTGTATGTATCTGTAGGAAGTTGAATTTCAGAACATAAGTTAGATGCTGTTATCTCCATACCTATTTCTTTGTATGGTGTATTGGCATTAGAGTTATCCTTAAACATTATGTAAGGGTAACCAAACTCAGATCTTCTTTGAATTACTTTAGCCCAGATCTTACGCTTCTCTTTACTTCCTGCTTTCATAGATCTTAACCAGGCATCAGACACAGTAATACCATACTGTAGATTTTGTATAGGATTACCTTCTGTTCCAATATCTAAGAACTCTTCTATATCAGGGTGCTCTACTGGTAAGTAAGCTGCACAAGCCCCACGTCTTGCTTCAGACTGTTTACATACATCAACTACTGTATCATATATTCTAGCGTAGTGTACAGGACCATCTGCAAAACCTCCTGTAGATATCTCAGATCCTCTTGGTCTTATATTACCTAGAAAACAACTTGTACCTCCACCATACTTAGACATCATCCCTATCTCACGTCCTGCATTTAATATACTATCTAGATTGTCATCTATGTTAGATCCATAGCAACTAATAGGTAAACCTTTTTGTTTACCAAAGTTTATCCATACCGGTGTAGATAAACTATAATAACCCTTAGACATATAGTTCTCAAACTTCTCAGCAAACCCAGGCATGTGTAAATACTTTTCTGCAGTATTGGCTATATCTTTGATTCTCTGTTCTGGTTCTTCACTGATATACCCTCTTGATAAGAAGGTTCTACTATTCTCATTTAACCAGTAGTATTTTTTATATTCCATAATTAAAATAGATCATCTTCAGTTATGCTTTTGCTCTTCTTATTATAGTCAACACTTTTCTTGTAGAAGAAGTCTCCTTCTTTAGTACCAGTGATTTCAATGTCAAACCACTCTGTTGATTCAAGCATTCCCAAATCTACAATAAATAAAGGAGGCATCCCAATTTTTTCAAGGGAATTATTAAATCTATTTTTTATAAAGTTCTTTATAGTTTTCTTTGGTAAGAATTCTAGTTCACCTTTCTCAAATATCCAATCTAGTATACCACACTCAGCTTCATAAGCTTTTTTGCATGCAGAATGAATTAGCTTTTCAAAGTCTTCATCAAACCATTTAGGATTTTCTTCTTTAATTATATTAATAAGTTCTGCTCCAAAGTTGCCATGTATTTCTTCTTCTTTACTTGTAGCTTCTACAACATTAGATATACCCTTGAGTACATTCTTTTCTTTGTTAAAGCTCATCATAATTAAGAACTGGCTGAAGAGACTAACATGCTCTATGAATAGAGAAAATAATAAAACAGACTTAGTATACATCTTATTATCTCTACTACGTGATCCATCTAAATACTTTTGTAAGTAACTAATTCTACCTTTGATAGCTGGTACATCAATCACTTTTTTAAAATCATTTTCTAAACCTAAGATTCTCAGTAGTCTAGCATATGCATCTTTATGTCTTACTTCAGATTCTGCAAAGGTCATACCTACGTCACCTATTTCAGTTATAGACATTCTTTTATATATATCAGCCCAGAATGTTTTTACATTTACTTCTATCTGTGCAATTGCAAGCATAGTCTTTTTAATTATATCACGCTCTTCATTAGAGATAGTTACTTTAAAGTCTTGTATATCTTCTGTAAAATTAAATTCTGTATCTATCCAATATGAATGTCTGATAGCATCTTTATAAGCTAAGAGCTGTGGATATTCATAAGGTAAAATATTTAGTCTGGGTCTGAATATGTCTTTCATAATTATTTAATTGAGTTATTAGTATAAAAAGGCCGCACCTCATAGGAGAAGTGCAGCTGCAAGTATTAATAATGTAAGAAAAAAATAGAAGAGTAAAAAGCATACTTCCATATTTTTTATTTGACCTGTTAAAGGTTACTTAATTACAATAAATTTTTGTATATTATTTATATATGCCGGGGTCAGCAAAATAACAAATATACTATTAAATTTGATTGAGTCCAGCAAAATTTGTATATTATTATTATAGTATAACAAAATAGATTATTATGTTTAAAAAAATTGTAAATGTATTATGGACTTATAGCCTGCAAGATTATTGGAGAGCTGTATGGTCAAGAACTTCTTTAGATGAAAAAGCAGTGGCTACATTAAAGGAGATTAAGAAGAGATATAAGCTAACTGCAGAAGAGTTAGCAGATGTTGGTAGAGCAATTAAAGAAGTTGGTAATCAACTTGGAGATATAGATGATGCAATAGCAGGTAAACCTAGAAGAGGAAGAAAGAAAAAAAATGGCTAGAGTTTTAAATACTAGCTATGAAAGACCTAGGAGAGCTAAGAGACCAGGTGTTCATGCTAAAACAAGAACATCAAAGGTAAAAGGTAGTAGGAACTACAAAAAATTATATAAAGGACAAGGAAGATGAGAAATATTTGTGTATTTATTAAATGGATTACTTTTGGTAAGGTCTGCCTAGGTTGGTGTAGAGAGGGCGTATGTGATAAAAAAAACAAGTGCCATGAAAAAAAATAAAAGAATGAGTTTGCCAAAACAGAAAATGACTAAACAAAAGACAAAGCTTTTAGTAAGAATGTCTGGAGGGGAGTTAGATAATTTGATGTTTGGTCAGTCTAAATCAAAAATGAAAAAGGGTGGTAAGAAGAAGCTTGGAGGAGGAACCCATAATACATACAGTGGATAATGAATATTTTAACTGACGTATTAAGTTTAATAAGAAGATCTGTCTTTGCAAAGAAAGCAGAACTAGATGATGTGCTTATATTAGGTACTAATGAAGAACCAGATATGACTGGTGTTGCTTCACCAATACCATATAAAAGTATTAAGGTTATAAAAGTGAGAGATTTTAAGGTTGCTGCAGAGAACTGTAATCATGCAAATTCTCCAGCTGATCCGGCTGCAGGCACAGCTCAAGTATATCAGAAGACAGAATCTTCTGAAGTAACAGAGACTTGTACTGTATTTTTTAGATCCCTTAAGTCCCTAAGCAGCAACCTTACTCTTGCTATATCTTCTGATGATAATTATGTAGAAATTACAACGGAAGGAGAACCCAATACTGGTGCTAATGTAGGAAGTGGTTTTGGATTATTTAAAGATAAGGTTGGAGAGGTTCTTAACTTTAGAAGTATTGTAGCAGGATCAGGTATATCTATAGCACAGAGTGCTAATCAAATAACTTTGACTGCTCCGGGTGGTAGACCATATACAAGCTATGTTGCTTTGTTAAATCAAAATTCAACAAATGCACCAACTGCAACAGTATTAGAAAATACAACAGGTAATAATATTACTTGGACACGTGTAAATACAGGAATATATAGAGGTACTTGGGATACAGCTCTAGCTGATATGGATAAAGTATTTTTTGCACCTGCACTAGGTAATTTAAAAAATCAAACAGTAGTGGTTAATGTATTTAGTGCCAGTACTACACAATTTCAGGTAGGAGTGCAGGCTCAAGGTAGTCTTGCTGACAGTGAATTAATAAGAACAGGAATAGAAATAAGAATATATCCTTAAGTTATGAGTAAAGAAAAATTAAAAGAAGAGGTATTAGCAAAGATTGAGATTGATAAAATTGAAGCTCAAAGTACAGCTAAAGAAATAGCATCTAAACATTTAGGTAAGCATGCTATAAATTATATAACAGTATTAGTAATAATAGGTGTAATCAGTTCTCAGTTTTTAGAGGGTGGTGCTTTAACTGCTGTTATTGGTTTGGTTTCTACTGCAGCAATGGCTATGATAGGTATACTACAACATATAGTAGGAGCTGTAGAAAAAGAAGAGAAGCCAGAACTAGAAATAATTAAAAGTCTAATCAAGGAATTATCTGATAAAGAAGATGATCCAATGCAGGTGGATGTTACTGACACAGATGTTACAGTAACTAAAGGTGAAAGCAAAGTAACTGCAAGTAAGAAAAAATAATTATGAGCAAAGGAAAGAAAAAATTTAAAGACACCAGAGTGGGAAAATTTCTTGTTGAGAAAGTTCCTAGTCTGATAGGTGTAGCTGGAGATTTACTTCCAGATGCTGGTGTACTTGGTATGGTTAAATCTCTTATAGAGAAAGAAGACCCTACTGTATTACCACCAGAAGATAAAGAAAAAGCATTAAAGCTTTTAGAAATGGATATGGTTGAGATGCAAGAGGTGTCCAAAAGATGGGCATCAGACATGCAATCAGATTCATATTTAAGTAAAAACACAAGACCAATGACATTAATATTTTTAACTGTATCATTAGTTATATTTATTTTGTTAGATGGTTTTGACATAGAGTTTGGTATAGATGCTGGCTGGGTAGATTTACTCAAGTCACTTTTGATTACTGTCTATGTAGCATATTTTGGCTCACGAGGGGCTGAAAAATTCAAGTCAATTAGTAATAAATAAATAAATTTAAAAGTCATGGGAACAAAAAAATTATACGGACACGGTGGTGTACCTAAAATGACAAGTGGTGATGGGGATAAATTTGTAAGTCCTAAATCAATGCAACGTCAACAAATAGATTACTTTGCAGATATGGGTATGGAAATGGTAAGTGATGTCATGGAGTACGCAATGGGAGGTAAAGAAATGAAATACAAAAAAGGTGGTGCAGTTAAAAAGAAGAAGAAGCAAGGATACAATGCTAGATTAGATGAGTCTATGGGGATGAGAAATAGAGGTAAGAAAAAACAATCTATGAAGTCACGTAGAAAAGAATCTAAAGGAATGGAGAAAGCTATGGGTAGAAAGTCTTACTCTGGTAATAGATCAAGTGCACAAGGAAGAAGAAAAAAGAAATAGTTATGCCTGCAAAAAGAATCAAACCTGCTAAGAAAAAAGGAACTATGCCTAAGAGTGTAGTATCCTATAAAAAAGGTGGTGCAAAAAAATCTGGTAAGAAGCTTGATATTAAAAAAGCAATAAAGAAACCAGGTAGCTTAACAGCATCAGCAAAAAGAGCAGGTGCAATGAAGTCTGATGGTACTATTAAAACTTCTTGGTTACGAGACAAAGCAAAAGGAGGTGACAGTAAAATTGCTCAGAGAGCTAGATTTGCATTAACATTAAAGAAGTTAGGTAAGAAAAAAAAGAAAAAATAATATGAATAATAGAACTCAATGTATATGTGGTAATACTCAGAATCCTGATGGACTTTGTGATGGATCACATTTACTTAATAAATAGAAATTATGGAAAACGGATACTTTAATCCTACCTCAATGTATCAAAAGCAATTGCAAAAAAGAAATGCAAAGAAGGTAGCAAAGAGACAAAGGCTGGCAAAAGCAGGTATTGTTTGTGAAATGAAAGACACAAGAGCTAAAGAACCTGTTCAGTCAGCAGCTTTTAAAAATGGATATAGAAATAGTTAAAAAATTTAATCATGGCACAAATAACAGCACAACAAATAACTCAAGCAGGGATAAAACCTTCAACGGTAACACCAGCTTCAGGAGGAGATAAACTCAAAAATACAGCAAAAGAATTTTTTTGGGTGCAAAATACAAGCAGTGGTTCCATGACAGCTACAGTAGTACCAGTAGTTACTACAGTAGTAGATCCACTATTAGGCACATTAAAGAAAGAAAATGCAGTATTAAGTTTAGCTGCAGGAGAGATTGGCTTTTTAGGGCCATTTGAAGTTGATGCTTTTAATGATGCTGATGGTAATATAACAATAACATGTTCAGTGCAAGCTAGCATAAAACTTGCAGCACTGTACTTATAAAAAAATAAATCATGAGTATTTACTTACAAGAGGTATTAGGCCTACTAAAAAGAAATAAGAAACAAGTAAAACTAGATAAGAAGAGAGATTGGTTTGAATTTGCTAAGATCTATTCTAATAGTTTTCTAAATACAGGAGCGGCTTACAATCCTAAAGGTGAGCCATTCATTATTAAGTGGGGTGATCTCAGATGTGATTTATTATTTGGTGTAGTAATGCAAGACCCAGATAGTTCTGCAACAAAGTTCAGAATTCCTATGTACTCAGATCCTTCTGGTGTATGTGCTACTTTGAATACATCTATAAAGGATAGTATCATGATCCAGAATGCCACTGGTGATTCAATAATAGTTAATGGAAACTTAAGAGTTGATGAAAACTTACAGGTTGAAAGGAATAGTGTATTAAAATTAAATGTTGAATTAGGTACGTCAGGTGACACAGGAAATGCTACATCACTGTTTAATAAAATTCATGATTCTGCTGGTCAAGCAGCAGGTGCTGCTAACAGAGTACTAAGATCTTTAGCTGATGGTAGAGTTGTATGGTCAGATGATGACCCAGTAGTAGCTCTTCCATTTGGTAACATCTGGGTAGGTAATGCTCAAAATATACAACAGCCTTTACCACCAGGATCAGCTGGTCAATTAATTATATCAGATGGTACAAGTGTAGGTTATAAAAGTATAGGGGCTAGTGCTACTGGTAATTTACTTGGATCAAATGTAGTTTCTACAGGTAGTGATATAGTAATTGGTACTACCATACTTTCTTTAGCTGATCTTGGAACAAATGCAACTATAGCTGATAAGTTAATGATATATGATGAATCAGCTGATAGTAATAAAAGTATTAAACTTGGAGACTTAGCATCAAGCCTTAGTTTTGTAACAGGTACAGGTGTAGCAACAAGAGTTGCTTTCTGGTCAGCTGCTGATACAATCTCTAGTGATGCAAACTTATTTTGGCATAACTCAGATGATTGTTTAGCTATAGGGCTTCCAAGTGAATCTACAACAAATACTTCATTATCTATAAAACACCCTGGAGATAGACCATCAATCATAAAAATTGATTCTAATAATAATGATGCAGGTGATATAACTGCACAAATTATGCTTTTTGATGCAGTTGGTCAAGCAGGTATAAAAAATGAAATTAGACAAGTTGGTTGGGATGGCAGTGGTGCAGGAGGATCTCAACTAGAGTTTATACAAACTACTGACGGTGTTGCTTCTACTGCAATGATATTAAGACAAGGTGGTGTAGGTATAAATACTGTACCAACACAAAAATTAGATGTTAATGGTAATGTAAGACTAAGGTCTGGACTTTATGATGGAACTAATGCTGTTGGAACTAACGGACAAATATTAAGTTCTACTGGTTCAGGAACAGCATGGGTTAATGCAGGAAGCGGTACAATATCTCAAATAGATGAGGGAGATGGTATTACAGTAACAAATGGATCAGGACCAACAGCTACAGTGGCTATAGATTATGTTGGGGCTGACAACTTTATATTATCA
>Ga0098042_1000471_pt1 | contig 15601 bp, 20 predicted proteins | sample 9_EtaG_FD_75066 | JGI IMG/M metagenome (GOLD analysis project Ga0098042, IMG submission 75066) | Marine viral communities from the Subarctic Pacific Ocean - 9_ETSP_OMZ_AT15188 metaG | ecosystem: Environmental > Aquatic > Marine > Oceanic | place: Pacific Ocean | collected 2015-01-10
TCTGCTGCAGAAGTATTATCAGACATAGGTGGTCAAGCTTCATTAACTTTTGGAATATCAAATACTAACGCAGTAAAAATAGATAGTTCATCAGTAGCTGATGATGAGTACGCTCGTTTTACTTCTAGTGGTTTAGAAAGTAGAAGCACATCTGAAGTTCTTTCAGACATTGGTGGTCAAGCTGCTTTAACTTTTGGAATAGCAAATACTAATGCAGTAAAAATAGACGATGCAGATGCTGCTGACAATGATTTTGCTCGTTTCACTGCTAGTGGTTTAGAAGGTAGAAGCGCATCTGAAGTTAGATCAGACTTAAGTTTAGTTGCTTCTGCAACAACTGATACAACTGACGCAAGTAATATTAGTTCTGGTACTTTAGCTAATGCAAGACTAGATGCACAATTACAAGATGTTGCAGGTTTAGCTGTAACTAACGGAGGTTTTATTGTTGGTGATGGTTCTAATTTTGTTTTAGAAACTGGAGCTACTGCAAGATCTTCTATAGGGTTAGGCACAGGAGATAACGTAGAATTTGAAGATACTCAAGTAGACTCTTTTGGAGTAGGGACTGCTCCGTCTGGAACTACTGGTGAAATAAGAGCTACTAATGATGTAACAGCTTTTTATTCTTCTGATAAATCTTTAAAAGAAAATATTAAAAATATTGAAAATCCTTTAGATAAAGTTAGTCAAATAAATGGTGTAACTTTTGATTGGACAGATGACTATATTAAACAACACGGCGGTGAAGACAAATATTTTGTTAGAAAAAATGACGTAGGTGTTATTGCACAAGAAATAGAAAAAGTTTTACCACAAGTAGTTGCAACAAGAGAAGATGGCATAAAAGCTGTTAAGTATGATAGAATTGTTGCTTTATTAATTGAATCTGTAAAAGAACTTAAAAAAGAAATAGAAGAACTTAAATCAGGAGCTTAATTCATGGCCCTGGGAGTTACAGCATATTCAGAGGCACCTTTCGGTGCAGAAGCTTCAGATGTAATTGTATATCCATCAGGTATTGAATTAACAGCTAATGAAAATTCACTTATTCCTGTTGGAGATGTAGTTGCTAATCCAACTGGTCAAGCTTTAACTTCTACTTTAGCATCAGCAACTGGAGGTTCATCAGTTTTAGTTGCAACAACAGGTCAAGCTTTAACTGCAGCAGAGGGAACACTTGGTCAATCTTCAAACCAAGAAATTGACGTAACTGGTTTTGATTTAATTGTTAATAGTTTAGGAACCACTCAAGATACACTAAAGGCTTTTGGAGAAGCACCTTTTGCAACATTAAGTCCATCTACATTTAATATTCCAATTTCAATAGAAGGTACTGTAGGTGGTATTCTTGTAGGAACTACTTTACCTTTATCACTAGGCACAGTTGCAGTTACAGCAAATGCAAATGTTTCATTAACAGGTTTCTCATTAGCAATGCAGGAAGGCGATGAAACAGTAACTGGACAAGCAAATGTTTCGCTTACAGGATTTTCAACACCTTTAAATTTAGGAACTGCTATAGGATTTACTGATGTTACAATAGATGTAACAGGGATTGCATTAAATGCAAACTTAGGAACTGCTATAGGATTTACTGATGTAGATATTGCAATTACAGGTTTCCCACTAACAATGCAAGAAGGTGATGAAGCAGTTACTGGAAATAGTAATGTTACTGCAACAGCTTTACCTATGACAGCAGCTCTTGGTACAGCTGTTTTAGATGCCAACACTTTAATAGATTTAACTGGTTTCCAATTGACTATGCAAGAAGGTCAAGCAGAGGCAGACGATGCAAGTGCTGAAGTAACTGGAATAGCAATGACAATGGCTCAAGGAAGTACACAAAATATTATATGGAATCCAGTTTCTACAGGATCTGCTCCTGTTGATCCTCCAGGTTGGAAAGAAGTAGCTTGATTTTAGGTAAAAATAGAATAAAATTAAATATTAAGGAATTAAAATATGGCAAACGCAACTTCAGCTAATTTAAAATTAACAGTTCAAACAACCGGAGAAAACTCAGGTACTTGGGGACAGATTACTAATACTAACCTACTTATATTAGAGCAAGCAATAGGTGGTTATCAATCAATTGGAATTACTACAGCAGCAACTTTAACTTTTTCTAACGGTATTGTATCAAATGGAAAAAATCAGGTTATAAAACTAACTGGAACTATTACTGGAAATAAAAATGTAGTTATTCCAGATGGAATTGAAAAGACTTATATTGTAGAAAATGCAACAACTGGTGCCTTTACCGTAACTTTTAAAACCACTTCTGGTACGGGTTTTACTTTTGGTACAACTGAAAAAACTCGTGCAATACTTTATTCTGATGGCACAAATGTTGTTGAGGTAATAAACAATACACAAAATTTACAGGATTTATCAAATCTCGATAATGCAAATGGTAGTTTTATTGTAGGAGATGGTACTAATTTTGTTGCTGAATCAGGCTCAACAGTAAGAGATTCTTTAGGTTTAGGAACAACTAATAATGTAGAATTTCATGATGGTCAATTAGATTCATTGGGTGTAGGCACAACTCCCTCAGCAACAACAGGAGAAATAAGAGCAACTAATGATGTCACTGCTTTTTACTCTTCAGATGTTGCACTCAAAGAAAATATAACTAATATACCAGATCCAATAGAGTCTTTAAAAAAATTAAATGGAGTTTTATTTGATTGGAAAAAAGAATATATTGATAAACGAGGTGGTGAAGATGGTTACTTCGTTAGAAAAAAAGATGTTGGAGTTATTGCACAAGAAGTAGAAGAAGTATTACCAGAAGCAGTTGCTCAAAGATCTGATGGTATAAAAGCTGTTAAGTATGATAGATTAACTTGTCTATTAATTGAAGCAGTAAAAAAATTAAATGACAAAGTAGAAAATTTAAATAAGGAGAAAATGTAATGTCAGTTCCAAGTACAAATGTTGGATTATCAGATATTCAAACTGAATTCGGTGGATCTAATCCTATTTCACTTTCAGAATATTATGCAGGAGGATCAAATGTTTCTTCAGGAGCACCAGCACCTAACGGACCTATTCCAAGTTCAGGTCAAATAGCGATAGGACAATTTAGATGCGCTACAAATGCAGCATTTATTTCAGCATCAGGCGGAACAGAAACAACTGATGGTGATTACAAAATTCATACATTTACAGGACCAGGAACATTTACAGTTTCTTGTGCAGGTAATCCAGCAGGATCAGATACATTAGACTATTTTGTAGTCGCTGGTGGTGGCGGTGGTGGTCAAAATAATCCAGGATCTTACGCTAACAAACAATATGGTGGTGGCGGTGGTGGAGGATTTAGAGGATCTTCAAGTTGTTATCCTACTCCCAATCCTTTACTAGCTCCAGTATCAGGTTTAACAGCTTCAGCACAAGCTTACCCAATCACAGTTGGTGGTGGCGGTGGTGGTCAAACCAAAGGTAGTGATTCAGTTTTTTCTAGTATAACATCCACAGGTGGTGGAGGTGGACCAAGTTCTGGGGCAAACCCAGGAAATCCAGGAGGATCCGGAAGCGGAGGTGGTGGACAAGATGGAGATGACCCAGGTGGTAGTGGTAATTCACCACCAGTGAGTCCACCTCAAGGAAACCCAGGAGGAACAGGTAGAGGATCAGGCGGAGTATCAAATAACGGTGGCGGCGGTGGCGGCGGCGCTGGAGGTGCTGGTAATAGTGCTAACTTAAATGCATTGGGTGGTACTGGTGGATCTGGTTCTTATATTCCAAATACATTTTTAGGTCCTGCTGCTCCAAGTAGAGGAGAAGGTGGACCGGTAGGATCAACAAGATATTTTGCAGGTGGTGCCGGTGGAGGTAATCATACACTATATGGACCTCAAGCAGTTAGACCAGGAGGTGTTGGTGGCGGTGGAGATGGTGGCCCAAGCGGAAACCCAGGAAGTACCAATATGGGTGGTGGCGGAGGTGGTGCCAATAAACCAGGAGGATCTGGAATAGTGGTAATAAGGTATAAATATCAATAAGGATTAACTATGGCACATTACGCAAAAATATCAGAAGAAAACCAAGTGTTACAAGTATTAGCATTAGATGATAAAGATAATACTAACGATGCTAATGTTGAAGTTGAATCTTTAGGTCAACAATATTTAGAAACACATAATAATTGGCCTGCACATCTTTGGATTAAAACTTCTTACAATACATATGAAAATACACATAGAGAAGGTGGTACACCTTTTAGAGGAAACTACGCTACGATAGGTGGTGAGTGGGATAATACAAATCAAATTTTTTGGCCTGAAAAACCTTTTCCATCTTGGGAAAAAGATATTTCAAATGCTAAATGGAAAGCTCCTATTGACGCTCCTGCATTAACTGCAGAACAACAAGCAGCTAATGATGCTGAAACTGCTGCATGGGTATATCAATGGAATGAAAATGCTTATCAAGAAGATAACACAACCGGTTGGGACTTGACAGATATTTCAATATAAATTAAAAAAGGTGGTGGTATGCAGAAGAAAGTATTAACAGAGCAAGCATTATATTATGGTGATATTTCAATGCCTAAAGGTTTTGAAATTAATCACAATGAACTAAAATCAGATATATTAGAATCACTTATTAAAAATGAAAAATTTATATTTAATAAAAGTTGGGATTTATTAAATACTTACATAAAAGATTTTTTTAATGTTAAACATAAAAAAGGTTTAATAAATAAAGAGACTTGGGGAAATGTTTATGCAGCTAAAAAAACTACAGAACCTTTAAAAGAAATTGATCCAGTAGATTTAAAAAACTCTGCAGACTTTGCATTACTATATGGAGTAGAAGTAAAAGATTGTTTTATTAAAATCTATTATGATGACAATAGACGTAAGGGAAGAAGTTGGGATATAGAACTTAAAAATAATATGTTCATAATGTTTCCTACAACTAACATGTATATTATTTCTAATAAGCATACAGATAAATCATTAAATTTTATTCAGACAATAACTTACGATTATATTTAAAATAAATGAATCTATCTAATTACTATTGGTATTTTACCTCTGTAATACCTCCTAGAATATGTGATGATATTATTGCGTATGGATTATCTAAAAAAGAGTCAATGGCTCTTACTGGTGGTTATGAAAGACAAAAAGGTGACAAGCCTTTAGATAAAAATGAAGTTAAAAATTTAAAAAGAAAAAGAAACTCTGATTTAGTTTGGTTAGATGACCCATGGATATATAAAGAATTAACTCCTTATATTCACGAAGCAAATAAAAATGCTGGTTGGAATTTTCAATGGGATAGATCAGAGTCTATTCAATTTACCAAATATAAACTCAATCAATATTACGACTGGCATTCTGATTCTTGGGATAAACCTTATACTAGAAAACAAAATGCTGATGGCACTTGGCCATTAGATCATGGTAAAATTAGAAAACTGTCTATGACCTGTCAGTTAACTGATGGTTCAGAATATAAAGGTGGTGAATTAGAATTTGATTTTAGAGATTACGAACCTCCTATGAGAGAAGAAGCTAAACATTTAAGACAAGCAAAAGAAATATTACCTAAAGGGTCTATAATTGTTTTTCCATCGTTTGTATGGCATAGAGTTAAACCTGTAACAGAAGGAACTAGATATTCATTAGTCATGTGGAATCTTGGATATCCTTATAAATAAATGTTTATATATAAAGATAAAATAAATAAAAAAATATGTGAAGATTTAATAAACGTATTTGAAAAAAGTAATGACAAACATCAAGAGAAGAAACAAGATGTACTGATGACATCTTTATTTTTGAATAAAAATGATCCTCGTGTGAGAGAATATTTTATTCATCTAACCTCAATAAAAAATAAATATATAAAAAAATATATTTATATAGATAGAGGACAAGAACCTTGGAATATATATAAAAATGTTAAGATTCAAAAGTACGAACCAGGTGAAGCTTATTTTGGTTGGCATTCAGAATCAACAGGACTTGAAGATAGCAGAGACAGAATATTAGTGTACAGCACTTTTTTAAATACTGTAAAGAATGGAGGAGAAACAGAATTTTTTTACCAAAAAGAAAAAATAAAACCAAGACAAGGAACTACAATTTTATTTCCCGCTTTTTGGACTCATGCACACAGAGGAAAATTTTCAACAGAAACTAAATATATAATAACAGGTTGGTACACTTATGAATAATATAAAACTATTAGAATATTTTAGAACACCCATATGGGTAGAATACAAACCAGAGTTTGTAAAATCTTTAAATAAAGCTTCTAACAAATACATTAAAGAAGCAAGAGATAGAAACAAAACACATATAAAAAAATATGGTGACTTTGGATTATCACATCATTCAACACCATTAACATTAGATAATAACTTTTTAGATTTTAGAAATTATGTTGGTCAAAAGTCTTGGGAGTTTTTAGATTGGCAAGGTTTTGATATGCAGCAATATCAAACTTTTTTCACTGAGATGTGGGTACAAGAGTTTGCTAAAAAAGGTGGACATCATTCAGCTCATGTACATTGGAATCAACACGTATCAGGTTTTTACTTTTTAAAGTGTAGTGATAAAACATCTTATCCAGTATTTCACGAACCTAGAACAGGAGCAAGAGCTACAAAATTAAAACAAAAAGAAAATGCAGTTTATATAAATGATTTAATTAAACTTGATATAAAGCCAGGAACACTTGTTATTTTTCCTGGTTATTTAGAACATGAATTTGTTATTGATTATGGTATTGATCCATTCAGATTTATACATTGGAATATTCAAGCAGTAGAAAAAGTATTAGCGAAAGATATTTAATATGTTTTTTGTAGAAGATAAAAATTTTTTAAATGAAAAACAAATAAAACATATTAATGATAATATATTAAATGTGCACATACCTTGGTTCTTTCAAAAAAATACTGTTAAATCTAAAAAACAAAAACCATATTTAAGTCACACTGTTTTAAGAAGACCAGAAGAAAGAAAAAAAGGAGAAGAATTTAATTCAATAGAAGCTAGTTTTTGTATTGATGTCTTAAATTCTTTTTGTAAAAAAAATAATATTAAACATAAAGAACTGTTAAGAATAGCTTTTAATTTATCTTATAATAATGGATTTGAAAAATGTGATGTTCATAAAGATCATGACTATGATCATAAACAATTAATAGTTTATTTAAATGATTGTGACAAACAATCATACACTGTAATAAAAAATAATAAAAAAGAAATAAAAATAAAACCTGAAAGATTTAAAGGTGTTTGTTTTGAGAATAAACCACACTATCATTATTTTCCAAAAGAAGGTACAAGAGTTATATTAATAATAACATTTAAATAAAACATGTTTAAAAAGAAAAAGTATACAGTTATTCGTCAAGCAATATCAAAAGAACTAGCGGCTTTTATTGCAAATTATTTTAGTATGCAAAAACAAGTTTATGATACCTGTATAGCAAAAAGATACATTTCACCGTTTGAAAAATTAATTGGTCACTATGAAGGTAAAGATCAACAGATACCAGATACTTATAGTCAGTATTCTAATATTGCTATGGAAACATTAATGTTAAAATGTCAACCTAAGATGGAAGAAGTAACAGGTCTTAAATTATATCCTGCTTATACTTATGCTAGAATATATAAAAAAGGTGATGAATTAAAAAGACACAAAGATAGATTTAGTTGTGAAATATCTACTACAATGAATTTAGGTGGTGATGATTGGCCAATATATTTAGAGCCATCTGGTAAAGAAAATATGAAAGGTATTAAGGTAGATTTAAAACAAGGTGATATGTTAGTATACTCTGGTTGTGAACTAGAACATTGGAGAGAAAAATTCAAAGGCAAAGAATGTGTACAAGTATTTCTACATTATAACAACCGTAAAACACCAGGCGCAAAAGATAACATGTTTGATAAACGTCCACATTTAGGTCTTCCACCTTGGTTTAAAAAATAGTATATTATGATGGAGACAGGGCACCACCACACCTCCCTGTCTCCTTTATAATATTATGAAAAAATTTATAGAGCTTTTATCAGAAACTACTTTAGCTACTCCAGAACAAAAACAAAATGAAATTTGGGACGTAGAAGGTAGATTAAAAAATGGAAATCAAATTTTTAAGTTTGATATACGACCTTTAAAAGAGGCTAATAATAGGGTTGAAAAAATAGGTTACTTTAAATCAAAATCTGATAAGATGGTTTTTGAAGCTATTAATCAATGGATCATATTTGATACTGAAGAACTAAATGAATATGTGAAATCTAAAGATAAAAAAGATTTTAATGTAGATGAATTGCTAAATAATTTATCTTGGAATTTGATAATTGATAAAGTAGAATGACAATATGCTGCAAAAACTTAATTTTAAACCCGGTTTTAATAAAATGATCACAGACTCAGGAGGTGAGTCTCAATGGGTAGATGGTGATTTTGTTAGATTTAGATATGGACTACCAGAAAAAATAGGTGGTTGGTCACAACGTACAACTTCTAATAATACCTTACCTGGTGTTGCAAGAGCACAACATTCTTTTGCTGCTATAAATGGTGAAAAATATATAGCTATAGGAACTTCACAAGGTTTGTTTTTATATTATAACGAAGAATTTTTTGATATTACTCCCTTAGATGACGATGTTATAACTGGAGCTACCTTTGATGCATCAACAGGTTCTGCTACAGTTACTGTTAACAAAACATCACATGGATTATTAAACGGAAGATATGTAACATTTTCATCAGTTACAGTTCCAACAGGTTCAGGCTATGCAACATCTGATTTTGAAAATAATACTTTTGAAGTTCTAAATAAAACAAACAATACATTTCAAATAACAATGCCTTCTAATTCGGCTGGAAGCACATCAGGTACAGGATCCGCACAAATAAATCCTTATGAAGTAGTCGGTCCTACATTTCAAACTGCTGGATTAGGTTGGGGAACATCTACATGGGGATCAAGCACATGGGGAACTGCTAGTACAACTAGTGGTGTGATCTTAGATCCGGGTATGTGGTCACTAGATAATTTTGGTCAAATATTAATTGCAACTATTCACAATGGTAAAACATTTACATGGAATGCAGGTGCAGCAAGTCCTAGATCAAATAGAGCCACTGTCATGTCCGGTGCTCCTACTAAAACAAGATTAACTCAAGTATCTGATAGAGATAGACACGTATTTCATTTTGGAACTGAAACCACTCTTGGTGATTCAACGACACAGGATCCAATGTTTATAAGATTTTCAAATCAAGAAGATTTTAATACCTATACACCAACTTCAACTAATACTGCAGGTACATTTAGATTAGATAAAGGTAATGAAATTATAGGAGCTGTATCTGGTAAAGACTACACTCTAGTTTTAACAGACACATCAGCATATGTAATTCAATTTGTTGGTCCACCATTTACATTTAGTGTTAGACAGGTAGGTACAAACTGTGGATTGATTGGTCAAAATGCATTGAGTTATTCTGATGGTAAAGTATTTTGGATGTCAGGTGAAGGTGGATTTTTTGTATTTGATGGTACAGTAAAAAGTATACCTTGTTTAGTTGAGGACTTTGTATTTACAACTAGCGGAGATAATTTAGGAATAAATTATAGTTCAAATCAACTAGTTTATGCAGAACATAATTCTTTATACACTGAAGTTAATTGGTTTTATCCTAAATTTGGTTCTTCACAAATAGATAGATGTGTTACTTATAATTATTCAGAAAATGTATGGACCACTAGTTCGCTTGCAAGAACTTCTTATATTGATCAAGGACTTTTCGATTTACCTCATGCAACAGAATTTAATAAAACTGCTGTACCTAATTTTCCAATTCAAGGTATTACAGCAACTTATGGAGCATCAACTTACTATGCTCATGAAACCGGAACCGATCAAGTAAATTCTTCAGGTACAACTTCTATTGATGCATTTATTAGATCAGGTGATTTTGATATAACTACTAGACAAGGTGCTTTGGGTCAAACAACTGGAATAGCTGATCTTAGAGGTGATGGTGAATTTATTATGTCCGTAAGACGATTTATACCTGATTTTAAATTATTACAAGGTAATTCAAAAATTACTTTACTCTTAAATAATTATCCAAACAATACAGCTACAAGCTCACCACTTGGTCCTTTTACAGTTACGTCAACAACTGATAAAATCAATACACGTGCAAGAGCAAGATTAATAGCTCTTAAAATAGAAAACGATGCAGTTGGAGAAACTTGGCGTTATGGTACTTTTAGATTAGATGCAAAACCAGATGGTAGAAGATAATGGCTAAAGTAACTGCATATATACCTGAACCTAAACAAGACTATGATGTAGAAAATCAAAGACAAATTTTAGAATCTTTATCTACTCTAAAAGATCAACTTAATTTTTCTTTTCAAAATGACTTGAAAGAAGAGCAAGATGCATATAATTACTTTTTATCATGACAATAAGATATAAAAATCAAGGTTTTAAACAAGTTGATACAGCTAAAGCAACTGTGCTTACTTGTCCTGCTGATGGACAAATCATAGTTAAAAGTGTTTATTGTGCGAACAACGATGCATCATCAGCTATTTTAGTAAATATGAATCTTGTTGATTCATCTGATTCAAGCGCTGAATATGAATTTTTTAGAGACGATGTGCCTGCTAAATCGCAAGTAAATGCCACACCTCAAGGCTTGAATTTAGAAGCAGGAGATGCTATAACTGTGCAAGCAGCAACAGGTAGTAATAAAATTCAAGGTGCTATTAGTTATGCTTTAATAGATAGATCACAGGAGAACGGATAATGTCAGATGATATATTAAAAATTAATTGTACTACAACAGTAGTAATAAGAAACACTAGAACAAATAAAATATATAAAGACGAAGCAGAGAAAGAAGCTGATATAGCTGATCCTAATACTGAAACAGTTGCAGAGCATATTGCTCAAGATTTAACAGTAGTAGTATCACCGAAAGGATTAAACTTATTACAGAAAGTTATGAAAAAAGATAATGAACCAAAAACCTAGAGGCGGGACAGAGCTTCAATTTGAATATTTAAGAAAACACGTAGAACCTAGTTTATTAAATAAAGTAGAGATATGTACATCTGTTCCAGAAAAAATACCACTTCATCCAACTAAGTTAAATATACTTTGGCAAAAAAATTCATGGGATCAACCCAATCTAATTAATTGGTTTAAAGATAAATCTAATCACAATAAATATGATTGGTATGTATTTAATTCTAATTGGAACTTTGAACAATTTACAAAACGTTTTGATTTACCAACAGAAAAATGTCTTGTAATTAAAAATGGTATAGAAGATATAGAACCAGTGATTACTACGTATAAACAAGGTGACCCAATAAAAATAATACACCACTGCACTCCATGGAGAGGTTTATCTGTGTTGTTAGGTGCTATGCAATTAATTAAAAATCCATTAATCAGTTTAGATGTTTATTCTTCTTGCGAAGTGTATGGAAAAGATTTTGCAGAAGTTAATGATAAACATTATCAAAGTTTATATGATCAAGCTAAACAATTATCTAATGTAAATTACATTGGTTACAAACCAAACGAATACATTAAAAAACATTTAAAAGATTATAGACTATTTGTGTATCCAAGTATTTGGGAGGAAACATCTTGTATATCACTATTAGAATCTATGTCAGCTGGTCTATATTGTATTACAACTAACTTTGGTGCTATATATGAAACAGGTGCAGAGTTTTCAATGTGTGTACCTTACTCTAATGATTATAAAAGTTTAGCAAAAAAATTTGCTGCAGCTATAGAGACTTCTGCAGATATGCTTCATAATTCAGGCATCCAGGATCATTTAAAGATGCAACAAAATTACGTAAATAGGTTTTACGATTGGAAAGTAAAAGGACAAGCATGGACAAGATTTTTAACAGGAGCACTAAATGCAAAATAATGAACCAATATGGTTTTCTGAAAAAAAAGAAACAAACGTTAATTCTGATACTTATCAAACTGAAAAAATAGAACAGGTAAATTCAAACGTTAAAACCATTAACATAGGTGCAATGTTAGATAATCCAAAAGCAAAAATAATGGTTTGCACTCCTTGTCATAGTGAAGTATCTATGCATTACACTCAAGCTGTTTTAAAGTTTCAACAAGAATGTATGCAACAAGGTATATTGGTTAGTTTTACATTACTTAAATCGTCGTTAGTTACTCAAGGTAGAAACTTATGTGTAGCTGAATTTTTAAATCACAAAGATCATTATGATTATTTATTATTTATTGATTCCGATATTGATTTTGAATCAAATACTATATTTAAAATGATAGGCGCAGATAAAGATATTATCTCTTGTCCATATCCAATGAAGACATTTGATACAGATAAAATGTGGAAGACAATGAAACAAACCAATTTAATTAAAACAAAAGATGATGTATTAAAAGCAGCTCATGTGTTTCCAATAAAAGTTGGAGACAACGAACTAAAAATGGAACATGGTGTTATTAAAGTAACTCATGCTCCTACAGGATGTATGTTAATTAAAAGAGAAGTTCTTGAAAAAATGATTAAACATCATCCAGAGTTAGAGATATATCAACCAACTATTATAAATGGTAAAGAAGAAAAAAAAGATAATATGTTTAATTTATTTGATACATTACATGATATAGAAACTAAACGATATTTTGGTGAGGATTTTGGCTTCTGTCAAAGATGGGGTGATATGGGAGGAGAAATTTATATATACGCTTTAGATTATATAACTCATGTTGGAGACCATCAATATTGTGGTCGATTCTTTGATCTATTAGAGCAAGCAAAATCTGTTGACGATAATCAAAAAATCAAATAAAGTATTATATTTACAGGATTCTACGCCTGCTCAACAGTATAAATATATTTAAATTATGGCGATATCACGAGGATTACAACCCAGACAATTAAGAGAGAACGGTGGAATAATGCAAGCTGTTCCAAGACAAGGATATTTTTTAGGTAAACTTGTTAAAGGTGTTAGTAAAGGCATTAAAAGCGCTGTAAAAGGTGTTAAAAAAATAGCTAAATCACCATTAGGTAAAGCAGCAATGTTATATTTTGGTGGTAATATACTTCAAGGTAATCCACTATTTGGCAATCCTTTTAAAGGAAATATAACCGATTTTATTACAAACAAAGGTCTGCCTGAATTATTTAATAAAAAAGCAGGTGATGCTACTATGGGTGGTACTTTAAAAGCATTTGCTGGTGGTTCTTTATTAGCTGGATTACTAAACTCAGCTGAAGAACAAGGTGATCCAGAGGGTATTACTAGAGATGTTGGAGCATTAAGAAGTAAATTAATTAATGCATATAAAAATCAAAAAACATTTTCTGATGCAGCAGATGAAGATGCAGCTATTGCCGAACAAGTGGATATAGATTTAGCAGAGTATAATCAAGATATGAATAGAACGAACGTAGCAAATGGTGGTAGAATAGGATATGCTTTAGGTAATCCGGAACAAAATGCTATAGAAGCAGCCGGAATCATGAATCTACCATTAAATAAAAACCCTGCGGGAGTTACAGAATTAGATCTTAGAGAAACAGGTGGATTTATTCCTCCAGTTGGTGTAAAAGAAAAAGCGGATGACATCCCTGCGATGTTAGCAAACAATGAATTCGTATTTACAGCTGATGCTGTAAGAGGTATGGGCGATGGTAATGTCAACAAAGGAGCACAGCGTATGTACGATATGATGAAAAAATTAGAAAAAAGTGGGAGAGCATAATGGCTGAAGTATCAACAGTAGTAAATCAACCACCTGAATTTATAGAAGCAGCTGCAAAACCATTTATAGCTCAGTTGCAACAAGTAACAGGTGATTATAAAGACGCTGATCTTACAAAAATATTTGGTCCACAATTTGTGGCAGGACTCGATAAGTTACAACAACAAGCACAACAAACAGCACTTGCTGGAATAGGTGGATATAAACCTTTTCTTCAAGCAGCTCAAGCTTCTGCTGGACCAACTGGTTATCAGCAGTTTATGTCACCGTATCAAAAAGATGTTATTGATACAACGTTAAAAGAATTTGATGTACAAGCACAAAAAGGAATACCAGCATTAGCAGCACAAGCAGTAGGAGCTGGTGCATTTGGTGGAGGACGTGAAGGTGTTCAAAGAGCAGAATATCAACAATCTTCAGATAGAAACAGAGCTGCATTACAAGCACAACTATTACAACAAGGTTTTGGTCAAGCTCAACAGTTAGCTCAACAAAATATTGCTAATCAATTACAATTAGGTCAAGCCGGTCAAGCTTTTTTAGGTCAAGATGTTGGAGCTTTACAAACATTGGGTGGTATTAATCAAGCTCAACAACAAGCACAACTATCAGCACAACAACAATTATTACAACAACAATTAAATCAACCACTTCAAGCTACACAGGCTCTGGGTTCAGGGATCACTGGATTAATCGCAGGTTACCCTGGTTCAACTCAAACTCAAATGACACCATCTCCAACAGCTTTACAAACTGCTTTAGGTGCAGGTGCTACATTGGCTGGAGTATATAGAGCGTTTAGTTAATATGAGTAAAATATTTAAAAGACCAATGTTTAGAAAAGGTGGACCTGTCAATGATGGTATTATGACTGGTATTGTTGATAGAGAAAATCATGCTCTTTCTGATCCTGATGGTGTAGGTTTTAGTGATAGAGTTCAAAATAGAATGGATTTAATTCAATCTGCTGTAGGTGGTGGAACAGGATTAGATGATCCATTAACACAATTTTTACTACAGTATGGACCATCTCTTGCAGGCACAACAGGTGGTAGAGGCACAATTGGAAATGCTTTACTTGCTGCAAAAGAACCTGTAGGTAATTTATTAAAAAATGTACAGGCTCAAAAGAAACTTAAAACAGGTGTTGCATTAGAAGTATTGGATAGTTTGGAAGACGAAGACATTGCTCCTATTATTAAAAAAGCTAAAGCAATATCTAAAGAAACAGGTAGAGATTATAATGAAGTTTTAAATAGTTTAGTTGAAACTGAATTGTATAGAAAACCTAAATCACCTGAAGAGAAAAAACGAGAAGGTTTTGAAATTAGCATGGGTGGTTTATTGGATCAAAAAGATAGAGACATGAATCCATACTTAACTACTTATGCAGCTGAAAAAGTAGCTAACGCTCTTAATGATGTTAAACAAGGTAAAGTAGAAGGAGTAAAATTTGATGATATTGATTTAGACTTACCTTATCTAAGAAAAGATGTTGATTACACAACAGATGACACAGGTAAGATAACATTGAGTGAACAGGATGTTGGAACTTACAGAGATGGGTCTGTAATATATGATTACAGAACTAACAACTTTTTTAGAGTAAACGGAGCTCAGCTTTTACCAATAGGAGCGTAATGTGGCTGAACCAAATTTTTTCAAAAAATTATTAAAAGGCATAACTCCTAATGAAGAACAGAAAAGAGAGTTCTTAGAAGGTAGAGAACTAAGTGAACGTTTTTTTGAAGTCTATGAAAAAGAAGGCTACTTCAGAGCAAAACAATTATTAGAAGAAGAAA
>Ga0098042_1000472_pt1 | contig 15536 bp, 10 predicted proteins | sample 9_EtaG_FD_75066 | JGI IMG/M metagenome (GOLD analysis project Ga0098042, IMG submission 75066) | Marine viral communities from the Subarctic Pacific Ocean - 9_ETSP_OMZ_AT15188 metaG | ecosystem: Environmental > Aquatic > Marine > Oceanic | place: Pacific Ocean | collected 2015-01-10
AGTAATTTTTGAAGAAGGAATTCTTTCAAGCATTATATCAGAGGTTGTCAAAGGTACAGCCCAACCTTTAGTTGAGTCTAGACAACCATCTTATCAGCAGCCTCAAGTTGACTATGAGGAAAAACAAAGAGCAGAAAAAGAGCGAAGAAGAAAGCTGTTAGACTCAATAGGAAGGGATGCCTACGGCGGAGTTGACCTCTTTGAAGGAACCCAGCCATTGCAGGAGCGTAGATCAACAACTCACTCTCCACATGGCTCAAAGCCTTTAGATGGTATTGCCCCTAATGACCCCGGAGTAAATTTGGGAGCCTTAGGTGTTGATACAAGACTTTGGTCAAAGTTGGCAGGAAAATAAAATGGCATCAAATTTAAAAGAACGACCTCGTAAAAACGAGAATCCAGAAAGATTTATCAAAAGATTTATAAAAAAATGCAAAAAACTTGGTATTATTCAAGAAGTTCGTGATCGTAAACAATTTGTTTCAAAGTCGGAACGCAAAAGAATTGCCAAACGAAAAGCAAAAAGAAACAATAACAAGAAAAAGAACTAGTTATAGGAAGAAAAAGAGGTTTATTATGTCAACACATAGACACACATCAGGCGGCAGAACAAGAAATGTCGTAAACATTGCCGATCCCGGTGCAGCTACAGCAGCATACTCTGAGCAAGAAGCAGTAATCGCAGCACCGACAGGAGCCGCAGCTGGTTTTAAAAATTTTCATTCACAAAAGAATTTACACATTGTTGTATTAAACAACAACTTAAATGATGGCGGAGCTGCTATGGACGTAACAGTAACTGTTTATGGCTACAACACATCTTTGGGAGGTGTCTGGGCACCGCTAACAATTCCTATTTCACAAGGTAACGGTAATGCTCTGGAATATAAAAGTGTTGCAACACCAGCAGTTGCAAACGCTGCTCCATTTAGAGCAATCATCCCAATTGAAGGCGTTGAAAGAATAGCAGTTGCAACAACGTTCTCTGCCGGAACGAGAGATGGCGGCAACTACAGTATTTGGCTTGGCGTAAACACTATCTAACCGAGGGAGGCTAAATGGCTGATTTTGGCTGGGCATTTGTAAAGGGGAACCTTCTCACAGGGTCTGCACCACCTTCTGGTGCTGTACAATTTAATGATGGCAACAATAAGTTGGCAGCATCTAATGACCTTATTTTTATTTCTGGCTCAACGTCTCAATTAAACCTAACTGGGACGTTAAATGTTTCCGGTGCTATAAATGCTAACTCTTATAATGTAACAGTAACTAACCAAAATGTTATAAATCTAACTGCGACTGGGTCCACTAAGTTTGGAGATACCTCCGATGACGTACATAGATTTACTGGGTCTCTGAATTTAGCAGGAAACTTATCAGCATCTGTAAACATTTCTGCTTCTGCTTTTTATGGTGATGGGTCAAACCTGAGTAATGTCACCACTAATCCAGCCGGGGCAAACACTCAAATTCAATTCAATAATTCAAGTAATTTCGGAGCATCAAGCAATTTAACGTTTGCTAGCAACACACTAGCTGTTGGTGGAGACATATCTGCATCAGTAAACATATCGGCTTCGGCATTTTATGGAGATGGATCAAATCTTTCTGGTATAACAACCAATCCAGCCGGCTCCAACAAGCAAATTCAATTTAATAACTCTAGTAATTTTGGAGGATCTAGTAACTTTGTCTTTGACAGTGGTAAGGTAGGAATAGGAACGGACACACCAAGCACACTACTTCACGTAAAATCCACAGATGCTAGCAAACCCATTCTTAAAATAGAAAATCAACAAGGCGGTTCGAACCCGGTGTCGATACAAATGGTCCGAGACACAAACTCACCAGCGGATGATGATGCCATTGGTCAAATTGATTTTAGATCTAAAAACAGCACAGACTCTGAAAAACTATATGCATACATAACTGGAAAGTCGACCGATGTTACAAATGGAACTGAGGATGGAGAAATACAACTATACACCATGGATAATGGAACATTAGTCCCAGCAATGACTCTACAATCAGGCAAAGTAGGAATAGGTACCCAAGATCCAAATCATAAACTTACTGTTATTGGAGACATATCAGCATCAGTTAATGTATCGGCATCAGCATTTTATGGTGATGGCTCAAATTTAACAGGAATTGCCGCCACTCTAGATCAGGTAACTGATAACGGAAACACTACGTCAAATGCCTTAACAGCCTCTGCACTAAACCTCACAGGTCTGTCTGCTGGAACTGCGACAAATACGAAGTTTCTTGCTTTAGACTCAAGCAACAACGTTGTGCTAACATCCTCCTCCGGAGGTTCCGGAGGCAATATTGGAGCAGCAGAGGATGGCTCATACGCAGATGGTTTATTTTCAGACTTCCTTGCATCAACCCCAATTGGTACAGCGATTGATAAATTTAATGAAATTTTAAAAATTATCGTTCCTGGTCCAGCACCAGCAGTTGACAGAATAAATTACACGAACACTAACGGTATCGCTCCAAAACTCACCTTTACGAATCAAGGAGAGGCACCAAGTGGATACACAGATGTGACGTCTACTGGGTCTTTTACCTCACCCCCGGCAATTAATGATCAATACACCGTTGCAACTTCTGGTGAAGATTTCAGGCTTGGGGTCTACAATGGGACTCAAGAAATAACGGGTGTTATCAATTTTCATGTTGCCGAAGAACTTAAGTCGTCACAAATTAATTATACGAACAACGCCTTTGGAAATGCGGAGAGCGGATCTTTAAAATTAATTGTAAACGGATCAACACTTCGCACATTAAACTTAACTACAGCCGGAGCTGGGAATCCCAATTCGGGATCTGCTACGAACCTTAACTCTAATGGATCAGGATTTTTCAATTTATCGATAACAGCGTCTGCCAAGGATCAAAACTCATCATTATACAACATATTCCAACACAGAACATCAAAATATGTTGTGGATCCACAAGACCAGAGAAAAGGCTGGAATATAGCCAAAATTGAACATGAATACGGAAGTACATCTTATGTGACTAATTTTGTTCAATGGTTTAATGATACGGATGCATCATCAAATGCAATGTCTGTTTCCAATTCTAGAGTTACATTTACTGGTAATGGATCAAAATATTTATCAGGTGTAAGATACTTTCGCTCAGCATCACTAGTATACAATGCTGATGTTTCTAATGTTTATAAATTTACGTATCCGACTGGTAACGTTGTAACCTTCAACAGAACCTCTAATATAAACGCCATATCTGCTCAGGCACTCCCAGCAACTGATGGCACAGACCTTTTTAATAAAGTCTTAAGACTAACGGCATCGACAGCCACCAATGATGATACAATGTTGAACAATTCAACAACAGTGTCTGTTGACTTATCTCATCCATTTAAAACCAACCTTTCTACAGCCGGCTCTGTTATAACCAGTGGCATATTAATATACAATGTTGACACAGCAAACAATAATTTAACAGAAAATTTTGATTTAGAAGATTTTAGAATAACTAATGGATCATATACAACTCAAGGATCGGTAACAGCAGGTGCTGCTACATGGAGTTCAAGTAACCACATGACATTAGCCGCGGGACACACTGACGGATTGCTTATGTACAATGGAGCCTTGAGATCACCATTGCAAGGAGCAAATGGCGGCAACTTCTCGACTTTAGCAAATGGACCGGCTGGGAATCCAAACTACTCTAGTGTCGAGGGCACCAGGACATTTTTTAGAAAAATACAAAACACTTCTGGATCACCAGTTCGAGATTTGAAAATAACATCAACAAAATCAACAAGAATAGACGATGAAACCTTATCAGCAAACAATGTAAGGTTTTCTATTAAAATTCCTGAAACAACAGGGTGGATGGATATATCTCAAAACTTTTCCTACGGAAATATAGCTGATGATGACGGCTCTTTGATAAACGGTGCGTCGGACAACAGCCAAACATCTGAGGCTAGCACAAATTCATCTGTGCACTGTATTACTTTCGGAACAGCATCGGTGGCTGCCAACCACTATGTTGTAATAAAAATCCAAGCTGATGAATCATGGACTGGTAATTTTGACACACTACAATTTCAACTAGGTGCTTCCGATGTTTCTGCTCCGACAGAATCTCAAACACTTGATGACATTGACTTAGATGATACAGCAGGTGTAACTGCCAAGCTTTCTTTTGGATCTTCCAATGCTGTTGGTGGATACACAAATGTAGCCGGCGGAGTTGGATCAATGAGTGCTGTGAACTCAAATGCTGTGTACACGGATAACGGAGACACCAACAGAGGGGTTTTTAAAGTTGCCGAGGTAATGGGCGGAACACTAAATGAAGATGTGGCCGCTAATGGCAACAATTACACAGCCAACTCATTCAAGAACGCATATACGGGCTCACTTCTTTTGATTGTTAATGATTCAACAGCTAGTACCCTTAGTTTAGCAAATTTAAATTCAACCAACAATCTCTCATCCAACACTGGATTTAGCGTCGGTGCGGTTGCTTTCTCAACAACAACAGATAATATCCCCGACTACACAAAGCCATATAGAACAGGGACATACAGTATCGGCACAGCTCAACAAAGAAACGGATGGAATTATGCGAGAGTTATCCACAGGATTGGAGCTTCAGATACAACAACCAACTACGTTCAGTGGGTTATCGACCCATCAGGAAACGTTGACAACACAGCGGTAACCACACCAACTATTTCCAATTTCAATCACCCAACAACATACTATCAATCTGGAATTGGATACTTTGCATCTAATCCTTCTGGGACATTTGATTTTGCTGGTTCAAACTTTTATAACAATGTTTATCAGAGCGGCTCAGCGATCTCTTTCCCTACGACTACAAACTGTTCTGTGTCAAACATTAGAGTTGTGGGAACTGGGGTTACAACTTTTGACTCTGCTGTTTCCTCTTGTGACATGCCGGCTTTGAATAACTCCGCAGATTGCGAGACTACAAGTATATCAGTAACTGGGACTATGCTGTATAATGGTGCTACACCGTCAATCAGTGGGGGACTTGGTCTCTTTACAGCTCAAGATGTAGCAGTAACAGGAAAGATAATGCACCCACACAAATCTGATAAAACAACAAACTCTGCTAGCAAGACAGCATTTATGATTCACTCAGGTACTTTAGGGAGTACAAACTTAAATACTAATGAATATTTTGGATTGGAAACCTATAGAATTGTATCTGGTAATTATGCAAATCAAGCATCTGTGACAAATGGTTCTAACGCGTGGAATCCACAAACCCACATGAATGCAGCAAATGCACACGGTGATGGAATGGTTACCATCAACAACAAAGCTATTTCGCCTCTTAAGATAGGAAATGATGGAGACACAAGAAATGTTGCACAAGGTGGTTCTTTGCAGGCACCCACTGGTAACCCAGATTACTCTACCTTGTCAGAAAATGTAAGGACATATTATAGATATTTTAGAAATGAAACAGGGCTGTCTAAACCTACGTTTACCATAACATTGTATGGCGACGCGAACCTAGTAGCCAAATCTGGTGCTTTTTATACAGGGGCACTGGGTGCAAACAAAAACATCAATGTCGAACTTAAAGTACCTTCAGATCCTGCTTTCACAGGGCTTGATGATACTTCAACAGCATGGGCAGATTGTGTTAAGCCTTTCGGTGCAGGAACTCAACCTAATGTAGACGGCGTAGGAATCTTTAACGGCGGTGGATCAGACTTAAATCAGACTGTTGCTTCTGGCGGTAGAGCAATTGCTTTACAACTACAAGAGAAACAAGTACGAGACGATCAATATTTTGTCGTTAAAATATCTGCTCACAAAGATTGGACTGGCTATCTATCTAGAATTGCGATAACGTATTAGAGGCAGGAATGAGTACAGGTAAAACTAACATAACATCAACCCAGTTTGCAGCTAAGAAACTTCTTGGTAAAGCTCACACGTCTAATTTAAAATCTGACGTTAACGAATCTATACCGTCAAATGTTTCTATTGCTTCTCAAGGAGTTTTTGCAGAAGCAATTCCCAACAGTCCCGGGACAGATTTTTTCACGATGTACTCTGCATCGGATGGTGGTCCAGCTACAGTTGAGCAGGTTTATTTTGACATCGTTGCACTTTCTGATTCAATCTATGATGCTGATGTTTCCGGTGGTGGTGGCGACGAATCTTCTGGGAATGGTGCTCATGGATATTATTTAAAGCTTCCTTCTAACTATGAAACTACTTCGTCTAACCCAGACCGCGGAAACGGATCGTTTACAAACGGAAAAAGAATATATGATTCTCGTGGAGGTCTTCAATTAGTCCCTCCTTTGGTATCAAATGCCTCACCTAATCGATACTTTATGAAACTATACAAAGGTGACCCAACCAACCCTGCTAACGAAATTACTTCTGGAGACTCTATTGACTGGCAGGTTGATTATTTTGCCGGAACGATTTTCATTCAAGACTATGACGCTTCTAAAATACCAGTGACCGCTTCTGCATATCTTTATGTTGGTCAGTTTTTAGATGCCAAACTTGATGGCGTGGGAAGCACAACGGTAAAAGATGAAGGATCAAATATTACAACAGCTGTTGCATCTTTTGATTTTGTTGGTAGCGGAGTAACGGCAACAAATTCTGGTAATAACGTTACGGTAACGATACCGGGTGGTGGAGGATTTTCTAGAACAGCTGTGACCTCAACCATAACAGCATCAGTCAGCTCTGCTATTTTAGGAGTATCTGCTGGATCAGCGATCGACATTAGATTACCATCAGCTGGGACATATACAGCCGGTCAAAATTTTATAGTAAAAGATGAAAGCGGCAATGCTCATACAAATAATATAACTATACGAGCTTCCGGATCTCAAACTATTGATGGTTCAAGCTCTATTATTCTAGAATCACCCTACGCAGCAGTTAATATTTATTCGAATGGTAGCGATAAATTCTTCGTATACTAGTCACTTGTAGACACTTCCAAACTATTTAGTGTGAATTGAGAAGTTAATCTTTTTGATTCCTTTTTTGCTATAAAAATTACAATTATCTTGGAGGATAAAAATATGGCTTATAAATTTCAATTAGGTGCTGCTGTACTTAGCGGTTCCATTCAAGCAGAAGATGGTATTGTTTCAACTGATGTTGATGACGCCACCGCTGCAAATGTTGTTGCTCAAATTGACAACGGAGAGATTCCAATTGCAAAACTTTCTGCAACTACAATCTCAGGAGTTGGCTTGGGGGGTAATTTAAACTCACTTTCAAAAGCTTCAAACTCTGGTCTCGCTCTCACTTCTTACAATGGTTCTGCTGCTGTAAGTGATTTAGCTGTCGATCTAAATGATCTTGCAGCTGCTGTTGTTGATGTTGCTAATGACAGCATTGCCATCATTGATGCAAATGATTCAGGCGGTTCTAAAAAAGAATCAATTGCTGATTTGGTTACCGGTATGGCTGGTAGTGGTGTAGCCGCAGCTTCTGGTCAACTTTCACTTGATCTTAACGAATTGACTGCTGAGGCTATTGCTTCTGGTGACTTTTTACCTTTCGTCGATTCTACTGATAACGGAACACACAAAGAAACAGTAGACGATCTTGCAACTTTGTTTGCTGGTGCTGGTATGACAGCCACTAGTGCTGTTCTTAATGTTATCGGTGGTGATGGTATCACTGCTAACGCTAATGATGTCGCAGTAACTGCTGCTCAAACAACTATTACTTCAGTTCTTAACGCCTCTCTTGTAGTTGGTAGAGATGCTGATAATAAAATTGATTTCGGTACTGACAACAATTTGATCTTTAGTGCAAATGGTGCTGAAAGATTGAGAATTACTGATGCTGGTAACACTGTTGTTAAAGGAAACCTTTTGGTTGAAGGAACTACTACAACAATCGATTCAACTACAATTAATGTTTCCTCATCATTTACGTTTGAAGGAACTGCGAATGATTTTGAAACTAATCTTGCTGTAGTTGACCCAACCGCAGATAGAGCACTTTTGCTTCCAAATATTGATGGAAATCTTGCTGCCTTTACTCACTCTAGTTGGCAAACAGGCAGAGCAGCAATCAGTCCCACTGAAATTGATTCACTTGCTAGTTTGGCATCTGCTAGAATCGTCGTAGGTAATGGTTCAAATGTTGCAACTGCTGTTGATGTAACGGGAGATGTCACTATATCTAACTCTGGTGTCACCGCCATTGGAGCTACAAAAGTCTTAGGTTCAATGCTTAATGATGATTGTATTTCTGGTCAAGGTGCTTTTGATCCGGATACGATGGAACTTCAAGACACCGACGAGCTATTGCTTTCTGATGGTGGAGTCTTGAGAAGAATTGATTATAGCGTTTTGCGTGACTCAATTAATGTTGGATCTACTCCAGCAGCAAAAGCTGACGGTGATACTTTGGCTGTTGGTGTTAACTTTATGGCTGACATGTCATCAGACGGAGAAGACACTTTGACTTTGCCGGCTTCCTCTGATATGGTTCCGGGTATGTCAATTAAAATTAAAGCTCCTTCTGATTGTTCAGCTGCACGTTTTGTGACAATTGCAACGGCTGCTTCTGCTCAAAAAATTGACGGTGCTGATTCAATTCGACTTGAATCACCATTTGCTGCTGTTGAATTAATTTATGTTGCTTCAAATCAATTTAGAGTATTCTAATATTTAATTGGAACATCATTATTTTCTTGGAAGGGTTGGGCTTATGCTCAGCCCTTTTTCTATTTAATACAAACGCGAGGATTAACTATGTCATATAAATATTCTAAAGGTGCTCAAGTAATAGGTGACCTTAAAGCAGCAGACGATACCCAAAGAGATACGCAAATCGATTTTGAAGAAGATTATATAGCACTCCACACTAGTGGGTCAGCTGTTCTGGTAGTATCTGGTTCGAAAGTGGGAATAGGGACGACCACTCCAGATTATGAGCTTGATGTAGCTGGTAATATAGGAGTTAATCAATATATCTATCACAACGGCGATGCCAATACATGGATAAACTTTACTGATAATCGAATAAGACTCAATGCTGGTGGCAACAATTTCATAGATTGTGAAGATCCCGGTAGTGCTCCTCATAAAGTTAGAATTAATAATGGTGGCAACAATATTGACTTTGTCATCAAAGATAACAGCGGCAATGTGTATTTCACGGCTGATGCCTCTACCGGTAAGGTAGGTATTGGGACGGACACACCTCTGGTAAAATCAGATGTTCACCATGACCCAACTGGGCTTGCCAATGATACCGGTGGAGGAGAAGTGGTTAAGTTTGGTTCCGGAACCTTGACAGCCGGTAAACTTTACTATCTTTACAATACAACTTGGACCGAGGTTGATGCTAATAGCGTAGGTACAGGTGCCGAATGTCTTCTGGGGATTGCCCTAGGATCAAACCCTGCTGTAAATGGTGTGTTAATCAGAGGTTTTTTTGATGCACATAGTTATTTGTCTAATTTCTCCGCTGGTAAAGCTGTGTACATAAGCACAACTGCGGGCGGAATGGACACAAACAGACCAACGGATGCTGGTGATTTTGTAAGGATCGTCGGATATTGCACAACTACAGCAAACGTCATTTACTTTAATCCATCAACAACTTGGGTTGAATTATAATGTCAGGATTCACAAAAGTTTTAGGTGTAGCTCTCGACAGTATCACAAAAATCATTGGTATCAACCCAGAGAATATGGAAAAAATTATAGGTATTGCTCCCGCCGGAGACGGCGGTGGAGGCGGTGGCGGAGAAGGAACCGGCTTAGAAGAAGATCCAAGTGGTACTTTGGTTGGCAATGCTTCTTTGTCAAGTGGAGTGCTTAGTCTAGATGGGAACGGAGATTACCTCAGAATTCCTGATTCAAACACCTTGGATGCCGCCAGTGGAAACTTTTCTATTCGTTTCTGGTTTAATGCTGCTTCTTTCCCTAGTAATTCAAATGACAACATTTTAAACAAGATTGCTCCATGGAATGGGTGGGCCGTCACGCTTTCAACTTCCACAAATATTGGAGGTACAAATTTATCAGCCGGTGGCATCTCGTTCTATACAAACCCGGGAACACACAAGGGTGTAGTTCCATCGGGTGGAATATCTCTAAATACATGGCATCATGTAGCGATAACCATATCTGCTAATGGCAATTCGAGTGAATACAAAATATATTTTGATGGATCAAACGAATTGACCTATACCACTTCCGTTCCGGGATCAACATCTGCAGAGCTTTGGATTGGGGCTGGTAGGACTAATGCATCATCCAGTCCAGGTATTTACTTTCATGGTCAAGTAGATCAAGTCTTTGTCACTCAACAGTTGTTGTCACCTACAGAGATTACAAATATTTACAACGCCGGTCGACCATGATTGGATTGTGGTTTAAGTGCGTTTATTAAAAACAATACTATTTATTGGAGAAATATATTTTTAGGAGATGAATTAATGTCCAGTATGTTAGAACAAGCAATTGCTGATGCTGCAACACTAAGAGAACAAGCCATTAAAAATGCTGAACAATCTGTTCTCGACAAGTACTCGAAACAAATTAAAGAAGCAGTAGATCAGATGCTTGAACAGGACGACGCACCTCAACGTGCTGAATCAATCATAAGCGAAATTGAAGACGAACTAATGCAAGAAGAAGAAGCTCCGGCTGTTGGTGGTGGAAACCCAGAAGCAGCAATTGAAGCTCCTCCAGCATGGGATTCACGCTTTGATGACATTTCCACAAAACTAACAGCCATGGTTGACAATCTTCCAGAAGATGACAACGGCATGATTGAATTAGATCTTGGAGACTTTTCTGTTCCCGAAGATGAAGAAATGGCAGCCTCAGGAGCCCTAGAAGAACCTGTAAGCGATCTTGGAGACCTTGGAGGGGAAACACCCGCCGAAGAAGGTGGAGACGATTTAGACAGTCTTCTTGGAGATCTAGAAGCAGAGCCCGAGGAAGATGCCCTCCAAGAGGTTTATGAAGTCCTTGGTGACATTTTAGAAGAAAAAGTAGATATTGACTTTGACCCAATCAAAAATGAAATGGGTCATCATATGACTAACAGGTCAAGAAGAAAATTCAACCAAGAAATGGCCGATATTATCTACGAAGAAGAATCTTCCGAAGAGGAAGTAGAACAAGTCGATGAGGAAAAAGAAGAACTCATGGGCCGAGTTAACGAATTACACGAGACAGTAAAGAGTCTGACGCAACAAAATGGTCAATTAGAACGCGTCCTTACCAAGTTGGAAGTCCACCTTGAGGAGTCTTTATTGTCAAACGCAAAACTTTTATATCAAAACCGCACTTTGAGCGATGCCTCCCTGAATGAGCGACAAAAGTCAAAAATTGTCGAAGCCATCTCCAATGCGGAGTCTCCGAAAGAAGCTAAAAATCTTCATGAGACACTCAGAGCTACAGTGGGATCGACGCCTAATAGCAAAAAAGGTCCACAATCACTTAGCGAGTCAGTCAACAGAAGGTCGAACTTGAGTTCTATGTTAAATTCGAGACAAAACATTAACGAAAGCAAGCAGAGCAACGATTCTCTTAGAGAAAAGATGCAAAAGCTTGCAGGCATAAAAAAATAATTTAAGGAGATTTTAAAATGTCTATTATTGAAACTCTAACAGAGGGTATGGTCAATCGCAATATGGAACGCGAAGGTGCCGCTCTGTTGAACAAGTGGACTCAAACCGGTCTTTTAGAAGGTCTTAGTGGTTCACAAAAACAAAACATGGCTGTATTGCTTGAAAATCAAGCTAAGTCATTGTTGAAAGAGCAAAACTCAATGTCCTCTGGTCCTGGTATCGAAGGTTTTGCAGCTGTTGCTTTCCCAATCGTTCGTCGTGTATTTGCCGGATTGATTGCTAACGATCTTGTAAGTGTTCAGCCGATGTCTTTGCCATCTGGTTTGATCTTCTTTCTTGACTTCACTTATGGTAGAAACCTTGGCACCAATGCTACTCAAGACTCAAGATTTGGTAACGATTCTAGTACCCAAGGTGCTGCTTCAATTTATGGTACCAACAAAGTCGGTTCTCAAGTTACCGGTGGTGTTAACTTGGTTGATCCAACTACTAAAGGTAACCTTTCTGGTCCTCGTGAAATGGTTGGTTATGCATACGCTTCTCCAACTGGATCTAACGCTGCTGCTCTTGCCGGGCAAACAGCTGCCGACCAGATTGTCGTTGCTCAATTTAAATTAGATGGCTCATTGACTCAAGCACAAAAGAAATTGTTAAAATTTGACCCAGATCTTTTGGCAGTCACTGATTCTTCTTTGGCTATTTTTGTAGTCGATATTGCAAAAGACAGAAATGCATTTAAATCCGTGACCTCTGGTCAAACAGACGCAGATTTTGACAACCTAGCTGCTATCACAATGACAGAACAAGGTATGATCGACATTCTAGAGCACGCTGACATCTTAGGCCACACACCTAATGCGGGCGAACTAAGCACAGTTCGTCGTCTTACATCTTTGGTCACCGATAGCGATAGAGGATTTGGTCTTTCTCAACTTACTAGTAACGCTGATGCTGTACGTTTTGTAATTACGCACACTCAACCTGGCGATTTGAGTGCTGAGGTGATGACTGCTACAACTTCTGCTGGACCTATCTTAGCAGGTGGATTTTCTTTCCCTGTTAAAGACGGTGTAGGAACTGCCGCAGCCCCTGCTGCTGGTGCCATCGCTGGATATAACTATCCTCTTGAAGGAAATGAAAAAATTCCAGAGATCGACATCAAGGTAGATTCAATCGCAATCACAGCTCAAAGTAAAAAGTTGAAAGCAAAGTGGACTCCTGAATTGGGACAAGACTTGAACGCTTATCACAACATTGATGCTGAGGTTGAATTGACATCTATCCTTTCTGAGCAAATTGCTCTTGAAATCGATCGTGAGATTCTTGCTGACCTTGTAAATGGTGCAACTGCTGCTACATTCTACTGGTCTCGTTCTCCTGGTTTGTTTGTTGATCGCTTGACCGGTGCTGAGCTTGGTGCTTCTTCTGCTGCTCCCGACTTCACCGGTACTGTATCTGAATGGTATGAGACTTTGATTGAAACAATCAACGACGTATCTGCTCAGATTCACAGAAAGACTCTTCGTGGTGGAGCTACTCATGTTGTATGTTCTCCAGAAGTTGCAAACATCTTGGAATTTACAGCTGGTTTCCGTGCAAACGTAACTGCTGATGCTGACAAAGGTGATATTGGTGCTGTTAAGGTTGGTTCTTTGAACCGTAAGTTCGACGTTATCGTTGATCCTTACTTCCCACGTAACGTTCTATTGGTTGCTCGTATCGGATCTTCTTTCCTTGAAAGTGGATATGTATACGCACCATACGTGCCGCTACAAACTACACCAACGATCTTCGGACCAGAAGACTTCGTACCTAGAAAGGGTGTCATGACTCGCTATGCGAAGAAAATGGTTCGCCCTGATATGTACGGTTTGGTTATCTGCCGTGATCTTCTTGGTGGAGAATACTCTGCTAGCTAATCTCTGATTAGATGAAGGCAATCAACCCTGTCACTTCGGTGATGGGGTTTTTTGTTTTATTTGAAACTACTTATTAGGAACTTGAACATATCCTCCTTGGGCGAGGCCACTGCCCTTGAAGAGTCCATCACCGAAGTGGCTGGTGTGGAACTCGAAGATTTGAACAAGTTATTGCAATAACATAATTTAAGGAGAAATTATTATGGGAAATAGAAGATTTAGTCGCAAGAGACTCTTTGAAGTCGAGAAGCTTGGACAACCAATTGATCTTGAATCAGGTGCTGGGATTAAAGATGCCATTGTATCTGCAACTCAACACAGACAAGGACAAGAGATTATTACAGAGATCGCTGTTGATCTTGGAACGTCAAAAGCGGCAATCGTTCCAGGTGGAGCAGATGGACAAGCAATAGGTGTTGCTAGTACGGCATCAGCAATAACTCAACTCACAAATGCAAAATTTGGAATAATTACTGAGATTAGAGTTGTATGCGTTGAAGCAATTGATGCTACCTCAAATGGAACAGATATTGACATTTTTGCCTTACCCGGTGGTGTTGCTGCTAATGCTACTAGAGCACAAGGATATGCTGTCTCTGGTGTTGGTTCTGCTGTAACTGTATTTACCGGTGGAGCTGCGGTAGTAGTAGGTAGAGATGACTCTTATACCACAGATGCAGAAGCTGTGAAAGATCATTATCTTTATTTAGCAGATGGTGCTGGTTCGGCTTCAGGTGCTTACAACGCTGCTAATAACGGCGGCAAGCTTGTTATCCACATCCATGGGTTCGTTGCCCCTGCTGATCTATAGGGGGATGATACTATGACTATGAGAAGATTAGATAGAAAAAGACTTTTTGAAGTTGAAAAACTTGGTCAGAACGTTGATGTTGGAGCCGCAATTGGCATGAAAAACGCAATTGTTTCTGCAACCCAACATCGCGAAGGTCATAAATTAACCACTGATATCGTAGTTGATTTAGGAACTTCAAAAGATGTTGTTAAGACTGGAGGAACTGGTGGTGGTGTACCTGTTGGGACAGAAGATGCTTCTGGAACAGCACAAGTTTCTTATATCGCTCAATTGACACGCTCAGTTTTTGGAATAGTTACCTCAATTGAGACAATTTGTTTGGAAATGCCATCAGATGGTTTCCTACTTGGGTCGACAACAAACGCTTATCAATTGGAGATCGGAAATGCTAATGGAAAAATTGGTGTTGCTGTAGGTTCAGCAGTGTCAATTGACGCAGACATGAATAGTATCGGTGTCTTAGGAGAGCATAGTATTGCTCCTATTGATGATAATGGGCTTGAAAACAAGTATGTTTACATTGCTACCGGTGCTGGAGCTGGGACTACAACTTCAGCTACTGCTACGATCACCGTTGGAACATCCGAAGACCAAGCTCTAACAATAGCAGATATTTTTACAGATGAAGTCTCTAGACTTTCATTGACAAAAGCTGATGGTTCTTTTGAACATAAGTTTATTGACTTAAACGGAGCTCAAGCTTATAATGGTAGTCAAACTGCTGATAAGGTCAATGTCAAAAGTGCTACAACCGCAGCACATATTGCTTTAGGCATTAAAACAGCGTTTAATGCAGGCTCTCACTCTAGTTTTACTGCTAATGTTGGCGGCTCTCCAAACTCGCATGTTGTTACAATTACCTCAGACACTGCTGGCGTTGGAGGAAATCAAAGTAACTTCTTTGCTGATGCTCCAGGAAAAACTGCTCCAATTGTTATAACAGATTTTACCGGTGGCTCAACTGCTGGAACTTCAACTGCTATGACACAGGGCAAGTTCTTGATCAGAGTTACTGGTTTCGTAGCACCAGATGATCTATAATTTGTATCTGGGGTGATTTTTCGCCCCAGAACTATTTATTTTATTAAACGGAGTTAGATTATGTCTGGTAGAAGAAGAATGGCTGTAAAGCGAAAGCTTGAAGAAGCGGCGAAAGCTGTCGAAGAAGCTAAAGCACAAGCCAAAAAGAA
>Ga0098042_1000474_pt1 | contig 15510 bp, 10 predicted proteins | sample 9_EtaG_FD_75066 | JGI IMG/M metagenome (GOLD analysis project Ga0098042, IMG submission 75066) | Marine viral communities from the Subarctic Pacific Ocean - 9_ETSP_OMZ_AT15188 metaG | ecosystem: Environmental > Aquatic > Marine > Oceanic | place: Pacific Ocean | collected 2015-01-10
AAAGCATATAAAAGACAAAAAGCATTTTGCAGTAGATCAAGAAGTTGGAAGGGAGAAAGAGGTAAAGCCGCTAGAAGAAGATGGTGCTGCAGTAGACACAGATAATATGTATAGAGAAAAACCAAAGGGTCTAGGAGACTCAGTAGAAAATTTTACAACAAAAACAGGAATAAAGGGGTTTGTAGATAAAGTATCAAATGGCCTTAACATACCATGTGGTTGCGAAGGCAGGCGCAAGGCTATGAATACTTTATTCCCTTATAAATACAAACAATAAAAACAAAAATCATGCCAAAAGGAAAATTTAAAAAATCAGAAAATTTCGCGTTTGAAATGGACCCAGCGATGAGAGCTGGAGTTAACGCAGCGGGGAACCCAGCAGCAGCAAAAATGATAGTTGACACAAATAAGTTAACTGGAGGAGCAAAAAAATTAGTAGAAGGAGTAGCAAAAAAAGCCATGAAAATGGATGATGTAAGGGGTCCCGCGGGTTATTTAACTCCAAATGCTGTTATGCAATTAACTGACGATCAAAAAAGAAATCTTGTATCTGGTAATAATGTTACTATAGATTCAGGTGGAACTACTTTAAACACTAGTGTTCAAGGAGAAAGTAAATCTAACTCAACAACAGTAAATAAATCTGGAGGAAGTGGGACAAGTTATTCAGAAGCTTATAAAAATGCGGATAAAACTAAATATCCTACATTAGCATCTTTTACAGAAGCAGCTAAAGCTTATAATAAATCAAAAAGCAGTAGCTCTAGTAGTTCTAGTAAACCTAGTGTTAGTACTGAGAAAAAAACTAATATAAGTGTTGATAATCTTTTAAAGCCTAAGCTTGATAAAATACAATCTCAGTTTGCTACAAGACAATTTAATAACACAAACACAGAAATTCAAGCAATAACAGATTCAACCGCAACATCTAATGCTCTTGCAAATTTATCTAAGTTAGGAGCACTTGGCTCAAATGAGAAAGCAGCTATTTTAAGAGATGTATTGCCTAACGCTAGAAATAACACCTATATTAAATCAGCACGAGGTAGAACTAACAGAGGCGGAAATGTATTAGGCCCTCTTGCAAATGATACAAATTTTATAAATTATGTTTCTGGTAGAGCTGCAGATGCAGCAAGAGCCGCTGGGAATAGCGATAAGCCAGCTCAGAGTCAAGAATTTGCTGTATCTTCGGACGGTGTATACCCAAGAAATTATAGATTTCAATCTCAAAATTTTGGCGGCCCAAAAGATAATGTAAGTACAAAGGACGCAACAGGTTTTACTTATGAAGAAATAAAAGAAAAATCTGGAGAAAAGACCATGCAAATGGCAAGCAATTATTTCAATAGAAAGAGAAATAAAAAGTAAATTATAAATAAATTAAATTTAATCAAATGAAAAAAATAATTTTAATGGCAGCCATGCTATTTAGTATGGCTATTAGCGCAAATGACTTTAATGGTTTATGGGAATCTAAAGATACAACACATTATAAGGTAATATTACTAAACAATAATGAGTATCATTTTATAAACTTTTCATTTGCTGAACAAAATGAAATACAGGAATTAGTATTAGAGGTAACAGAAAATTATATAAAAACAAAAATACATAACCCTGATAATGGGTGGACTGTTTTTGTAGAATATAATATTGTAGATGAAGACACTATATTAGCTAAATTTACGGGTGATATAGATGCTGATACACTGTACGAGTTAAAAGAAATTAATTAATGTCAAAAATATTATCTAAAATATTTGGTAATACCGGTGGGGTTGTTATAGACAAGCTAGCCGGTGTTGCTGATAAATTTATTCAAACTAAAGAAGAAAAAGCTGAGTTTGAAAAAGAAATGACGCAAATATTTATAGAAGCAGAAAAAGCAATGCAAAAGAATGTTACCGAAAGATGGAAAGCAGATCTAGAGCATGGGAACTGGTTAACTCGTTCAGTTAGGCCATTAGTATTAGTATTCTTAATTGTAACTACTGTATTAATGGTTTTTATTGATTCCGGTTCTATAGAATTTACAGTTGAAGAAAAGTGGACAGACTTACTTCAATTAGTTTTAATAACTGTAATTGGTGCCTATTTTGGAGGGCGATCAGTTGAAAAAATAAGAAAAAAATAATGCCTAGAATTAAAAACATACAAACAGATGATGTTATAAATGAAAATGACAAGCTTCTAGGCACTGACTCGGCAACAGGTAATACTAAAAATTACAGAATTGCGGATTTAAGAACTTTTATAAAAAAAGAAAGGCTTTTTACACATCATCAAAATACAGCATCAACCACTTGGATAATAAATCATAATACTGATTCATTTCCAACGGTTAGCTTAAAATTCTCAAGCAGCGATGAAATCTATGAAAATGTAGGCGCGTTTGCTGGTATTAAATACAACGACGGAAATACTATAACAATAACTTTAGCGGCTGCTGAAAGCGGTTACGCATACTTAAACTAAAACTATGGCAATACCATTTTTAAATCACTTAGACTTACGAAATGTATCAGAGCTGCAAAATGCTATTTTACATAAAACAACCTCTGGCGCTGCATCAGACGTAAGAGGTAAATTAATATACGATACAGGAACCGACACAATAAAGTATTATTCACATCCAGACGGTGGATCCGGATCTTGGGTTTCATTAACAGGAGACACAAACACATTTAGAACTGTTCAGGCAGATGGTTCTGCAATTGGTGATACTGAAACATTAAACTTAATTGGTGGTACAAATATAACATTATCTGAATCTAATGGCGCTATTACAATTGATGGTGCTGCTGCAATGCAATTTTTCTTAGAAGATGGCGATGGTACTGAAGTTACAATAAACCATAATAAAGAAATTAAATTTGTTGAAGGCGGTGGAATTGATATTGACTGGACAGATGTTTCTACGGGTGACGATAATGATCCTTACGATTTAACATTTACAAATACAGATAAAGGTTCTTCTCAAAATATATTTAAAACAGTTAAAACAAATCCAACAATAACTGTTTCTCCTCAAAACTACGGGTCAACAAAGGACCTGACAGCTGACAGTAATAATGATTCTGTTGCGTTCATGAACGGCACAGGTATTGACATACAAGGTTGGGCTGAAGTTGATGCTGTTAAAATAGGTATTGCAAATGGCGGTGTTGATACAACACAATTAGCTGCTGACGCTGTTACTGGCGCAAAAATTGCAGATGATACAATTGATTCAGAACATTATAAAGATGGTTCTGTTGATAACGTGCATTTAGCTAATTCTAGCATGACTATTAATGGTACAGAAAGAAACTTAGGTGATTCTTTTACAACTCCAAATGATGATGTTAGCAAAGGAAATTTAACAGGTGTATTAGCAACCTATAATTCAGGCGATACATTATATATTGGAGACGCTGATGATGATACAACAGTTATTATTAGAGGTAATTTCCAAGTAGATGGTACAACTACTACAGTAAATTCTGAAACATTAACTGTTGATGACAATAAAATTGTTCTTAACGATAATCAAACAGGTTCTGCATCAGAAGATGCTGGATTAGTAATAGAAAGAGGTGATGATACTAATGTTGAATTAAGATGGAATGAATCATCTGACGATTGGGAATATACAGCCCTAAATCATGCTAGTACCCCTGCGGTTGTTACATACAAAATAGCTAGATCATTTGTACAAACTGTTGGAGATGCATCTGCCACATCAATAGTTGTTACTCATAATTTAGGCACTAAAGATGTAATGGTTCAATTATTTGACGTAAGTTCATATGAGACTGTTTATGCTGATGTTGTAAGAACTAACAATAAACAAGTTACACTTACATTTGCAAGCGCTCCAGCAAGTGGAGACGTTCGTGTACTTATCACTACAGTAGGTTAATAATATAAAAAATAAAGTATAGCGGTGCGTAAGTACCGCTATATTTAATAAAATTAAGTAATATGGCAATACCATTTTTATCCCCTATAAAGGCTTCGGCAAATATAAGACTAGCTAACAGTGGTAAATTGTTTTTATGGAATGACCACGACTCAAATTACTTAATGTACGACGAGTGGAGAGCATACGCATCTTCAGGTATGACTATTCAAAATGCTGCGCCAACCGGCTCTATATTTTTTCAAACAAATTCTACAACAGCTTTAACGCTAGACTCTTCTCAAAATGTAATTGCAGCTGATGCTTTTACAGGTAAACTTCAAGGGGCAGTTTCAGGTGCACCAGACTCTACAATTTGGCGTGTTAGTGGTCAATATACTAATTGGGGTATATTTTATAATGAAGGTTCGCCTGATAAAATTGAATTTAAAGCCAGTGGAACTGTAACATCTACAATTGCTTTAGATAATGGAGATATAACAACTTCAGGTAATATATACCTAAACAATAATAAAACTATTTTTGGTAAAAACACCAGTGGTTCTAATTATGGATTATTAACTATAACTAGTGGTAATGTTGTTAAATTAGGTGCTTATGCGTATACAAGTGCAGCTACCCAAATTGGTTTAGGAGATAATGGTAAGTTTTTAATTGGTACAGCTGAAGCGCTTTCTATTGATAATTCTAAAAATGCAACTTTTGCAGGTAACATTACTAGTGGCGGTGGTAATATAGAAGTAGATAGTACAATGTCATCTTCTCCAACTTCAATAATATATTTAGATGTTGACGGAAATAATACCACTGGTGGTGGGGGTTCTATTATATTTAGCACCTCAGCAACAGGTGGTACTTTAACTAATTATAATGCTCAAATTAGAGGTGTAAGAGTTGCTGGTGGTGATGGTGGTGATAGTCAATTAGAATTTTGGACAACATTAGTTTCTGATCAACCTGCGCCTCAAAGAAGAATGGTTATTACCAAAGAGGGTAACGCAGATTTTGCAGGTGATGTTACAGTTGGTGCTTTAACGTCTGGTGAAACAGCACAGTTAGTTGTTAATAACGAAGGCGGAGTTCCTCCAGTTGCTAAGTTCATGAGTAGAACTAATAAAGCAACGGTACAAATATCAGATAACGATACAACAGGTTATATTAGTTCAGAAAATGGATTATTTAGTTTAGGTAGAAACCCTGGGGTTAATGCTAATAATATCAATATAAATGCCAACCATAAAGTCGGGATAGGGACGTCTTCTCCTAACGCATTATTAGACGTTGATGGAGGTAAAATTAGAATTTCTTCATCTGGTACTAGACAATTAGAAATTGGAACTGATGCAACAATTTCGTTTGGTAGTGATGACAATATACAAGTAAGAAAAACAGGTACTAGTTTACAATTTAAAACAGGTGGTTCTGAACAAATGCGTATTGCATCTGACGGTAAAGTTGGAATTGGAACTACAACTCCTGGGCAAAAACTTGAGGTAGCTGGTAGAATCAGAGTTAGTAGTGACCCTACTATAGAATTTTATGAAGCATCAGATAAAAGAGGTGGTATTCAATGGAACACAACAAACGACTATACAAATATATTTGCTGTTGGTGGTGATATAAGATTTGATATTGGTGGTGAAAAAATGCGTATTGTTAGTAATGGAAATATTGGCATAGGGACTACTACGCCTACAAACTTTGGTACTGGTAGTCATTTAATTACAGTTCAATCGGCAAGTGGCGGGGGTTACGGTGGTTTTATTGCAAAAACAGATAATGTTACAGGTCAACTATGGGCTAATGAAGGTGGTTCTAATGTTTACCTTGGTACAAGATCAAATCACCCACTAATACTAACTATAAATAATTTAGAAAAAGCAAGAATTGATACTGCGGGTAATGTAGGTATTGGAACTGTTACACCTCAAGAAAAATTACACGTATATCATGCAGGCACAGCTAGAGTAGAAGTAGAAGGTACAGACGGTCCAGCAGCATTCAAGGCGACAAATAGTCAAGGTTCTTTTGGTTGGTATGTGCCTGGCGATGCTAATAAGTTTAACCTTTGGAATTTTGGCACAAGTGCTGACTTAATTGAAGTTGATGCTTCCGGTAATGCAACCTTTGCAGGTTCAATTACTGGCAAAGATAATGGTATTATTATTGATAGTATTAGCGGACCATTTGGAAGAATACACGGTACATCTTCTATATTTTTAGGCGGAGGTAGTACTACTTTAGTGCAACTTTCTAGCAACTTGGTTCCAGATGGTAATAATTCACGTACTTTAGGTACTAGCAGTAGATATTGGGGAGAAACATTTACAAGTGGTGTTACAAGTGGCGGTAATATTGTTATTAATTCAAATACGCCTGTTCTTACATTAGGTGTAATTAATAGTTCAACTGGTAATTCTAAAATTCAGTTTTATAGTAAAAATAGTGGTAATGCAAATGGATTTGCAATACAATATAATAAAGACACTAATATTGATAGATTAGAATTCATTGATGGTGGCGGCACTGCAGCATTCCAATTCCACAATGGTGGTAACGCAGAATTTGAAGGTAGCTTAACCGCATCACAAATTAATACAGGACAAGGTGCTACAGAGGTTCATTTAATGAATCAAAATCTTAGAACAAGCGACAATGTACAATTTGCTGATTTAACTGTAACTGGGAATATAACTGTTACTGGTGATTTAAATACAGTTAGTGTTACTGATTTAGATGTTTCAGATAAAACAATAACTGTTGGTGTAGGACAAGATGAAGGGCACTCAGGCGGCTCTGGTTTAAAAGTATCAGGACCAAGCACGCAACCAAGTATACTTTGGGATGAAGGCAATGACACTTGGGATTTTAATTACGGTATAAATGTTGGAGGTCATATTGAGCTGGATAGCGCTAAAGGTGTTGTATTTGATAACGGTAATAGCAATAATGCTTGGTATATAAGAAACGGTGGCAGCAATTCTGCTACATTGCAATTTGGATTAGGGGCAAGCCCAGGCTCTAATATTAAACATACATTTGAAGGAAACGGTGCAGTAAGTTTTGCTACTTATGTAAATGCCGCAACTGGATTTAGAATGGCATCAGGCCAAGCAATAGATTTTATAGATAGTAATATTGGTTATAATTCTATAGAAAGAAATACATCAGTAGGTGGTTTACAAATAAACACCGGTGGTACTGCGTCAATGAATATATTAGATGATGGAAAAGTTGGAATAGGAACAACCACCCCAGGTGACATGTTACACATACACGCTACGGGTAATGGAAATAAGGCCCTTATAGTAGAAGATGATGCAAGAAGAATAGAGCTAGGTAGAGATCAGATTGTTGCTAAATCGGCAGATGGTTCTACAGTGCAGAATCTATACATTCAGCCTTCAGGTGACACAGGTTTTGCAACAAGCAGTGGTTCTGTTGGTATTGGAACTGCTTTGCCCGCTTACAAGTTAGATGTTGCTGGAGAAATAAAATCTGATGGTTATAGAATTGATCTATCAGGAGGAACTGAAAGAGCTATTACTTCTATAGGTACTGATAGTATTCAATTTGGTGACGCGGGCGTAAATGAACTTAAATTTAAAAATACCGCCGGAACATCAATGATAATTGCCTCTGGCGGCAAAGTTGGTATTGGGATTGCTGCTCCAACCGCAGAGCTGCATGTTGAAGGTAATTTAGAATTACAATCTAATTGGCAAGTAGGTAGCAATAGCGGTGATTACTGGCAAAGAATAAGAACAGTTGATTCTTCATCTGCAACCGCGCAGGCATTTAATTTTGAAACAAGAAATGGTTCTGGGTCGTTTATTACTCATGCAACTATATTAAACAACGGTAACGTAGGGGTTGGAATTGCTCCTGTAGCAAAACTACATGTTTATCAAAATAATTCAGACGACGATACAACAGCTGGAGTTACTATAGAACAAGATGGTACAGGCGATGCTGCTTTGTCTTTTTTACTTACAGGTATAAGAAGATGGAAATTAGGAATTGATAATAATGACTCTGATAAATTTAAAATATCATCTGCTACTAATTTAGCTACAAATAATAAACTAACAATAGATGTAGATGGCAAGGTTGGAATAGGAACTACTAGCCCATCTAGAACTTTACATATAGCTGGAACTGGTGGTTCTAGTGGAGGTATAATGATTGCTCCAACATCAGGTGATGCTGAAATACAATTTCAAGACTCAGGAACTACTAACGCATATATTACATTAGATGATGGTACTCAAGATTTAAATTTTAGAGATGATTCAGCTACTGTAATGACTATTGATTTTGCCAGTGAAAGAGTTGGAATAGGAACTACCGCCCCAACAAATCCTTTACATGTTAAAAATGATGATTCAAGTGGTGGGAATTCATATTCATTAATAAAAGTTGAAAATGGAACAAACCATGCTGAATTTGGTGCATTATCTGGTTATGCTAGAATTAGAGCTGCTGGTAATGAAATAATGGCTGGTTCTTGGGGTGCTACATATTTTTATAATAGTGGTGTTACAGGATTAACATTAACCGGTAGTAAAACTGGTATTTTAACAACAACACCTACATATACATTATCTGTAAATGGAGCTATTTCAGGTAGTGGATTTGTTACATATACAAAAAATTATTCATCATTAAATGCAACTGGAAATGCAGTAGCAGGAATAACTGCTGCGGCAAATGGAAATGGTAGTTCATGTGGATTTACGTTTACATGCTTTGGCGGTTTAGGTAAATATCAAAAAGTGGTGTACTCTTGCTACAATGATGGTGGAACATGGAGGACTAAAAAAGTTATAGATGAAGGTACTAATGATTTAGATGTAGCTGCCTCAGCTGATGGTTCTACAATTACATTTACATTTAAAGCAACATCTTCATCACAAAGTTATACCCCAAGAGTAAAAGTAGAAGCAGAAGGCCAAAATATTAATTCAACTTACGCATAAGATATGGCACAAATTAAAAAATTATCAACTGAATTACAAGTAAAAGATAAATTACTAGATACAAGTGGGGATGCGGGAACTAGCGGACAAATATTAAGTTCTACAGGTACTGGTACTAATTGGATTAATGCCGCAACATTTAGTGGTGGTACAGTAGCTAATGCCACTACATTTAGTAGTGCGGTAACTTTTAATAATGATATAATTGGTAATGGTCATATTTATGGTAGGGCTGTAAATAACCAATCTTCTAGACTATATAGATTTGGCGGTTTATATTTAACTTGGGACAGTGATAGTTATGGTACTAATGACTCCCATTCATTAAGATCCACATATGGCAATACCTTTACAGATAGTATTACATTAAACTCGTATAATCACATAAGATTTAATATTGATAGTAATGACAATAACTCTACAAGTTATTTTGAAGTTGGTGATGGAGCTACTGATACTAGTAATGTTATATTTAGATTAGACCAAGCAGGTGATGTAACTATAACAGGGGACACAACTGCCGCGGGTGATGTTACTATTGCAGATAACAAAGCACTAATGCTTGGTACTGGTGGTGATGCTTTTTTTAAACATACTGGAAGTGCTTTTTCTTTCTTTAATGACACAGGCCATGTAACATTTACACAAAGGGTAACTGACGGTGATATAATTTTTAAATCAGATAATGGTTTAGGTGGTGAGACAACATATTTCTATTTAGATGGTGGTAGATCTGATGGTACAAATCTTGCAACAAGATTCCCTGATGGATCTATAATACTATTAGGATCAGGTACAGGTTGGAATGATGGTTCTCAAATATATCACAATGGAACTAATTTCTATTTAAATGAGTATGTAGGAAATATGAACTTTACAGTTCATGCTGATGATGGTGATATTATATTTAAATCAGATAATGGAAGTGGCGGAACAGAAAACTATATACAAATAGATGGTAGCGAGGGAAGAACACTATTTAATAAAACCGTAAGATTAAATGATGGTGTACAAGCACAATTTGGTAATGATGCTGATTTACAAATATACCACACTGGAAGTAACGCTTTTTTTGATAATGGTACAGGTGGCCTTTACATTAGACAGCAAGTAGCTAATAATGATGTGTATTTTCAGGCTGATCGTGGGGATGGTAATTTAGCAAATTACTTTTACCTTTCTGGGGTTAATACAAATAATTCAGATACATTAGGAGCTACAATATTCCCTGATAAGTCAAAGATTTTTATGGGTGACAGCAAAGATCTTGAAATATATCACGATGGTAATAACAGTTTTATAAAAGATGTAGGAACAGGTGTTTTATCTCTTCAAGGAAATATAGTAGTCATTGAGAATACAAATGGAGCAAATATGCTTTTAGGAGTGGCTGGGGCTCAAGCACAATTATATTATAATGGTGTTAGTAAACTTGAAACTACAAGCGCAGGTGCTACTGTAACTGGTGACTTATCAGTAACAGGTGATTTAAATATAACAGGCGATATAAATTCTGTTAGTGTTACAGATTTAGATGTAGTTGATAAAACAATAACAGTAGGTAAAGGTCAAAGTGAATCTAGCTCAGATGGTTCAGGTATTCTAGTTGACGGTAGTGGTGCTAGTATTTTATGGGACGAACCTAATAATGAATGGGAGGTTAATAAAGATTTAAGTATATATACTGGAGCTGGATTGGCTACGCTTATTGTAGGTAGAAACCCTAACGAAAGATTAATAATAGATCAAACTGATAATGAAACTGTTTTAACAGCAGACAATGATTCAGATGGTAATAGTGAACATAATTTTAGATTAAATAGAACATTTGAAGGATCAGGCGCTAATAACTTTAAAATACAAAAAGGAGGCACAGACCAACTTACTATAGACACTAATGCTAATGCAATTTTTGCAGGTAGTTTAGATGTAAACGGTACATCATCTGATATTGCTTTCGTTGGTGGTTCTATGAATTTTGAAGATTCAAACGACTATATAAGAATAACAAAAGCAAGCGCAAGTGCACAATTAGGGCTATTTAGATCAGGTAATAATGCTGGAGGTATGTATATAGGGGGAGCTGGTGATGGTTTCCGTATATACACAGAAGGTTTTTCTTCAAAATTTCATTTAGATCAAAGTGGAAATGGGACATTTAGTGGAACTATATCAACAACTGGAATAGTCAGCACTTTAAGAGATAGTGTACTAATAAGTTATTCTGGTAATGACGGAAATGGCAATGACGCTGGATTAAAAATAATGAATGATGGCAACGATTGGGGCGCCTATATTAGAAAAACCAGTAACGGTAATTATGGTTTAAGAATTGATTCAGGTGGAAATAACGCATTATCTATATATTCAACTACTGGTGGTTCAACAAAAACATTTGGAGTTAACGGTTCTAACGGAGATACAACTATTGCGGGTGCATTAAGTGTTGGGGGTACTTTAAGCCCGTCACAATTACAAGTTACATCTGATAATGCTTTTTATAGACATTATGTTCTTAGTGCTACTGGTGGGGAATCATGGAATGCAAGTAATGGCTGGCATAGAATAATTGAAATAACAGGCGGATCTGGTAGAGGTAGATGCCGTTTCTTAATACAAACAAATGGCGGAAGTGGTACACCTTGCAGGGTTGAGGGTGTTGTTAACACAGCTTGGTCAAATTCTAACGCCACACTATCTATAATACACAATAGTTATCCAAACTTTATAACAGACATAAGAGTTGTAAGAAATTCAACATCAAATAAATCCTTTATAGATATAAAAGGTGGGGGTGAAGATTACGTTGAGGTAACAATACTTCCAGATGGTGTCGTATCTGCGAATGTAGTAAACTTTACAAATGTAAATACATTGCCAAGTGGTGATACAATGGAAATTCACCAAACATTAACAAATATGATTATGTCGTTGTCTTCTGGACAAGGATCAGGCAATGGTTATGATGGTGTTGCTGGTACAGGTCAAAAACCTTTTCAAGTAAAATATGAGGGCTCAATTTATGCCGAACAAGGAAATTTTGCAAATAATGTAACGGTATCTGGTGGTAATTTATCTATAACTGGTGATGGTAGTAACGCAGTAACATTTACAGAAAGCGGCGCTGGTTTAATGACTATAGCTGCTCCAGATGATATAATATTAGATGCTGAAAGCGATATAACTTTAGATGCAAATGGGGCTGATATTTATTTAAAAAGAGGCGGTACACATTACGCTACATTAAGGCATAATAATACAGGTTTAAATATTCAAACTACTGAATCAAATGCTAGTATGTATTTATCACCAAATGGAACAGGTAATGTGTATGCAAGCACAGATACTCTTATTATATCTGCAGACGAAGGTGAAGCAGCGAAGTTTTTACTAAGAGCAGATCAAGGAGATGATGATGGAGATGATTGGTATATGATTAATCAAACTGATAATGATTTAGAATTTACTTGCGATAAAACAGGTTCACAATTAGCAAATTTAACATTAACTCCACAAGGGCCTTCAAATAGTGCAGTAGCAACTTTTGCAGGTAATGTAGTTGCTGGAAATAGATTTCAAGCAGCTGATGGTAGCGCTGGGGCTCCAACGATAACTAATACTGGGGATACTAATACTGGTATATACTGGCCTAGTGACCATCAATTAGGTTTTACTGTAAATGGCAGTAGGAAAATGTACATGTCAGAAACTGGGACATTTTTCCAAAATCAAGCTAATGGTGTAGAAATAAATAATAAGTTAAAACTTAATAGCAACGGCACGGCTAATAGCACAGGTGCTTATTTTGAATTACATCACGAAAATAATAATTCAACTGATGTTTGTGCTACTATTAATTTAACTAATAATGCAGGTGGTTACGCAGCAATAGTAGGTGGTACAACAGGAGCAAACAACACAGGTTACATAGAATTTAAAACTGATAATGCGGGAACACAAGGTACTGTGCTTACTTTAAATGGAGATAATTCTGCTACTTTTGCAGGATCACTTTCAGCTGGTGCTTGTTCATTTGGAACTCTAAATATAACTGATGATATTTATCATGTAGGCGATACAAACACTTATTTTGGTTTTGGAGATGGTGCTGATACTTTTCAAATAGTAACAGCTGGAACAGATGCTCTTACAATAAATTCTTCTCAAGATGCAACTTTTGCAGGGAATATAGTATTTGGTGATAATCATTTTATAGGTAATGGAAGTGGTGATGATTTATCTATTCAAAGTAGTACAGGTGAAGATATATATCTTGATTCTGCGGGAGATATAACTTTAGATGCTGCTGGTAATGATATAAGATTATTTAAAGATGGCGTTGAATACGGTAAATTTAAGCAATATAATTCTGGTGTTGGATTATATGTATCAATAGAAAATAAAGACTTTTTTGTTCTAGGTAATGATGGCGGGACTACAATAACAGCGTTTGGATTAGATATGGGTGACGGTGGTAAAGCCACTTTTTCAAGTACAGTAAGAGCTGCATTAGGAAATAAAGGGGAGCCATCATATAGTTTTACAGGTGATACAAATACAGGAATGTTCTCAGATTCTGCTGATACACTAGAATTTGCCGCGGGTGGAGCTAGTATGTTACATGTAAATGTGAACGCAGGAAAAGTAGGGGTTGTTGGTAATTTAACAGTAGCTTCAAATATTGAAGATAGAAACATACCTTGCTTATTTAATAGTAATTTTGAAGACGCCTACGGCACTAGTATTGTAGTAGTTCCTTTTAATAATAATACAGAAAATAATGTTTCAACTAGAACATATAACCATAACTTAACCATGCCTTATGCAGGTAAGTTAACAAAAATAGTCATGAAACATGTCAGCGGGTCTTTAAGTAGTGGATTTACAACACAATTATTCTTATATGTAAATGGTTCGCAGCAAGCAAGTAGTAGTGAAATAAGTTTGTCAAGTAGCTCTGTAACATGGACACCAACAACAAATAACACATTCTCAGCTGGAGATGTACTAAGTTTTGCTTATCAAAAAAGTGCTATAAAAACATTTGGAGGTGTTTCATTTGGAGTAGCAATAGAATTAACAGATTACGATATATAATATGGGATATTTTGAAAACATAAACAAAAACGATTTAAACCTTTTAACCGATGGAGAGGTAAGATATGTAAATGGAGCATATACATTAGTTCCTTGGATGGAAGGGTTGGATGACGCTATATATCAAGGGTGTATTGATGATTTATTAAGAATGAATTGGGCACATTACAAACTATATTTAGTTGGAGGTCTTTTACAAGGATGGAAAACAACTGATATAGATATTTGTGTAACAGGTGAAGTTGATGAAAACTTACCAATTTTAATGAAAGCAGCAATGGAGCTAGGCCCATTTGATATGTATTACGTAAAGTCTTTAAACGATATAAAAGGATCAGGCAATAGAATATGGGAATTTGCAAAACCAGACTGCAAAGCACATGAAGGTGCACAAAGATGGCATGGTCAATGGAAAGCTGACGGTATGTTCTGGATGACTGAAAAATTTGACCCTAAGGGTAGAACTTACGATAAAGAACCTTTAGCATTAAATTAATAAAGTAAAAACTACGTAAAATACGTAATGATATAAACATAGTAATAACAATTAAAATTAAATTTTATGGCAAAGAAAACAGACGATTTAAAAATCACAGACGAAGAATTAAAATTAATTCAAGAAAAAGTACAAGAAATTAATAATTTGCAAATGCAAGTTGGTGGATTGGAAATTCAAAAACAAATGGGGGTAATGCAAGTTAATCAAGCACAATCTCAATTAGGAGAGTTACAAAAAACGCTTGAAGAGAAATATGGTAAAGTTTCAGTTAACTTAACTGACGGCACTATAAAAGAGATTGAAGAAGATGAGCCTAGTAAGGAAGATTAGTATAGGAAGAGATTATAAAAACGATGCAATGCACTATGCAGTGGGCCAAGAAGTTTATGGAGGGCACACTATATGCGATATAATTGAACAAGACGATAAATTTTCTATTTTTATTAAAAAGAAAAATGAGGTATTACCTTGGAAAGATTTTAATAAAAATATGGCAATTGCAGTCGAATATAATTTGGAGTATTAATGCAAAGTGTATTTGATTTTATAATAAAACCAAAATCCAATAGATACGACAATACCAAACAAATCGGTGATTCTGAATTATTGTTAAATACAGAAATATCAGATCATCGATATGTTAGTCGTGTTGGTATTGTTTTAGCTACACCTAGATATGAAGAAACAGAAATTCAAGCTGGTGATGAAGTGATTGTTCACCACAATGTTTTTAGAAGATGGTATGACGTATATGGTGTAGAAAAAAACAGCAGGAGTTATTATAAAGAAGATAAATATTTTGTAAAGTCAGATCAAATATTTCTTTACAAAAGAAATAATAAATGGCATGCGCCTAAGGGTTATTGTTTTATTAAGCCAATTGAATCAAATAATATATTATTAGAAAAAGAAGTTCCATTAAGAGGTATTATCAAATATGTTGATAGCGAGCTTAAAGATATAAATAAAGAAGATTTAGTTGGATTTACGCCAAGCAGTGAATATGAATTTATTGTTGATGGCGAAAGATT
>Ga0098042_1000477_pt1 | contig 15481 bp, 9 predicted proteins | sample 9_EtaG_FD_75066 | JGI IMG/M metagenome (GOLD analysis project Ga0098042, IMG submission 75066) | Marine viral communities from the Subarctic Pacific Ocean - 9_ETSP_OMZ_AT15188 metaG | ecosystem: Environmental > Aquatic > Marine > Oceanic | place: Pacific Ocean | collected 2015-01-10
TAGAAGAGGTGATGAGAATTTCTCCTAAAACTTGGAATGAAAACCCAATGGGAGCAGCATTTACCATTGAGGCACCCCTCCCACCAATTCCAGTCTCCCCAAGAACATTTAGCGAGGGAAGATGTCCAGAAAATCCCACATGGACTACTAGATTTCCTGGCGGTGATAAGAAATGGTGGCCGGTTACTCATAAATTTGCTGATGGTTCAAAATCCTGGTCCAAATTTATGAATAGATTTGCTATTTCACCTATCCCTCCTCTGGGTACTATCAACACTGATGGTGGTGGAATCGTATACTCAAATTCTTGGCAAATTAATATACCTCATTCTGGGTTCTATGCTTTAAAGGGAACAGTTGATAATGGGGGAAGGATTTTAATAGATGATGTAGAGAGAATGCGTGGAGGATACTTTCCTGGTGCGGTGTTCTCTGCTCCTTCTGATGTGCCTCAAGGAAAATTAGCAGGATTTGGAAATCCCTCCCCACCATTACATAAGTTTTATCTGGAAGAGGGTCAGCATAAAATTACAGTAGAAGTTGAGAACCAAAAAACTCTTAAACAAAAAACAGTTGAGAAAAAAATCTTTAGTACAAAAGATTGGAGAAAATCAGGAGATCTAAATACGGGATTAATCGATGTCAATTTTAAAGTTACATCCGATGCCAAGTTTGCAAACTCTATTATTTTTGCTGATGAGTTTTCATTCTCTAAAGAATATGATGGACCTCAAATAAATGAGACTACAACAAAAAAATTAGAAGCAGGTAAGGTTTATAATGTCAGATTTAAGAGTAATAGTAAACATGATGGTAAGACTAAAGACTACTCAATAATCTATGAGAATTTAAATCCATCAAATGAATCTATTAGAGTTGTTAAAAATGGCAAAAAGATAGAACTTAAAGATGGAAAAGGTAATGACGCTAATGTTGAGTTTGAAATCTTAGCACCCTCTCCAGGAGTGACCGCTAAATTTTCAAATGATGGTAGAGAATTAATAGTAAATGGTGAAGGTGATGTCCCCATTCAGATTAAATATGATGACAACCCTGGTTATGCTGGTGAGGCTGTTCGATCAATTAGTATCGCAGGAACAACATGGAGGAAAGAGAGAACTGAATATGGTGAAGAAATTAAAACTATCAAAGTAAAATCTGGTGACGGAGGAAAAAGAGCCAACGTCAAACTTAGAACTGCAGGTGAAACTGTTGTTCAGATGGAAGATTTTAAAGATAATGATTATACTGATATCATCATTAGCGCAAGCAAAGGTAAATTTTATGATCTAAATGGCAATAAGTGTAAATTTGTTGTTGGCGCACCTGTGAAAGATATTAATAGAGTTCAAGATGGTGTGTCATATAATGGACCACAACTGTTTGTTATTAAATCTGGAGCTGCAGTCAAATTCTGGAGTAAATACATGCAGACTAGTGCTGTATCTCCATTTATTCCACCAATTGATAAAGATAATCCTGAAATTCTAGGTGTAAAAACTTTTACTTGGAGTAATGTTGACTTTATTGAGAGTGGTCGCTACAAGTTTTTATTCCAATCTGACGACGACGCTATTCTCTATATTAATGGTAATAAAATTTTAGAATCTAAATCTTTTAGAGGGGAACCCATTCCATCCTTCGCTGAAATTTCTAAAGGAAAATATGAGGTTAAAGTTGTTTGTAATAATATAACACTACCTAAGAATATTTTGATTGGTAATAACCCCACTGGATTTGCTCTTAAAATAGTCAAAGATGTTGTCATATCTGAAACTTCTTTCCCATGGACAACCAATCCAGTTGGTATATCAGCTATTTTAATCCCACCACCTTGCCCTAAAGTTGTTGATGGTAAAGGTATTGTTGTTGATATCGATGTAAAATCACCAGGTAATGGATTCCCCGCAGTATCACAGGGAGGTGTTCCTACTGTAGTTACAATTAAGGATATTGAACCTACCCTTCCTGGAATAAACTATGATCCAGATGATAAAGCAATTATCAATGATACTCCAGTGCCAATTGAGGTAGATAATTTTGGAAGAGTGACTAGTATTAAACCTAGTGCGCCCATTATTGTCACGGATACTCCCGTGATTGAGATACCTTCCTTAACAGGTGCAGGATTTAGGGGAACTCCTATCATGCAGACCACCATTGTTCCTGATCTAGTGTTTGATGACGCTGATATTATTCAGGTAACAGACTTGGTTGGTCTTAAGCAGAATGGTTATGTTAATGGTAAACCTTATTACGGGAGTGTCTTCTCTAAGAATGGTGAACTATTTGCTGGTATCGTTGAAACCACTGGTGTGTTAGTTCCTGTCTATGCTACACTACAGGAGAGCATTGACAATAGAGTTACTACTAGACCCTCTGCAATTCTCAGACAGGGCACAGATACTAATAGTAATAACCCTAGACTTAATATTCCAGGAACTCCCCAAAATCTTATCTAGATAGTAAGTAAAATATTTTTTAAAAATGCCTACTAATCCCACCACTAATAATGATAGGTTACCTAAAAAGTCGGGTGGTGGTGCAAATTTAAAGTGCAATTATACTGCCACTACCTATGGTAATGATCATGGATCAATTTCTTTTGGTAAAATCCATAAGAAAGCAGATGTGACATCTGATGTGATGCTTCAGGCATCTGACGGTGAACATTTCCTGTCTATGGACAAGGACGGGCAGAGAACTGGGTGGACCACCATCATGAGTCCCGGAAACTTTCAAGTTGAATGTGGAAGCAATCGACAAGAAAGTGATGATACTTGCATGATTAATGCTAAGAATGGTAATATTGACATTATCGCCACTAATGGTAAAATAAGATTGCAGGCAACTGATATTGAAATAGTTGCTCTCGGAGGATCTGGTGACAAAGGTAATATTAAGTTAACTGCCACAGAAACCATATCTGCCGACGCTAAGAAAATTCTTCTTTCATCAAAGATTAATACTAAAATTATGTCATCAGGAATTACCGAGGTAATTGGAAATAGTTGCCTTAAACTATACGGATCTATTATTCGTGGGGTTAGTGACGCATGTGCTGTTAAAGATAGTAAAGTCGGCGGTAAAAGATATCAAGTACAACAAAATCAAGTATAAACATGTCATTTAACTTAGACGATACTAATGTCGGCGGACAATTAAAATGTGGCACTGGTATCTTCCCGGCAATTGGAGAAGGTGTTACTAGAGTAAATGGATCAGCTGGCATAGAGGGTCCTGTTGTTATTGGATCTCCATTACATTTTCCAACACCATTCGCAGGACTTAATGTAGGACCTCTTGCAAATTCAGATGCCCCAACTGCATTTTGTCCAGGAGCATTACCACTTGGATTAAGTAATCCATATAGTGCGGTTGTTTCTCCTAACTTAGGTGTTCTTGGTAATCTTGATGTAAACTTTAGAATTCAGGCAGGAGGGACTGTTTCTGGATTATCTGTTTTTGATTATAGAGGTAATGTTTTAGCAGCGAAGAAAGACTTTGATATTCCTCACCCATCAAAAGAAAACTGGAGACTGCGACATGTAGCTCCAGAGGCACCAACAGCAGATGTCTACGTAAGAGGCAGAGTTACAAATAAAACTGAGATCATATTGCCATTGTATTGGAAGGACCTGGTTGACTGGACCACAATTACAGTTAACTTAACTCCGATAGGTGCTCATCAAAATATCATCGTTAAGAGAATTGATGAAGAGAAAGTATATCTTCAAGCACATGGAGGTATGCCAATTAACTGTTTCTATCACATCTATGGCGAGAGACAGGATTGCGAAAGAAACATATCAGAGTATGAAGGAACATCTCCCGAAGATTATCCAGGAGATAACAGTCAATATTTACAATCAGGAAAAGTTTAACAGTATTAATCATGACAGAACCAGCAAAAGAGTTTATTCCTTCACCAAGATCAAAAGATTGCTCTAAAAAAGCAGGTGGTTGGGGAGTGCCAATGACCGATTTTGAGTACATTTGGTATGGAAACAAAGGTGAGGCTGACTACCCTAAAGATGCATGTCTTCCTCTTTACCACAAAAAAGGACAAATCGACGCTCTCCAAGTAAATAATACACTTTCTGGAAGTGGTGATAGTGGACAAGGATCTCTTGTTATTAATGCACTTACTATAAATGGTGGCACCATTAATGCAACAAGCGGCGTTAACGGTATCGTTAAAGCATTTAATATTCCCCACCCAACTAAAGAGGGAAAAAGATTATGGCATGGATGTTTGGAGGGTCCAGAGTATGGTGTTTACATTCGTGGTCGTTTGACTGATAATAGTGTTATTGAGTTGCCTGATTATTGGAAGGGTCTGGTAGATCCTGAAACAATTACAGTGCATTTGACACAAATTGGATCATCCCAAGACTTAATGGTTGATAAAATTGTATGGGGCAGAACCATCCATATTAAGTCTGGAACTGCATCCAGGATTGACTGCTATTATACCGTCAATGCAATGCGTAAAGACATTCCTGCACTCGAAATTGAACAGGACGCTTGACAAGGAGTTCTGACTACCCTATAATAAGCAAGTAATAGACCGACCCCATGAAAAACGAGTATCTGACCCGATGTGTTGTTGATCCAGTGGCACGTAAGTTTTTTCTCTACTCTAATGAGGGTGAGGAGCGAGTCGTGGACTGTGATACCATCGAACAATTCATGTCCGTGTTAGAACTTTGTCGTGATAACCTAGACGAAGATACACTTGCGTATGCTGACCCCCTCTGACCAAAATCGACTTTTAATTCCAAAAAAGGGCGAAAAAAAATTCCGGCAAAAAATCGCCCTATTACTTTTTTATGAATAAGTATTCAGAAGACTTTTACAAAGAAATCCTCGCGTGTTATGAGTATGAGACCAGAAACCCGTCAGTCTATGGAAATGTTATTCGCGGCGAAATGGAATTTGCCAAAGGCAGCAAACAATTGCAACTTGACTTGCAAGGAAATGAAGATCACCTTTAATGAATATTGTCGCTTAAATCCACCAAACTATGAATTACCAGAACAATTGACAAAAGAGGTTCCATTGGAACCTAGACCTGTATATCCACCAAAAAGGTGATTTTTGGGAGTGTAGTCCAACGGCAGAGACAGAAGACTTAAAATCTTTACAGTGTGGGTTCGACTCCCACCACTCCTATCTAAATACCTAAGGAGTATGCTGTATAGGTAAATGAAGTACCAACTCAGCACCGAATACGCCTGGTATGACACAAAAGAAGGAAGTAAAGTTATACTAGTTTATTTCATACAAAATGTTCCCTTCACATTTGACGAACTTCCTGAAATAGCAAGAAATCTACCAGAAGTAGAACAGACTGCCAATGAAAACAAACGGTGGTCCTCTGAAGAGATGTACCAATCATCCATGTATTTAATGGCAGAAGAATGTCATCCCATGATGTATGAATTGGAAGTTGACAAACCTGAACTTTTACCTGTTGATTAAATGGTTATAAATTTGTGGTATAATAAAGTGATGAAAGAGTGGAGATGGACACTCACAGAAACTGGTCTTCTGGAACAGCATTCTGGAACTCAAGAGGAACTTCGTGACGCCATGAATGATGTTGCAAACACCGTAGAATATATACTTGACAACGAGTTAGAAGAAGAGTAATATATAAAGGTGTGAAGGAAGTGCGAGAAGGGTGACCTATATAGGGTTGCCCTTTTTTCGTTTGATAAATAATCCTAACAGAACTTATAGTGTAATAAGATGGGTCTTTCCAGATTAGATAATTTTCTGAAGTCGTCGCGTGGAACTATCATATATGTTGATCCTGGTAGTCTGGATGCTACTGACAGCATTGAAAATAAAGGTAACTCGCTGACTCGTCCTTTTAAGACCATTCAGCGTGCTCTGATTGAATCAGCAAGATTCTCTTATCAGAGAGGACTTAATAATGATAGGTTTGGAAATACTACAATTTTACTATATCCTGGCGATCACTTGGTTGATAACAGACCGGGATTTATTCCAGACGGGTTGAATAATTTTAGACTACGAGATGGGTCAACCTCAAATGATCTTCCTCCATTTGATTTGACCTCCAATTTTGACCTGAATACTGCTGACAATGAACTGTTTAAGTTAAACAGTGTACATGGTGGTGTTATTCTTCCTCGCGGCACATCGTTGGTAGGTCTTGATCTTCGTAAAACTAAGATTAGACCTAAGTATGTTCCAGATCCAGAAAACGATAATATTGAGAGATCTGCTATTTTCCGTGTAACCGGAGCGTGTTACTTATGGCAGTTTAGTATTTTTGATGGAGATCCTAATGGATCCGTATATAAAGATTATAACAACAACTTATTTGTCCCTAATTTCTCTCACCATAAACTTACCGTATTTGAGTATGCCGATGGCGTAAATGGTGTAAATATTAACGATGTATTCCAAAATTACACCACTTCCAGAACTGATCTGGACATGTACTATGAAAAAGTAGGTTTAGTATATGGACAGTCCTCTGGTCGTGCAATTGAACCTGATTATCCCTCAAGTGGACTTGATATTCAACCTAAGATTGATGAGTTCCGTATCGTTGGGTCCACAGGCGAAGAAGTGGGTATTACCAGCATTAAAGCTGGAGATGGTGTAACTGCAACACCTGTTATTACTGTCACTACTGCTAAAGCTGCCACCGGTCTCGATGTAGACACACCATTTAGAATTACTGGTATAACTGCTGCAGGTTATAGTGGTCAGTTTGTAGTATCTGAAAAAGTAAATAGCACTCAAATTAAATATCAAGTTCAGAATGCTCCAAGTGTTGCTTTACCCATTGTCACCGGATCTAAATTAACACTTTCGTCAGACACTGTTACTTCAGCATCTCCATACATCTTCAATATATCACTTAGATCCGTATTCGGTATGTGTGGTATGTTGGCAGATGGGGCAAAGGCAACCGGTTTTAGATCGATGGTTGTGGCACAATATACTGGTATTGGTCTTCAGAAAGACGATAATGCATTCGTAAAATATAATGAAAATAGTCCACCAACAGGACAGTATGATGACAAGACTGTTGCTGGAAACGAAACAATTAGTACCAATTCAAAGGCTAGGTATAAACCATCATACAGAAACTTCCATGTTAAGGTAACAAATAATTCCTTTATTCAGGCAGTTTCTATCTTTGCTATTGGATTCTCTGAGCACTTTGTAACTGAAAACGGTGGTGACATTTCACTTACTAACTCCAACTCTAACTTTGGAGCAAACGCACTCACCTCAGTTGGATTTAGAACTGATGCATTTTCTCAGGATGATGTTGGTTACATAACTCACCTGTTACCACCAAAAGAGGTTCCTTTAACAGAATCATCTATAGAATTTGATGCGATTGATGTTCTGAAGACTGACTCTGCAGTTGGAGTTGGGTCAACTGGTAATCTTTATCTTTTAAGTAAAACTAATGTTGACAATCCACCTGAAAATGTTATTGAAGGGTTTAGATTTGGTGCAAGAATAAATGATCAACTAAATGTTCTAATCACTCAAGCAGGAGTGACTACAGAATATAGTGCTCGTATTGTCATGCCAGATAATACGGCCGCTCCTACTAAGAGTTCTGAAAAGTTTTTTACTGTAAACAGAAGTGCTGCTGGAATTAACAGTATTGGTTCTTTTAGTGATGGTGGAACTGCAAATGTCATCACCTTGACCGAGGCACATAATTTTATTAATGGAGAATCTGTTCGTGTTATAGGAGAAACCGGACAAATCCCCGATGGTCTTGAGGCAAATACAGTATATTTTGCTATCACCAGTGGACTTACTACAAATAGAAACTTAAAATTAGCAAAAACTCTTAATGATGCAGTTAACGACACTTCAATAACCATTAATGAAAAAGGTGGAGTATTAAATGTTGTCAGTAGAGTCTCTGATAAAAATTCTGGTGATATCGGTCACCCCATTCAGTTTGATACCACAAATTCTCAGTGGTATGTACAAGTCTCAACAGCAGCAACAGAAAACTCAATTTTCCCCACAATTGTAGGTCTTGGAACTACCTCACTTGGAAATGCAACGTCAAGAACATTCTTCAGAAGAAGGTCTGATGTAAGATCTGGGGTTGATAAAACATATCGCATGAGATATGTTATTCCAGCTAATGCTGGTGGTAAGGTTGGTAGACCACCCACAGAGGGTTTCATTCTTCAGGAGTCTAACACTTCTATTGGTGCTACTGATGGAGAAATTCAAACTTACTTTGGTTCTGGTTCCATCAGTAACATCAATCAACAGAGAAACTTTAGATTTATTGCTGGTGCAAACTGGAGTGGAAGCACTGCTAATATCGTCACTGAACTTCCACACGAACTCAGAGTTGGTGCTAGTGTAGAAATTAATAATATTATTAGCACGGGTAACACCACAGGTATAGGGAACTCTGGATTTAATGGTCAGTTCGTTGTCAGCGGAATTTCCAGCACAAAACAATTTAGCGTTGGACTTAATACTGATCCCGGCACATTTGATACTAATATTTCTAATAGAACAACTTCTTTACCATTCTACAGACGTAAAAAATATACAGATACTTATTATACGTATAGATTGTCTGAGGCACAAAGGTATGTTTCAGGAGAGCAAGATGGTGTTTACTATTTGAGTGTTCTTAATGCATCAGTTACACCCACTGTTGCACCATTTACGGGTGAAAAGTTCTCTCAACCAGTTAAAGAACTCTTCCCTAAAGTCAGTAGAGATAATGTTGTATCTGATCCAGAAGCAACAAAATGTTTTGCTAAGTCTGAACTGATCGGTATTGTTGACGTTAATGATAGAAAGAATAGTGTAACAAGACAAGCTGTTGAGCAACTGCGTCTTGATAATGCCACGGGTATTGGTATTACCGATATCTTCTCTCTGACAGGGACAGCACACACGATTCATACTGGAATAGATCATGGACTTAACAGACTGGCAAAGGTTCAGGTCAATAGTGTAGGTGCTGGTTATAGTGACGGTACTTACTACAACGTTAGACTTGTTTCTATCGGCACATCTGTAACCGGACAACATGCTACGGCAAAAGTTGTCATCGCATCTAATGCGATTAGTGCTGTCACTGTTATGGATGGTGGTTCTGCTTATGGTATTGGAAATACTCTTTCGGTCACTGGAATCACCACAAGTGGTTCTGGAACTCACACTGAAGGTGTTGTTGAGGTAACTAAGATTTATGATAACGTCGGTGATGTCATCAAAATTATTGGTATTGGATCTGCCACATATAAACCATATAATCAACTTTACAGAATTACTGATGTTGGTATAGGAATAACCGCAACCAAGACTGTTACAGTTGCAGCAGCAAGTTCATTGTCTAGTAGCGTGATCGTTGGTGAAACTCTTGGTGTTGGATCTACTCTTACCACTGATTCATACTTCTATCTTACAGGTGAATCCAAATCTATCAGTGCGTTAGACTACACCATCGCTGGTATTGCAACGGTGACTACTGTAGGATCACATGGTTTTGCAGTCGATAATAAAGTTACTATCACTGGTGCAGCACAAACTCAGTATAATGGTTCATTTGTTGTCACCAAGGTCAACTCGGTTACTCAGTTTGAGGCAAATCTAGGTGTCGGTACTTTAGCACCAACAGCATCTGGAACTATTTTTGCTCTTCCTGAGGGCATGACTTCTCAAGATGGTGCTGTTACCGTCGAAAATGAAAATCTTTCAGGCAGAATGATTCCTACTTATGCAGGAATCACTACCACAATTTCCTCTTCTATTGCAAATGCGTCAACAGATCAGATATCTGTTACTAATATTGCTGATCTTGATATTCTGATTGGTGACTACTTGGATATTAATGGAGAATTGATGAGAGTCAAAACGACCACAACTGGATCTAATCCAATTCGTGTCTTCCGTGGTGTTCTTGGAACCAAAGCAACTTCGCATACGCTTAATTCTGTCCTTAAGAAAGTAAGGATAGAACCCATTGAACTTAGGAGGCACTCTATCATTCGTGCTTCTGGTCACACATTTGAATATGTTGGATTTGGTCCTGGTAACTACTCTACAGCATTCCCAGATAAGCAAGATAGAGCAATCACAGTTGATGAAGAACTATTAGCACAGTCTGGAAAGAGAGAAGGTGGCATCAACTTCTACACTGGAATGAACGATAAGGGTATTTCTTACTCTGGTAATAAGCGTCTGAGCACGATTACTGGTAGAGAAGAAATCTTCGACACTCCGGTTCAGAGTTTTGAGGGTGAGGACGTTACACAAGTTCCTAATCTTAATGTCTTAGAACCCATAGAAGTTATCGCAAGTCGTTCTATAAGTGTTGAGGGTGGTCCCGATAATAAGGTCGCCTCTAAGATTAATGGTCCCTTAGTTGTAAATAATAAACTTACAGTCAACTCACCTAAGGGTCTTGAAACTAATAATATCTTTATTCAGGGTGATGCAACAGTTTCCAGAAAGTACACTGTTGGCATCGCAACACCATCCTTAGCAGGTAACCCTGGTGATGTTGTTTACAATGCGAACCCTGCAGCAGGTGGATATGTTGGTTGGATTTATACTACTGATAATGCATGGAGAAGATTTGGTAGTGTCAGAATTAAAGAAGGTTCTGATGATGTTGTCTTTGATACCATTGGAATTGGAACAACTGGACCTGGTGATTGCACCCTGAAGGTTGGATCTGGAACATCGGTTTTCTGCGTTGATGCAGATGGTGTTGGTATCGGTTCTACTGCAAATGGATTTAAACTTCGTGTTATTGGTGAATCTAGATTTAGTGGATCTGTTGTTGCAACAGCATTTACAGGTGATGGTTCTGGATTGACAAATCTACAAAACGACTCCTTGTTCAGCACTGCTGGTGTTGGAACAGGAATCTTCCCTGTCAATCTCCTACAAGTTGGTATTGGCACGACCAGACCTGATCAAAATGCTGATCTGACTGTCGGTGCTGTTGGTGCTTCTGGCACCACGTTACTTGTAAGGTCTGAAGGAAGATTTACTGGAATCATAACTGCCAATGATCTGACTGTCACTGGGTTTAGCACTGTTGTAGGTAATTACGACATTAATAATACCTCGGGCAGAATTACTGCTGGTATTGTAACAACCACAGATCTTCTGGTCGGTGCTGCTGGAACCATAATTACTACTCAGGTTGGATTTGGTTCTGTAGGTATTGGTTCTACTAATCCTGTCACTGGTCTTGACATTAACGTTGCTGCAAGATTCAAATCTTACTCTGAGCAGGTAAGTGCTCCTTCCGTATCATCTAATCAGGTGACACTTGATTTGTCAGCAGCACAAACGTTCACTGTAACTGCTGATGCTGATGTCACAGAGTTTATTGTGAGCAATCCACCAATTGGTTCGACTAACTTTACCATAAAAATTATGCAAGATGCCACTGGCAACCACTCTGTTGGAATTGATACCTTTAAAGACTCACAAAACAATACAATACCAATTTATTGGCCAGGTGGAGTTGTTCCGGTGGTCACTGTGGGTGCAGGAAAGTCTGACATTTATTCGTTTAAGACATTTGATGGTAGTAATCTTACATCTGGTTTGTATGGTGTTGTTGGAGGTCAAAACTTCTCATGAGTCAAGGTTTATTTCCCAAAATCGGAACCGAATTGGACCTCAATGGTCCAATTCTCTCATTCACTAATAATCCAGTGGGAGTTGCTACCACTAGTGGAGCATCAGTTACACTTTCGGGATTTGCCACTGCTACTTTTGCTACCACTGCCACTCCCGATAATGCAGGATCAATTTCTTATCAGTGGTATGAGGTAGACGTAGGTGCTTTAAGTGATAATACTGAGTTTACCGGGACTGGCACCACCCAACTTACAATATCTAATTTAACAACACCAACGGACAACAATAGAAAGTTTTTCTTACAAGCAGATTATAATCCTGCACAAGGTCAAACTGGTAATGCTATAAACGAACCGCTTCAGTCAGGTATAGGGACAATAACAGTTATTCCCAATGTACAAATTGTCGCCCAACCACCAAATGTACAGGTAAATACTGGCGTAGAAGCTACGTTTAATATTGATGCCGGTCTTACTGATACTTCATTTGGTGGCGTTACCTATCAGTGGTTAGTTAATGGTAATTCTGTTGATGATGGCACTATTACCGATGTTATTGAATCCTCGACGACTGTCAGCACTAATGTCGAAAGAACATTTTCATCTCCTGGAGATATAAATCTTATTGACGCAACAAATGTAGTTTTAGTTGTTGCTGGTGGTGCTGGTGGTGGAGGAGGTTCTGACGCAAATGGGTCTGGTGGAGGAGGATTTGATGGAAGAGTTGGTAGATTTCCTTATGTCGATGGTACAAGAACACTTTCATTTAAAATTGGTAGAAAAGGAGATAGTGGAGGAGCTGGCAACCAAAATGCGGGTGGTCGGGGTGGATCAAGTCCCTATGCCTCTGGGGGTAGTGGGGGTGGAGCAGGACAGGACGGATGGTCTGGCGGAGGAGGTGGCGGTGGTGGTGCCACCGCTGTTTATGATTCAGTAAAAGGTGGACATACAATTGTTTCTGCTGGTGGTGGTGGAGGTGGTGGAGGATCTTGGAATAGTCCTTCACCTGGAGTTGCACCAAATGAAAGGGGTCCAGGACTAGGATTTGGACGTGTAAGAGATGCAATGTCCAATGGAACTTCCTCTCCTGATCCAGGAAATAGTGGTGATACCAAAAGTGGTGATGGTGGCGGCGGTGGTGGCGGAGGTGGAGGTGCTTCACCTAGCAATTATGGTGGTGCTGGTAATGGTGGTGGTTCTGGACAAGACAATGCTAGTGGTGGATCTCCTGGTAATGGAGGTGCTAGTGGATTTGATGATAATTATGCCTCTTTTAATTTTGATGGATACGGTAATCCTGGTGACGGATATGTCAATATTCAATACAACGGACTTTCTTCAGTCGATACGTCAGTTACTAGGACAACAACCATTTCTGGAAGTAAAGGACCAGAATTAAAAATTAAATCAAGTCATGTTGGAATTCAAACAGTCAGATGTGTTGTCTCAAGTGATATATTACTTAACTTCCCGTTTGACAACTCTGACACAAATTCCCCTGTTCTTAGTGATGTGGTTAATTTTATCACAACTGATGCCACTGACTCAAATTTTATAAACATTGAGGCCATTGGTGACTCAACAACTGCGGCAGTAAGTACAATTAATCTCTCTAATGGGGAACATGAATTTGCGTTGAGTAAAGGTGATCCAATTAATGGAGGATTTACAAATTTATATGTATTTTATTCTCCAGACAAGGATATTGACGTAGAAATGGATCTTTACGGTGGTAAAGGAAATGATAATAATCAAAACGGTCATCCTGGCGGTGAGGGTGGATTTTCCAGAATTAGATTCACTATACTTCAAAATACAGAATATGTGATCGCAGGACTTACCGAAACTATTAACACTCCGTCCGTTTATAGAAAAGCAACGTTGTTCGCGTGTGTGGGTGGTGGTGGAGATGCAGGAGCTCGTGGCAAAGGTGGATTTGGCGGAGGTATAGGTATTGCGGGTCAATCTGGATCTGGCAGGGGAGGTGGTGAAGGTGGTCGTGCTATTACAGAGGGAACATCTAATTTAGTCGCTAGATTTGGAAGTAAGTATGATGGTGCAACTTTAACCGGTGGATTAATAGATAGTGATACTCAGGCACCCCTTCCAGATGGTGGCGATGGCATACCATGCACAAAAGGTGTTTACTGGGCACGACAAGGAATACCCCCTTGCTCTGATGTCGGACCTGCTAGTGGAGAAAATTTTAGTTTATCTGATGGATCATTCGTGACTAACACTTCTGATACTATAACAAGAGGATATAAAGCAGGATATAATGCAATTCAAACAGCAGGAGGTCGTATATCAGATGGTGGTGATGGTGGCAATGGAATTACCGGTGGAGATGGTGGAGACGGTGGTGGCGGTGGTGGTGGATCAGGATATACTGATGGTTCGGTAACTGTTATTGACGCTCAACTTGGTGGCAGTGAAGGAGACGCTAAAGTAATTCTGAGAGTTGTTCCAGCAGCACCTGAAGCAGTTATTTTTACGCAATCAAGATCTTCTAACGAAAATCTCCAGGTTGTATTGACATTAGAATCTGGCACTGGTCCAACTACAATTACACTTGGGTCTGCTAGTGGATTTAGCGGCACATTGCCATCAACAGTTACTGCTCAGATACAGCAAGGAGCAATTTATAATGTAAGTTCGACTACTAATGTTGATTCATCTAGTTTAAGTGATAATACGTTAACAGTCTCTGACACTGATGGTAATCCTGGATCTTTGAGTATTACTCCTAGCAAGGGAGAATGGGAATCAACCACTAGATATCAGTTTTTATAATTATAAATAAACATATAACAATAAGCGGGGGAGAGTGAACCCGAATTATGGCAGTCAATAAGAATTTTGTCGTCAAAAATGGGTTTGAGGTCAACACTGACCTTATTCTTGCCAATGCTGATACAAAAAGTGTTGGTATTGGGTCAACTCTACCCCAACATACTCTTGATGTAAGAGGTGGCATTGGTGCTACCGATATTATTGTTACTGGACTCTCTTCTTTTAGGGATGACCTACAAGTTGGAACATCTGGTAGTGTTTTTTATGTAAATGACTCAACAAATAATGTTGGTGTTGGCACTTCATTACCAGCATTTACTTTAGAAGTCCGTGGTCCTGTTAGTACAGGAACTACGGCATTATTTGTTTTTGGTGACATGCATGTCACGGGTGACATTAATTTAGATGACACTTCACTAGATCAGTTATTTGTCGCTGGAATTTCTACTTTAGTAGGATATTCTACATTTAGAGATTATGTCTTTGTTCAGGATGGTATACAAGTAGCAGGAGCAGGTCTTACTGCTACAACTATCAATGCTGGTATCTCTACTTTCACTGGAAATGTAGACATCAATTCCTTTGCTGATATTTCAGGTACTTTAAATGTTTCTGGAATCACTACTTTATCTTCATCAGGAGGCATTACTACCACTGGTGGGGATCTTTATGTTGGTGGTGACTTATACGTTGCCGATGACCTTGTATATGATGAAGTCACAGGTAGAAGAATCAATGTAAGCACTGCGATTACTACCAAAGACTTTTTAGCAACTGGAATCGCTACCGTTGGTACTGCGATTACCATGTTTGGTGCCACTGGAATCGTAAGTGCTACAGCATTCTACGGTGATGGTTCTAATCTGTCAGGTATTGCCACAGATCTGACCGCAACAATTGGTGTTGGTTCTGAAGGGACATTCATTGGTGCCGGTATTACGATGGTTGATTTTAAGTCATCCAACGCTAGTAATACAGTGGATGTTGATGGAACTTCAGGTATCGCAACTGTCACCGTTACGACCGGTGTATCAATCGGA
>Ga0098042_1000483_pt1 | contig 15409 bp, 13 predicted proteins | sample 9_EtaG_FD_75066 | JGI IMG/M metagenome (GOLD analysis project Ga0098042, IMG submission 75066) | Marine viral communities from the Subarctic Pacific Ocean - 9_ETSP_OMZ_AT15188 metaG | ecosystem: Environmental > Aquatic > Marine > Oceanic | place: Pacific Ocean | collected 2015-01-10
CAGAATCAGCACTTGCTTTGGAAAAAGCAACTACTGGTGTTGCATCAAATTTTGGTGTTGGTAGTCAATTAACTGGAGCTTTCCCAAGTGCAGCTTCAATTAGTGCAGGAGCTCCTGCGATACCAACCGCAGCCGCAAGTGGGATACCGTCAACAATATCAAGTGCATTTCCTACAGGAGCGGAAGCTTTAAGATTAGGGGTTGCAGGTCAAACCAGTAATATAGGTGCAAATTTAGCAAGGATACCTGGAGCTATAAGCACTTTTGTAGATGAAAATCCTGGGGCAGTAATAGGTGGAGCAGCAACTCTTGGTAGTTTAGCTTTGTCTAATCAAACTCCTGTAGGAACGGTAAGTCCTGGTTCACCAGAATTTGCTGGGATGACAGGAGAGTTATACCAGAGAGAACGAGAACGTTTTGATCCTACAAGTGAAAGGGCAGAATACGTTATGGCTCCTGATGCATTGACACCAGCAAATGTATATGATCGACAAGAAGAAATGTTTGCAGCAAGACAAGGCGGTTTAGCAACTCTTAAATTAAAAGAAGGTGGTGTAAACTATTTACCGTCAAAATCAGATCACGATGAAAAAGATGCTAATAATTATGTAAGGGCTATGGGTTATGTAGAAGATGGTTCTGGTAATGGTGATAAAGATGAAGATACAATGTTAGCCCAATTAGCTGACGGTGAGTTTGTGTCAAGAGCTGATGCTATTTTGGGTGCAGGTATTATGACAGGAGCAAACCCAGATGATTTTAAAGACATGAGAAGAAAGGGTGCACAGTTTTTTTATAAACAACAAGATTCATTTAAAAGAGTGTACGATTTAGTAAATGATAGAAATAAAACAAGTTGATATAGAGTGTGTTGATGTGTTTTGGGATAAAGTAAAAAATTGGGTTCATAAAGTAGTAGTGCAGTCTAATGGTCGTCATACATTAGATTCTACATACAAACTTTTAAAACAAGGCACAATGACTATGTTTTTAATAACAAATAAAAAAAAGTTATGCGCTGTATATGTAGTACAAAAAGTATATTACCCTGCAAAAATAGTATTGGGAATTTTGTTTTGTGGTGGCAGCAAAGTTATTAAAGAAGTAAAAAAAATAGAAAAGTTTTTCTTAAACTATGCAAAAGAACAAAAATGCGATGGTTTAGAAATAATTGGACGAAAAGGATGGGATAAAGTTATTAAAAAAAATAATTTACAATTTAAAAGAACAGGATTTTTCTATGAAGTGGTTACTTAAACTTATACCAATTAAAATAAAAATTTGGCTATACAATTTATTGTATGCAGATATTGCTTGTAAAGGTGAAGCAGAAGATACTGAACTAGCTCACATCAACGAGTTTGAAGCACAATTATTAAAAAACGTTGGTGGCATGGGTAAGAAAAACCCTATCACTGGTCTAAGAGGTTTTTTAGGTGGCGGTGGAGGTGGAGGCCCTGCCCCCGCACCAGCTCCCTCGCAACCCGAAAGAACAACACAAATACAAAGAGAAGCACCAGAGATTGAAGCTCGTAAACTTGCATTATTTGATGAAGCTATTGATTTATCTGCACAACCTATTCCCGTGCCTACAATACAAGCGGCTGGCCCTTCTCCCTTGCAACAACAACAATTTGCTCAAGCATCTGGATTAGCATCGCTTGGTCAACCTACATTTCAACAAGGTATTGGATCTGTGCAACAGGCTCAGGCTACAGCGCAACAAATGCCCGACATCATGAGATTTATGAATCCTTTTCAATCGTTTGTTACTGATGAAATAAACAGACAAGCAGAAATATCTCGTAATAATTTAGCTGCTCAGGCAGTTAATGCAGGAGCTTTTGGTGGTGGTCGAGAGGGTGTGGCTTTAGGTGAATTAGAGACAGGAAGAATTCGTTCTATTGGTGAAGCACAAAGAATGGGTTATCAAGATGCATTAAAAGCAGCACAAGCTCAACAAGGACAAGAAATTTCAGCAGGCTTAGAAGGTGCTCGATTATTAGGTACTTTGGGTGGTGCTCAAGCTCAAGCAGGTATTGGTGCTGCTCAAGAAATGGCTCGAGCAGGTGCGGTTCAACAACAATTAGCTCAACAAGCTTTGACTGCACAAAGGCAAACAGAGATTGCAAGAGCCTATGAGCCTTATCAAAGAATAGAATTTCAAAAGGGTATTATGACAGCCTTACCTACAGCTGCATCAACTGTTACTCAAACGACAGGTCCTGGTGTTGATCCTTTAGCTAAAGCCGCATCAACAGGATTAGGTGCTTATGCTGCCTATCAACTTCTAAAGCCAATGGGGTAAAGTATGGATAAGACTTTACTCAGACCTTTATTTCAAAAAAGATTTATGGAGTTACACAAACCACAAGGTTTTGTTACTGGTGGTCCCGCTATGAATTTTCAACAAATTGCTATGGGTAATCAAAGTAAGCAAAATGATAAAGGTATTATGGAATTAGATGTGGTTAATAATCCTGTATCTGGTATTGATGAAGATGTAAATAAGGAAACAGCAGTTGAGGTGCTAGACCCAACAGTAAAAACAGAAACAGTTGAAGCTATACAAAAAGGCAGAGAAAAGGCAAAACAAGATTCTTTATTTACTGACTCAGAGAAAAAGGGAATATTTGCAGCTCAATTAGCTATGGCCTTAGCACAACCTGGAGATCCTTTTGCTAATTTAGCTGGAGGTTTAGGTATGGGTGCTATGAGTCTTGCAGATTTAAAAGCAACTGAAGCTGAACTTGACGCTCAAAAGGCAAAATTTTCTAAAACTAAGGAAGCTATTGATACAACTACAAATTTGCCTGTGTTTGTTACTGAACAACAAATTCAAACTCAATTAAACTCTGATGGCTCTCCTCGTTTTACTCCAAAAGGTAAAGAAGAAGAAAAACAAAAACTAATTACAGTTTACGATACAGTTGAAAAAAGACCACGTACTATTTTTGAAAGTGATGTTTTGTCATTATTAGATAAAAATCCAAACCAAGAACGATTTATTTCAGGATTAAATTCCCCAATTGATGTAGAACTGCTTGAAGATGTTCCAGGTTTGGGTTCTAAAGGAGATGAGACTAGTGTTACACAAGCAGAAATTTTGACAAATCCTAGTGCATATAAAAAGCAAAAAAACCAGTTTTTAGATTCAATGACCAAATATGTAAAAAAACCCGAACTAGAAGCTCAACGTAAAAGATATGATGCTGCTTTTACTAAACTTCAACAAGGTGCTCATTTAGATGACATAATACAATTAATAGAAAGCGATGTTAAGGAGAGAGGTGCTGTGTCTGGTGGTATTGGAAAAGTATCTCAGGCCATAGCTTCTGGTAAAGCCTATGCCACTTTTCTTGGGTTAAAAATTGAAAGAGACAAAGCGATTATTAATCCAAAATCAAGCCGTTCTGTTTATGCGGAAAATTATAATGATTTAGAATTAGCTATGAAGAACCCAGATGCTTATTTAAATAAGTACAATATAGATAAAAACTCAAGACAAGGGCGATCTTTAAGAACTCTTGCAGGCAGTTTTAAATCTGAATTTGCACAAGCTGATGCTGCTCTTGACTCATCGTTGATTAATCTTGCTTATGCAGTAGCAAAAGCGAGAGAAGAGGGAGGTCGTTTCTCCGTTAGTGACATAGAATTAGCTTTACGTTCAATTGGTGGTAGTTCCAATACTAATATATTATTAACAAAATTAGCAAGAACAGGATTTACTATATTGTCTCCTGCGGTTAAAGATTTTGAGGACTCAATAATGATGATGAATGAAGAGTTAGATCCAAAAGGCAAATTTGAAAGATATAGAAACAATAAAAGATTATTTAATTTAAGAGATAGAGTAGAAGAATATAAATATTATGGTAGACAAGAGCAAAAAGCTGCGGAACAAAAAAAGAGAAAAATAGAAGAAGGCGGAGGAGAGACTGAAAGTCAAGATCCTATAAACGATCCGTATGGAGGAACAGATTAATGGCTTTTGATAATTTAAATGAATTTAGAAAAAATACTGGTGAAAAATATAAAAACAATTCAGACCAATCTTTAATTGATCATCTTTATAAAAAAGAAGTCCAAGAGCCTTTTGACAGAGGAGATCTTTTAGAAAGCGAAAAAATAGATTTTTATACTTACAATCAAAAAATGTCACCTACTAATGCTTACAGTTCAATTGATAATTTTAAAAATAATTTTAAAAATATATACGGTGATTTAGATGAAAAAACTCCTTATGAAGTAGGGCGTGTGGCACATGAGGAATTAAAAAAAAGAGGTTCGTTAGTTGAATTTGCAGATTTTTTTGATCAATTTAATCCAGCAAAAAGAAATATAGAAATAGGTTTTACAAGAATACCTTTAGATGATAATGACTTTAGACCAATAACTGGTAATCCAACTAGGTCTTTAAAAGAAAGAGAAACAGAGGCAGGGTTTGACACACAAACAGATGTATCGCGTAATAAAATTCGTTTCCAAATGGGTTTTGGCGATACTCCTGCTGATCGTTTAATGAAAGCAAAAACTGCGTTAAGCGAAGAATTTAAAGAATATGGTCCTGTTAATACAGAAATTGATGATTTTACAGGTGAAATTGTATTTGATAATCCAAAATCAGGTAAGAGACAACTTTTAAATAAACCAGGTTTAGATGCATCGGACATTTCTTCTTTAGGGGGAGATGCTTTAGTTTTAGCTGGAGATGGTTTAGGTATTTTAGTGGGAGGTGCATTAGGTGGAATTGTAAATCCCACTCTGGGGTTTGCTGGAGCTACAGCGGGTTCTGGATTAGGCACTGCCTATGCTGATGCTTTAAGATTAGCAATAGGTCACAGATATTTTGATATGAATGCACGATTTGATAATGATGAAACTCTAGGGCAAAGCTTTAAAAGATATTTAGAAGAAAAAGGTAAGTTTGATGAAACAAATGCATTAATTACTGCGGCAGGTATAACACTTCCTCAATTTGTGAAGATGGCTTCTTCGTTAGTGAAAACAGGAAAAATAGATGTTAATAGATTTAATGATCCTATTCAGGATAGTAAACCATCAATGGAAATTTTAGATCAAACCAATGCTAGATTAGCTCAGCTTGGATCTGATAAAAAAATGAAATACAATCTTGGTCAAGCAAGTGGTGATCCAATATTACTTTCTGTATACAATAAAATTGCAAAAAACGAAAATTATGGGCAAGTTGGTAAAGTAGCTAAGATGGAAAAAGAACAATTTGATGCTCTTAATACTTTTTTTGGTCTATCAAAAGGTAAATTTAACAACGGCCAATTAGCAAGAGCATCTAATGATCAAGAAGTAGCTTTAGAAAGTTCATTAAGAAATATTATTAAACAAAGACAAGATCCTATTAGACAAGCGGCAATAAGAAGACTTGAAAACTCTCAGGCAGATCTTACAAACGAAGTTGTTGAAATAGCACCTGGTGTTTACAAAGACGAAGGACAAAAAATTAGAACTATATTTGATGAAATAGACAAATCTGTTTTTGATAGTTTTAGGGGTAAATATGCCTCGTTAGGTAAAGCAGGTAAACCTGTAATTTTTGATACAAAAGAATTAGCAAAACAATTTAACAACATGTCTGATACAGAAAAAAAATCTTTGGTTAAGAAAAAAACAACAATATCTCAAATAATGAAAAAACCACCAGAGACTATGAATTTTGAAGAACTTATGAACACTCGTTCTGATTTGCTTGAAATACAAAGAGAAATAACTAGAGGAGCTTCAATAGGTCCAAAAGGTTTTCCAATGAATTTAGTAAATGAAATGAATAATATAATAGACACACAACTGAAAAAGAAATGGCCAGAAGTTTATAGCGAATTTACAAGTGTTGATAATGCATACAAAAAATACAAAGAAGATTTTGGTGGTATAATTAATACAGTTCTTACCGCAAAAAACGGACGTTTAATGATAGGTAATGAAAATGTTTTTGAACAAACATTTAAACCCTCAAAAAATTTAAATGCTCAACGTAATATGAGAGAACTTAACGAGGTTTTTAAAGATCATCCTGAAAAAAGACAACTCTATGCGGACTCTATAATGAGTTTTTACAGACAAAAAGTTGCTCCAGATGGAACACCTATTCCAAAACTTCACAAAAAATTTATGGATGATTATGGTGAAAATTTAAAAATATTTTTTAAACCTAATGAATATGCAAAAATAAATAAGTTAAATGGCTTGACCGAAGTTGTTGAAAAAAATCAAATTAAACTAGATCGTATTCAAAAAAAACTAAAAGATTCTTCATTTGGTCAAATAGATAGTATTGCTCCAGAAGAAATCTTTAGAAAAAGTTACATTGAAGATAAGCCTGTAACACTTAACAGAGTTTTAAACGTTATGAAAAAAGATCCTGAAATTTTAAAAGGTTATCAAAAACAGGTTACTGATGATATTTACAAAAATATTACTGATGAACGAGGACAATTTGTTTTTAAAAATTACATTAATTATATGAAAAAAAATGATAAAAAAATTAAAAAAATCTTTGCTAATGAACCTGAATATGTAAAAGATCTTGAATTGTTTGGTAAAAATCTTGAAATTGTGTCTAGAAAAGCAAATTTAACAACCAAGACTTCTTTTCCGCAAAAAATTAAAGACTTTGTAAGAGGTACAGCTTTTGGTCAATTCACAAAAGAAGGACGTCTGTTTCAGTTGTTTTCTCGTATCTATGGAGATTCTATGGATGAACAAATGGCACAGATTGTATTGGATCCAGATAAACTTAAACAATTTAACAAACTTAAAAGTGCTAAAGGTGAAACTTTTGAAAAAATGTTTAAAACTGTATTTAATATTTCATTAAAGGTTGATGAAGATACAGATGTTTACAATCCTTTATTAAATGAATTAGTTGAAGAAAAGTATGAAAGGGACATTAATCAAGACGAATTAAATGATATTTTAAATCCTCCACCAGAGGAAATAGATGAAGAGCAACAACCAATAAGTAAAAATGTATCACCAACAGTAGACATGTTCGCTATGGAACAAATGCCACGACCCACGGCACCCGCTCCAGTGACACCACCTTCTGTACAACAACCGCAACCTGCAGGAATCGCAGCTTTGCCAGCAGATAGAGGACAAACTTACGCAGGATTATTTCCAAACGATCCATCGGGACAAATGATAGCACAGAGAGGAAGACAAAATGCCTGAACCTAGAACAACCAAAGAGCATATAATTTCACTGTACGGTCATATACAAGGTGTAAAAAAAGAAGTGACTAATATAAAAGAAAATCACTTAGCACATATGCATCAAGATATAGATAAACTTGGAGCTAAAGTCGATAAGTTGTTATTTTGGATGATGAGTGGTATGCTCACTATTATAGTAACAATAGTAGGACTTGTCATATGGACCCAATAAGTATCGCAACTTCCGCATTCGCAGCAATTAAATCTGGTATTTCTGTAGGAAAAGAATTACACAGTTTGTCTGGACAAATAATTAAATTTGTTAAACAAATGAATGTTGTTGAAGAAGAGCACAAAAAAGAAAAATCAAAATGGTTTAATTCTTCAAATGAAGAAGCTCTTGATACATATTTTAAATTAAAACAAGTTCATGATATGGAGAACCAACTTAGAGAAATGTTTATGTTATATGGAGCTCCAAATGCTTGGAGTGAGTTTGTTGCAATCAGAACTGATATTAAGAAAAAAAGAATTGCAGCAATTGCACAAAAGAAAAAAGAAAGAGAACAATTTTTAATGTATTGTGCCTATTCAGCACTTGCGATTTCAGTAATTGGATTAATCAGTCTTTTGCTTGTAAACACCAGTTTGTTTAAAAATTAACCAAAAAACGGCCTATTTTAAGAGCCATACACGAAAAGTTTTTACCTTCCTAATGGTTTACTACCTACCTAAAATAGACTAATATATTCTAAGTTAACTAAAATAAACCTATAGGAGAAAATAATGAGAAATCGCATGAAATCAAAAGGCTTTGCCAAAGGTGGAGCAAAAATGATGAAAGCTCGTGGCGGTAAAATGGCCAAAGGTTACGCTAAAGGCGGAGCTAAAATGATGAAAGCAATGGGAGGTCGTATGATGGCTAAAGGTTATGCTAAAGGATCAACCAAAAAAGGTGTAAAAACAAAAACTATGACTGTTACACAACTCAGAGCTATGGCTAAGAAAAAAGGAATGAAATTAGTAAAAGCATAATTTACTTGCTAATTTTTTTTTAAATCTTAATATGGGGTATGCCTTATTTAATAAGCAACATACCCTATTTTAAGGTATGGGTAAGAAAAGAATTTACCCACAATCACAGAAAGTATCACGGGGAGTTTTTACATGGTTTGGCAATCGCTGTAAATTGTGTGCCAGATCGTTGTTTAAGCTTTCAAGTAATTTTTACTGGATGTGAAGACGAAGAAAATAGACTGGAGAATCCCCATGGTGGAGCAATGTGGGCTAGAGTGCCCATAACTGCTCTTGTAGCTGATGAACCTTTGGATGAGTTTCCCCCACCCATACAAACTCATTTAGCTCAACCATGGGATTGCTCTTCGAGAGGACATGAAGTTATTGTTTTTGATAGAACTTCGTCAAGTCCTTGGCTTTGTAAAATTGATGGCGAGTTTTATACAGGTCAATATTATATGACAGTAGACTATACAGGTTCTGAAATATCAGATGATCCTGCTCAACATAAACAATCTCATATTTTAAGACTTACAAGCGGCCCTTGGAATGGTTGTATTGTTGCTCTACCTAACAACAGAGTTCGAGTAACATCTCCTGCGATGTGGGTTACAGGTAATGGTCCACCTGATTTTGTTCCATCTCAATGGAAGCACAGTGCTGAGAGCGATGATAGCTATATGGATTGGGAAAACACCTTTAACAATCTATATGCAGGAGACGATGAAGATAATAAGAAGTGATAAAAGTTTTTCAATCACTGGTTTTAAAATAAATAAAAAATATAATTACAAAGAGTTTACCAGAAACGATGAAGAAACAGGTAGAACATACAATGTTGGTAAGCTTAAAATACCCTCTGTAACGACAATCTTATCTGCTACTCAAAGTTCAGAAAAACAAAAAGCTTTGCAAGCCTGGAGAGAACGTGTTGGATTTGATGAAGCCACACGAGTCACGATCCAAGCGGCAACTAGAGGGACGGAAATGCATTATATTATGGAACAATATCTACAGGGAAAAGGTTATTTAAATCTATCTGAAAAGGGTGCCTTACCACGAATGATGGCTCACACAATTGTATCTAATCTTGATAAACTAAGCGAGGTCTATGGTACTGAGGTCAGCTTGCACTATGAAGATAAATGGGCAGGTTCTAGCGATGCAGTTGGGTATTACAACGATAAACCAACAATAATTGACTTTAAACAATCTAATAAACCTAAACGAGAAGAATGGATTGAAGATTATTATTATCAGATTGCGGCCTATGCCTTAGCGCATAAAAAAAACTTTGGTGATATTAAACAAGGATTAATTTGTGTTTGTACAAAAGATTTGTTGTATCAAGGGTTTTTGGTCAATGAAGAATTGTTAGCAGAATATGAGAAGAAGTGGCTGTTAAGAGTAGAAAGATATTATAAAAACTTAACCACCTCTTCACCCAAAGTTTGAGCACTTAATTTCATCTTTTGATTAAGTGTTTTTAAAACAAAGTCATCTAAAGTTTTGTCTGCTATTAAATCAATATATGTAACACTTTTTTTTTGTCCATGACGATGTGCTCGATCCTCTGATTGTTGTCTAACCTCAAGATTAAAAGAATTATTAAAATAAATTATTGTGTTTGCCGCAGTTAAAGTAAGCCCATAACCACCCACGGTAGGATTACCCACCAAAAATCTAACCTTATCTTTTTTTTGAAAATCTTGCACAGCAGATGTTCTTGACTCCAAACTAACTATACCATGAATTTGCACTGTTGAATCAGAGCCATACTTTTTTTGTAAAGCATTGACAATCTCATTTATACTATGAACAAACGTTGACCAGATAATAACTTTACCCTCTGTTTCATCTAATATATTTAACAACTCAATTAATTTTGCATTGGGTAATGTTTTTGTTTCGCCATCGTCTGTTTTGACAAACCCACAACAAACTTGTTGTAACTTATTGATTTCAGTAAGTTTATTGTTATAGCTAGCCATATCATCTTCAATTACTGTTCTACAAAATTGTTTTAGATCGTTGTAAATTTCTTGTTGAGGTCTTGATAAAGTTACTATTCGTTTCTCATAAATTTTAGGGGGTAAGTCTAAACATTCGTCCTTTCTTACTCTAAAAGAAAACGATTTTAATTTATCCTCTAGCTCATCTAAGTTTGTATAGTATATGGGTATCATTACATTTTTATTACCACCAACTTGTATTTGTTTCATTACAGAATAACGAGCCCTAAAAACAAAATAATTATTAAATCCCAGTAATCCTTGCTTTAAAAAATCACATTGGCTATAAAGGTCTAAGGGAGATTTTGTAATTGGAGAACCTGTTAAAATTCTTTTGTAAGTTGACTGTCGGCATAACTGTATTACATTTTTTGCTCGTTTGGCTTGTCTGTTCTTTATAGTCGTTGATTCATCTACAATTGTACACATTGTTTTGCCGTATTGATTCATAATTTTTTTTAATATGTTTGCGCCAGATTGATGTGAGAAAGCCTCAACATTAATTAAATAAAAATTAAGTTTTGTTTTATCTTGCACAAATTTTTTATCCATTTTGTGTGTATTTATGTGACACTGCAAAGGTGCATGTAAATGTATCTCACCAATCCAATTTCTATAAACAGAATTTGGTGCAATAACTACAACCGTATTTATTTTTTTTTGTTGAAATAAATAACAAACATTGTCAATTGCTACCTTAGTTTTTCCTGTTCCCATCTCCATAAAGTAAGCAAAATTATATGCCTCTGCACCACGCTGTAATGCTTGTATTTGGTGCTTAAACGGTTTAGTTTTGTATTCGTAGTTTTGCATTCGTCCCATAATAATATCAATATCTTAACTTTTTTTCTTGACTTTACAAATAAAAAAAATTAATTTCAAAAAATGTTCATACTAAAATGAACTGTAACTAAAGGGAGGTCCTTATGGACTTAGAGCAAGAATCCACGCTCATAAATGTGGATACAGATAAGGTTAAAAGCATATCTGAACTTTGCAATAGGTTATTGGATCTTCAGGAACAAGCGAGACGAATCGAGGAAAACTTAAAAAGTAAGAACGATGAAATTCGCATGCTTTCTGAACAAGAGATTCCAAACCTTATGCAAGAAGCTGGCGTATCAGAGTTTAAATTAGCAGATGGTTCATCTGTTTCTATTAAACCTTTTTATGCCGCTAAAATTCCTGTCTCCAAAACTGATGAAGCTTTTCAATGGCTTACAGGTAATGGTTACGGGGATTTAATTAAAAACACTGTGTCTTTAAACTTTGGAAAATCAGAAGACAATATAGCTAATTCACTTGTTGAAGATTTAAAAAGTAAAGGACACAACGTATCTCAAAAGAAAAAAGTAGAACCACAGACCTTGAAAGCTTTTGTTAAAGAAGCAATTCAAAATGGTCAAAATGTTCCTATGGATTTATTTGGGGTATATATATCAAACAAAACGACTATTAAAACCAAGGAGTAATAAACATGAATGAAGTCGCAAAAAAACAAGAGTCACTTCCTACTCTTACAAATCTGGAAGAATTTTCTGGTCAAGGTACAGAAAACATCACGGCTCGTGATACAAAATTACCTATACTAAAAATACTTTATGCTAATTCACCCGTTCTTGATGAAAGTGACGGAAAGTATAATGAAAAAGCAAAACAAGGAGATATTTACAATGAAGTAACAGGTTCTCTTTATAAAAGTAAAGAGGGTGTTTATGTTGTCCCTTGCCTTTTCATAAATACTTTTAATGAATGGGCTGACCGTGGTGATAGTCCAGGCAGACCTATTCAAATACACACTGATCAATCTATAATGAATAAAACCAATAGAGCAGACGATGGTAAAGATCGTTTAGAAAATGGACATTATGTTGAAGATACAGGTAACCACTTTGTATACATTCTGGATAAAAACTTTAACCCTATTGAAAGTGCTTTAATTACTATGAAATCAACGCAAAAAAAGAAATCCAAGCTTTGGAATTCTATGATGCAATCCAAAAGGTTAAAAGGTAAGAATGGATACTTTATCCCTCCATCTTGGGCTAGTGTTTATAAATTAACTACAACCAAAGAGTCTGGTGGTGGTAATAATTGGTTTGGATGGGTTGTTGAATTCGTTAAATTTTTAGACAAACCAGAGGATAGTGGTGCTTTAGAAATTACAAAAGGTTTCTATGAGGGCGCTAAAGAGTCTGATATTTTTGGTAAAGTAGAATTTGCTGAAGATAAAAATAAAACAATAAAAGAAGACGTTCCTTTTTAAGTTATGCAAAAGGAGTTGTTGTCGTTGTTTCAAGGCGATGACTCCCGTTATCTCAAGTCCTCTCTCACGGGAGAGGACGATGAGAGGGGTAAGCGACAAGCCAACTATGTGACTGTTCACGAACCTGTAACGGAAGAAGTTTGGAAACAACATTTAGAAGGTAAAATTAGACTAGGCCTTAGACCAGAAATAGACAATAATTGTTGGTGGGGATGTATTGATGTAGACCCTAACAATTATAAGGACTATTCAGAAAAGAAGTATGTTGAGATTATTAAAAAGTATTCTCTACCTTTTGTGCCTGTCAAGTCTAAATCTGGCGGTCTGCATATTTTTGTATTCTTTGCAGAGCCCGCAGATATAAAAAAAGTTACTACAAAATTAGCTGAGATAAATGAAGAATATTTTTTAGCGCAAGAAATATTTCCTTGCAACAAGGCAGTCAATATGCCTTATCACAATATGAATGCATCAATGGAGTTTGCCTTTGATGAAAACAATACACCTATCATGGTTGGTCGTTTTATAACACTAGCCAATGAAAAAAAGATTAAACCAACAGATTTTTTTAATTTAAAAGTTCAAGAGTATCAGGCAGAAAGCGAATGGAAACACTACCCTCCATGTGTACAGAAACTTATTCAAGAGGGGTGGTCTGGAAACAATAGAAATAATTTTTTGTTTAATGTTTTAGTTTTAGAGATGAAAAAAAACAATTCATTAAGCACACAACAAATAGAAGAAATTGCTTTACAAAGAAACAATCAAATATTCACACAACCTTTGCCAAGAAATGAAGTAATTCAATTATCTAAATCTGTGCACAAAGGCGGTTATCAGTTTCAATGCCCTCCAAAACATCCAGAGTATGGCCCTATTTGTAATAAAGAGTTATGTAAGACAAGAAGATTAGGCATAGGAGAAGCGGTGCCAGAGATCGTAGAAGCTTTTGAAAATATCACGTATATACAAGATACTAAAAGTGTGTGGTATGAGTTTGATTTTAAAGGTTCCAGAATTACAGTAACACCAGAAGATATGAAGGATGAAAAATCTTTTAGAGTGAGATTATTAAGAAACAGAGTTTATTGGTTGACCTTACCAAAGGCACGAAAAGGTCCAGACCCATTTGAGTTATTAATGAAGAATATTGTTGAAAAAGCAGAAGAATCTACAGACCATTTGTATACAGATACAGTTGAAGAGGAGCGATACTCTGTACTTAAAGATTTTTTTGAATCACATATAGAACAAGATAAGTTTGACAAATTAAAAGATGGCTATGTAGTTTTAGATTCTAAATCAAATATATGTTATTTTAAAAAACTTACCCTTGATAAGTTTCTCAAGAAACACGCATCACGAACCTTTACTACTACTGCTGATGCATTACGTATGTTAAAATGTAAACGAACAGATTATAAAGAGGGTGAGAAAAATGTTTGGTATGTTGAAATGCCTGAGTTTGTAAACCATCAAAGTATTAGAAAGCCAATTAATAAAAACGATAAATCTGAAATGGATGAAGACTACCATGATAAATTCAGGACTTCACAAGCAAAAGAGTCTGAACAAAAAAACAATTAAAATATTTGGGCCACCTGGTACAGGTAAGACATATACTTTAATTGAAAGAGTTTTGAAAAAATACCTACGTATCGGTGTTCACCCAAAAGATATAGCGTTTATCTCATTTACAAACAAAGCAGTTGACACCGCTAGAGACCGTGCTTTATCAGCTTTCCCTCAGTATGATATGGATGACTTTCAAAGGTTTAAAACTTTGCATAAATATTGTCGAAGATATTTTGAAGAAGAAGTATTTGATCCAAAAAACTGTATGTTAGATTTTGCTTTACAGACAAAGATAATTAAAACATCGGACAAACGATTATCAGATGATGGCTTTCTTTACAAAGATTGGTCTTTAGGTATTTACGATAAAGCCAGAAATATGATGCAAGATCCTAAACTTGTTTACAAACAAGAGAGTTATAAAAAAGATAATCTGGATATATTTTTACGAAAGATAGATACATATGAACACTATAAGAAAAATTCATTTATTGATTTTACAGATATGATTGAAAGAGCTATTGATGAGGTTGAGTTTCCTCCGTTAGAGGTATTAATATTAGATGAAGCTCAAGATTTTACACCTTTGCAGTGGTCAGTAATCTACAAAATGGTAGATAAGGTTAAACGTATTTATCTAGCAGGAGATGATGATCAAGGTATTTACAAATGGAATGGCGCAGATCCAAAATATTTTACGACCTACTTTCCTGGTAGGGAGGTTGTACTGCGACAAACGAGACGTTTTGGTAAGGAGATTTACAAGTTTTCACAAATTATTAGACGTGGTATTTTTGATAGTGTTGACAAAGATTATGTGCACACAGAAAAAGATAGTTACATCAAAAGATATTTAAATTTTAATGAAGTACCCTTTGATCAATGTGAAGGCACTTGGTATATATTAGGTCGTGTGCATTCTAGTGTAACAGAACTCAAAATGGCCGCAAAAAGTTCTGGTCTTTATTTTTCAGACAACAAAGGTAATAAATCTTTTGACTCCAAACAATGGCAAGCAATTAAGTCATGGACTGCTGTTTCTAATGGTAAGACAATAACACGCGATGCCGCAGAGAATATGTATCGTTATCTTAGAGATTTAACAGACTATGACTTTAGAACACCAAAATTTTGGCAAAATATACCAGAGACACAAACATTTAATTTTAAACAATTAAAAGAGTGGGCGGGACTTGACTTGAATGATGATCAGTATAATCAACCTTGGTGGAGTGTATTGAAAAGAAATTTCACCCCAAGGCAAACAGCTTATTTCGTGTTGATTTTAAAGAAGTATGGTCAAGCAAAATTAAATCAAGATCCTAAAATTATTATAGATACTATACAC
>Ga0098042_1000487_pt1 | contig 15395 bp, 10 predicted proteins | sample 9_EtaG_FD_75066 | JGI IMG/M metagenome (GOLD analysis project Ga0098042, IMG submission 75066) | Marine viral communities from the Subarctic Pacific Ocean - 9_ETSP_OMZ_AT15188 metaG | ecosystem: Environmental > Aquatic > Marine > Oceanic | place: Pacific Ocean | collected 2015-01-10
AACAACGTCTTTAGTTTTTGTGCTTGTAATATTATATTTTATAACATCATGTTTTTTTACTATTCTTGATATATCTGATTCATTTCTAGAAAAAGGAGTAGATCTTGAAGTGTTGGTTGAACCTTGCGTGTTTGAAATATTTTCTAAACGCCAATTAACACCTATCGGCTCATAAGTGCCTCCTATTTTCATATCTGTTCTTTTGTTTATCCAATTCTCTGTTTTCGTGCCTATATTGTGGCTTGAGTGTGAAGGAGAATAGTTCATAGCGTATCGCTTATCTTGTCCCACCTCAGAAAATTCTTCCCCACCAAAAGGATAAGACCCAGTTACATTTTCCTCTTGCCATCCACCACTAAAAAGCTCATCATCGTTATAGAAAGTTTCGTTTGGATTTCTCATTGGCATCATTGATTGATTTGGGTAAGCATATCCAACAGTATCATTGGGGTCATAAGACTTAACTACCATAAAAGCTATTGGAATTGGACAGCCACGATGATTAGATGTAACGGTATTGTATTCATCAATATTTGTATAACGATTATAAGAGCAGCTAGAAACTACGCTAGTCATTCCAACTGCATATACACTTTGATGACTCCAAGATCCAGGCATTAAATCAGGAACTACATCTACAAACTCACCAACGTCTGGGACGTAATCTAAAGGACTATAATAATTAAGCCCTTGAATAGTTATGCCAACTGGTACATTTCCCGCTTCAAAAGTGCTTAATACACCACCTGACCCTGCACCCTGTATATTTTCTTGTATATATGAATAATCAAATAAACCATCCAAAGCCTCTTCTCCATTTAAATCTAATAAATTATAAATCCAATCATTAGTTAAATATGTAGAAAAGGCAGGATTACTAAACCATACATTTTGTGGGTGAAAATATTGCCACTCCCAATCATTTGCGCCACCTGTATTGTGAATAATCTTATTTGGTCTTGGTAGTGTAGCTTCAACAGTATACCATCTATTAATAATTTCAAATGGATGATCTTGAGTATTAGTGGCGTTATCAGTTAAGGGTATTCTTTGTTCGTGCTCCAATACTATACTATCTACTAATAATCCAAAGCCTGTAGTGTAAGGAGGCGTATCAGAATTAGTATCATAGTTAGGTATGAAAAAATTACGTCCTGCCCCAATAACTCCATAGCCTTGATCAGCACCTGTAAAACTTTGAAAGTATTGCTCATATTTTGGATTTATTTTATGGTCGGTACTAAAGCCAATGGTATTACTTTTGAATATATTGTACTCAGAAGTAAATGGATTATAAGTATTTCCCTCACTATAATCGTCCGTGTCAAATAAGTCAACAGGATATGGATGTATTATAATAGTTTTTGGAGGGTATTCACTTAAATTATTATATCTTATACCGCCTTCTAATATTTGCCATGCAGAACCACCTGTATGGATAAAAGAACCATTATCATTAAACGTAACATCATCACCGTCAGCGTCTGTCAAGTAAACTGTGTCACCCCAAGCATTCTCAGCATCCCAATGTCCTACAAAATTCTTTGCAGCATACCAAGATCTTTCAAAGTCAGTATCATAATGTAATGAAACTGGAATTGAGGATGTGGTTATCAAAGTAAATGTTACTTTAATTTCTTTATCTACTGTTGAATACTCACAAGTTCCATCATCTAAATTAGCGCCTTCATTATAGTTTGATGCATTTTCATCAGTACAGCCATATACTAAAGCACCTTCATCTAAATCCCAAGGGAAGATACAATCATCATTTGTCCCAAAAGTTACATTTTCTTGGAAGTAACCTGAAAGCTCGGGGATAGTTCCTTGCTCAAATAAAAATTGCGCTTCCTCCAATGATATTGCCAATGGATTTGGACATCCAAATATCCACTCGTTTTCGGGTATGCCATTAAATTCACAAGATCCATCGTCTATAGTAGCTATATCGCTATAATTATCAGCCAAACTATTAGTACAACCCGAGTAAACACAACTACTATCAGCAGTATTTGCATTTTCATTATAATTATCAGCAAGTGTATCCATACATCCATAAACTACTTCTTCACAACTACCATCATCTATATTAGCATATTCATTAAAGTTAAATGCCTCTGGGTTTGTACATCCATAAACATCTTCTACAATAGTATCATCACCCCCTGTATCATCCCCAGGGTCTGTATCAGGATCTGGGATGACGCCTATCGCATTGTAATTATCCTTTATGACTAAAAATGTAAAGTCTTTACCATTAAAATATGGTCTTAATCGACATTCGTTAGCTAAATCTTTGAATAAATTTTTTGTAGAAATTTTATCAGATAATGAAAATCCGAATTTATGTTTATTTGTATAGCTTAATGTTTCATCTCCTTCTAAATACCAGATTGGAGATATTTCATGTTGGTTGAAAGCAACCTCCCAAGCTTCCATTAATTTAGAATGATTATAAAAAGTTTCATTAGTATAAGAAAAATTATATCCAACTTCTGTGATTAATATATCACTAAATACTGCAGCTGGATTTGATATTACCGTATCAACATCATGTGGGAATTCATTTACTAAAGATGCATTACTTCCTTGAGGATCAATTCTTCTTCCGTTTTTTAAATATGCATAAAAATCAGTATTGCGAAAATCTTGGGCTACATAAATCATATAATACCCTAAGCTTCTTATCCATAATTCCCCCTGTTCAGCATCATCAGGTAAATGATATGGATAATTTCCATTAGGATCTGTAAAAATAGTTCTGGACATACTAGAATCCCAAAGATTCAAACTTAAACTTTGAGGGGCTTGTCCTTTTTCTGTGAAAAATATTTGTCTATTTATGAGATTGTAACTATCTTTTAAATGTTGGAAAATTGCTTGTCTATCTAAATCGCTTTCATTTTCGAAAAATTCTTGTGGAATATAATTATAAATCAAAGTTGAATGATTGGCAGCATGATTGACAAATGCACCCCTTGTCTTTTCTTGATTCATCCAACTTTCTTCACTAGCTCCATAATCTACGAACATACCTAAATTAGCGCAAATTTCACCATCATTAGTGTATGGAGTATTATTATCTTGTACACCAAGTCCTGCTCCTAAAATCCTTCCAATAAAATTATTTGGATCAAAATACTCATCAGTTTCAAAATTCCAATCATCTTCTTCCATTCTTGAAAAAGTCAAGCTTCTTAAATTTTGTCCTGAACCTGCAAAAGCTGATCCAGTTTTAATATGAACACCTTCGTATTGACCCTCATGGCTCGGTGGAAAATCATTTGCATTATTCATATTTCCTATATTTTGAACTGCGTACCACCCACCTGCTGGCTTATCGTCTATCCAATACAATAACGCAGGCATACATGGCATTTGCATTGTCGAATGTTCTCCATACTGATCTGATCCCATTTGACTTGGATAATCAAACCTAGGAAGTACATTGTTTCCTCTATACCATCTAGTTATTTGTGGAAACTTATCTATGAAATTGCTTTGGTAGCCATTAGTGTAAGGTGACAAATCTTGTTCATAAAGATGATTTTGAATTCTAGCAAACATATCCATCTCAAGCGTAAAGTATATTCTTTGATTATCAACCATTTGAGGTGGGGTTTCAAATAAGCAATCAACTCCCACGGTAGCACCAGTATCATGCCATTGTCCAGAATTTGTTGTTACGCCATTTATGTTTGGCAAACTATTGACAGCATCTGCTCCCATGCCCATTGCACCTGAAATATATGCTTCTGAGCTAAAATCAACTATTCTTAAATATTCATTTTCAGAAGTGTAATGCTCATTATAAGAATTTAAATTTTCAACTTCTTCTATTTGACTATTATTGTATAAAATTCCCTTTTGAATATGATATCCAGATGGGTGGAGAAATGTGCCTTCAGGTATATAAGTGTTTGTATTTGCCCATTCTTGCCAATAGTAACGTGCATTATCACCAGCATCAAGAGTGTCCTCATTTACTGGAGCATAAATATTTGTAATTAATGGGAATTTTTTAACTTCTGAAGCATCGACCAAATCATAAGGGTCAGATATATTTATATTTTCAAAAACCATGTTGCTAGTTGCATAAGAACTAGTGTAGCCCAATTTGTTAAAATGAAACTCTGCTTCAAATTGATTATCTCCAAAAAAGTTTTTACTTCCTTCACCATCAAACTTTCCAAACCTCACAGCTTTTTTAGAGGGGTCTGCATACCATTGTTGACCACCAATAAGGTTTTTACCTTTCTTTGACTCCATTAACTCATCATATCTTGCAAATAATCCTGAGTGTTGCTTGCTCATTCTAGCCTCAGAAAGTCCATCAAAGAAATGCACTCCCTTAATAAAATTGCTAGCATTGCCATAAAACGAACTAGGATTATCAAATACCCCAACAATTTCTGCACTAGTATCATCAGGTTTTAAAAACATTTTACTATAAATAAAATATCCATAATTCATAGGATATGGCTCAGTTCTAAACTTTCCATTGTCTTCTAATGATAAGTTAGCGTACGGAACTTCTTTTTCTAATACTTGTGAACTATAATCTTCACAAGTTATTGATATTGTTTTGTCATCACTTTTTATGCTAGTTATAATTCCACTATAAACCTTTAAACAATCTCCTAAATAACTATTACTTTGAGAGGCTAAGAAGAATCCAACCTCTTGACTTAAAAGACCTGTGTTTGATATATTAGACAAATGATCTGATAGCGATTTTCCATCATGCTTTATATTTAATACTTGAAATGTAAATGATGAAATCTTATAATCTGCCTTGGCTATATCAAGTGATGTAGTAGTATTTGGAAAGTTTTTTAATATTGGCAAAAGGACAAAATCTTGTGCCATAGTTGATTGAGAAAAATATTTTGTAGATAAAGCAATAGCATTCCCAACTTCAGGTATACCATCGTTTCTATGTTTGCCTATTGTAACTATTGGCGTAATTGCTGTATTTGAATTATCAACGCCTATTTTGAATTTTTTATTTAATATCCTCATTAGTCTGTAAGTGTTTCTCCTCTTCTTATAGCATCTCTAATTTTTGGTATCGCTTCGTCAATGATAAAATCATCCGATAAAAGGTTTCCTTCGAACACAATATTTATTGATTGAGATCCGCCCATACCTCTATTCATTCTATCTAAAGTAGAAACGCCTATATTTTTAACAGCTGTTCTACTCATAACAAATTCTCCACGCTCTGCTTCAATTAATGTTCCTCCACCCGAATGCCTTCTGCCTCCAACTAATCCACCAAATTCGTAACTAGGAGCTTGTTGCGACGCTATAGCTGTTAATTGTGCAGCTCCTTGCGCAGCTATGATTGCAGATTGAGGTAGACCTAATCCTCCTGGGTTTAATTCAATCGCTTGCATTATGGACGTTGCAGTATTCATCACAGTTTCTGCTATTTGTAGGGCTTTTTGAAACCTAAATGCTCTTAGCGCATCTTCTTGATGTTTCTTTTTAATACCCTCTTCCATTTTAACTTGAGCTTCTCTAGAAGATTTTTGATACTGCATACTATTTTTTAATCTATCCATATCTTCATCTAAAGCAGCTTGGGTTCTTTCAGAATATGAACTTACCACCATCTCAATTGATGTCATAAACCCTTCTGCAATCTCTATAATAGTTTCACCTACTTGTAAAAACTTGCCAACCTCAGTTAAGTGATCTATTTGATCTTGAACACTCTGTAAAGTATTAATCATTTGATCTGTCGGATTTTGCATCCCATCAACCATATTTTGATACTCTTCTTGGAATTCACTTAAAGCATCTATTTCTTCTTGGAACGGGTTTTCTCCTAAAAGATTAGGACTATCTCCAAATCCTGATATATCTTCTGCTGTCGTGTTAATAAATTCTTGAAGTTCTTTATTTGCTTTATTTGCCTCTTCAGATGATTTTTGAAAGTTTTTAATTACTTGTTGTTGTATAACATCTAAATCATCAAGTGTGACATTATACTTTTCTTGTAGCTCTTTGCTTTGTCTAATTGCGTTTAAATTTTCTAAATCTTTTTGCAATTTAATATCAGAACTAACTTCAACCTGGTCAATTAGACCTATAAGGCTTTCAAATTGTTGATTTTGTTTTATCTGAGCATCAGTTAGCTCTTCATTAAGTATATTTCGTTTTACTGCTTGTTCAAAAAGAACAGGTTCTAATCTAATTAATTTCTCTAATATACCTTCTTCTTCTTTTTGAGATTTTATCTTATCTTCTATACCTTTTTTAAATTTTAGATATGGATCTTCTGTGCCTTCTAGTTGCTCTACGCTTTGTATTTTACCTGTTTTAACCATCTCATTATACAAGTCCGTTTCTTCTTTCTTTAATTGCTTGGTCTTATCTATGAGATGCTGTCTGGTAGCTATTTGTACCTCTAAATTATTTTTAAATTCTTTATATGTATCTCCTAGTAAACCTAACTCTCTAGCCTGATCTCTATCGGTATTTATAAGATGCATTTTATTTCTTAAAGCTTCATCTTCCTTAGATTTTGATTCTTCTAATGCTTTTACATAAGACGTAAAACCTTGATTTACAAAACCTATGGCTTCGGCTAATTCAGGAAACTTATCTATTAGCATCTGCTTATGTTCCTCAGCTAATTTATCTGCTTCTATGGAATCTTGTGCGTTCATCACATATAATTTAAACGCAGCATCTGTATCTCCGTTTGCAGCATCAAACTCGTGTATTGCTTTTGTCGCATTTCTTTTTTCGTTAGCTAAAGCTTCTGTGCTCATTGAATTTTCATCTATGGCATTTAGTGCCTTACTATATGCTACAAGCTCATTTCTTTGCTCGCTATTATGCTTTTTGCTTAATTGCATAACTTTTGTCAACGCTCTACCACCAACGTGCAATCCATTAGTGTAATCTTGGAATTGTTTATTTAAAATTTTATAACCTGCATCTAAAGTTTTAATTCTCTTAGCAAGTTCTTCTTTTTGATCAGCACTTGTTTCTTCTGCGTCTATTTGGGCTACTAAATCTGCTCTTTGCGCTTTATAGTCTGAAAAATCTCCCATAAAATTGGCAACTGTACCTTTTGTGCTAGCATCAAATAAAGATTTAAGTTTACTCTCTATATTTCCAAATGTTTTCTCTACTCCTATACCATTCAACTCTTTAAATTCATCTGATAAAAATCCTAAAGATTCTGCGACTTTTTTCTGCATATCATTCATTCCATGATACATACCCTCAACATGTTTTTGCATATCTTCAAAATTTTGTAATTCTATAACGCCTTTTGCTATTTCTCGATTTACGTCATCTGTAGTTTCAAGACCCATAACCTGAGTTTTAATATAATTTCTATACACCTCATCTAGTAATGGAAAGTTCTTAATAAGAATATCCATATTATTAGATGAATTTTTAAACTCTGAAGCTTGTTTTTTAATTTGTGCTAAAAACTCAGGATATGATTGTAATTCTAGAACATCATTTAATTTATTTAAATCCTGTGTATATTTTTTTATGGCAGCATCTACATCATCTACTGTCATACCTACCTTAGAAAGCATTTCTTCATTATCTCTATTAGACTTTAAAAAGTCAATATTAGATTGTATTGCCTCTTTTTGAGATTTTTCTGTACCTTTATATAGACTTGTAAGTCTATCTTGTAGCTTTTTATTTTCGTCATTTAAAGTTTTAGTTTCGTCTGTTAATTCTCTTAAATGATCAGGAATTTTGTTTTTATCATAAAACCCTGAATCTTCGATATCTTTAAGTATGGTTTGTAAATTGGTGTATTCATCACGTTGCTTTTTAAGCTCATCTTGCATTTTTTGAAGAGTCATTACATCGTCTTCTTTTACAATAGGATTTTCTAAAAGTTTATCTCTTTGATCATTGAGAGCTTTTAAAACTATTTCAAACTGACCTGCTTCAAAAGTATTTGCTTTTAAAAATCTGCCTTCTTTTTCGAAAAGTTTTAACATTTCTATTTGCTTGTCTATTACCTTAACTCTTTCCTCATTACTATCAGCTAATATTTTTTTATAAATCTTTATAAACTCCATATCTTCTACGCTAAATATCGGCTTTTCCCCTTCTCTCCCTTCTAATATTCCTTGATAGTAGTCTTCTAAGTCTGCCTGATCTTTTCTTACCTTTATAACTTGTTGTATCTTAGTTACTAGGCTTGCTAAGTATCTTATATTCCTACTTCCTGCTTCAAAAGCAGCTTTATCGGCTTCTGTTTGTTCGCCTGTAGCAGACACATTTTCAAGTATTTCTCCTCTAGCTGTTAACAACGCTCCAGTTAAATCTCCTATTGCATCTTCCATTGATTTTGTATTTTCAATGTCAAATAAACCACCCTCTCCAGCAAATGATTTTTCTATACTACTCAATGACTCACCTAACTCATCTTTTAAAAATGAATTCATTTTTTCCATTTGCTCCATTCCAGTTCCAATGTCACCGAAATCCATAAACATAAATTCATCAAAATCGCCTAAGTCAAACAATTCTTTTCTTAAATCTTTAACGTCAGTAGCTAAGTTTGCAATTTTCTCTATTGAATCTTCTGTATTTAATATAATTTTAAACCCAGCTAGTTTCTGTGCTTCTACTCCTAATTCTTCCATTTCTCTAACTAAAGTTGCAAGTGGACTTTCATTCATTTCCTTAAACAATCTACCTATTTCATTAGCTAAATTCGTAACTACACCCATAGTTTTTTCAGCAGCTGGCATTAAAAGATTTCCAAGATCAGCTTGCATTCTTTGGGTAGCATCTTGCATATTAGAAAGCCTACCTACATAAGTATCTGCCATCGCTGCGGTTGCGCCCTGTATACCTATAAGGGGATCTCTCATTGCTCCTATCAATGCTTTTCTAAATTCTGGCAATGTAAGTTTTGATATATCGTCTACTTTAGCAAATGATTTTACAAGATTAAGAACGCCTCTTTCACGAAGTATATCTGCAGCACCTGCTCCTCCTGCGAATGCTCTACCAAATGAATTTGCTGCTTCAGTTGCGTTTGTACCCATAAATGCAGCAAGGTCTGTAATTTCAGTTAATAATTCTCTTGAGTCTGCACCAAACGCTTTTAATTGAGCACCAGCATTTACTATATCCTCTAAGGCAAATGGAGTCTTTGCAGCTTGTGCATTAAATTGATCAAATGCTGCTTTACCCTCACCTAAAGACCCAAATAATTGATTTAATCTAACTTGTAAGGATTGAAAAGATGCGGCGGCATTAATAGCATTACGTGTAATATTTGCAATGGGCTTTACGACTAGTCCTGCAGCAAAACTTACAAGTAATAATTTATTTCTTGCTAAAGCAGCTGTAGTAAGTAGTCCTTCAAAACCTTTCTCTCCATCTCTATTAGCTTTAGTTACCCGTTGCTGTGCCTTTTGTTGTTTTTTGGCATTTTTCGTAACTTCTTTACTTATGCCATTTAATTTATTTTTTTCATTAGCAAGGTCACGAATAGACTTAATTAATTGTGGCGCACCTGTTTGTGTAAACTCAACGGTTATTTTTTGCTTTGGCATATTGCTCTTTCTCTTTTTTGTTAATAGCTGATTTTATCAAAAAAACATTTTTAATCCAATCTGCAGGCTGATCTTTGTATGTCCCTGGATATGGGGCAATTCCAAACTCTTTACAATAAAGATACATCTCTATTAGCTCTTGCGATTTTTCGCAGTATATAGCCTTGCTACACGCAAAGAAAGGTAGTTGAGCCTTGATAGCTAATACTAAATCGAAATTTTTTCCACCTTCTTTGTTTAATGAGATTGTTTCAGCTATAATTAAATCTATTATATGCCAAACATCCTCATCGCAAGTAAATCTTACATTTGGTCTTACCCCATTAATCCAAATAGGAACTAAAGCCTCATATGGATATGAGTCAGAATAAAACCCTCCGACCCAATCATCTATTAAGATGTTGAGTTCGAGTCGGAGGCTACTTCGTTTCCCCCAAAGACAGACTTCAGAATTTCTGCAAAGAAATCATTTCTCTCTATCATATTCATTTGATCTATGACATCGTCTGTAGGCTGTCCATTTGGGTTTGTTGTAAACTTCTTAAAATCTCCACCTATAATAAATTCTCGCATCCAACGAGTAATCATTGATTGTGGAGCTTTCATGTCAACTTTTTGCCAATTACCATCCTTATCTTCAACATGATTGTATTCGATAGTGTCTGATATATTATCTTTCATATCTCTAGTAATCTCTTTTAGTTTTAGTTTACGTCCTGTGCTTAGTTTTATTTCCATTTTATTATCCTCTTATTTTATTTTTATGATGCAAGGTCAAAAGTTATTACATTTCCTGATCCTACTCCTACACCTTTCATCTCAACATCCATCATCATAACATCGCCTTCACTTAGTGCTACGTTAGTTAGTATTGCAGCTGGCAAAGATATCGAACAATCTGTAGCTGAAGTTTGAGTCATAGTTAAAGCATTCGCAGTTAAGTGTGAGCCAGCAACTTGCGTATTAAAAGAATTTAATAAACCTTTAGTTGCAGCATCATACTTAACTTGTGCATTAGCAGTAACATTTATTTCTGAAGCTCTTCCATATGCTGTGTATCCTGTTGATGAAGTACCAGTATATACACATGGGCTTGATATAGTTACTCCAAAATTATTTAATACTATATTACTTGAAACTCCACCAACTGCTTGTGCACTTAAACCTGACATAAATAGTTTGTCACTTCCTGCGTAAATTGCGCCGCCTGAAGTTGTACTAGGTGTGTCCTCATTTGCAAGATTTGGATTCTTACCAGAAGATATTGTAGCAGAGAACATATACATACCACCGTTAGTTCCCATGTCTGCTGTAATTGAAAATTCACTACACTTGCAACCTGGAATTACAATATTAACACCATCTGTTGTATCAGGGGCAGCCAAAACTAGAGTAAATGTTTTATCTCCTTCTGCGACTCCATACGCTCCACTAACTCCAGTTGCATTATATGCTAAACTTACATCTTGTAGTGCTCCAGGTGTCAAAGCATTTCCACAAACGCTTTGTAGTAGCATGTTATGACCACCATCTTTATGATAGATACCTGAAAGAGTAACTGATACCTCTCTGTGTTCATTGTCTTGGAAGAAATCTTGAGCTGCTAGAACTCTTCCTGTTGATGTTCTTACGTCCATAACCATATTTGGATTTAAACTTGGGAAAGCTACAGAATCAACGTCTAGCTGAAATAAACCTGATGTGATAGCAGGTGATGTTCCAGTAGTTGCTTCTTCTATAACAAATGCCTTAAAATCCTTGGGTGAAAACATAGCATTAGCCATATCTATTTACCTCCTTTTTTACTAACAGGAGCTGATTGCCCTGCTATTGTTATTTGTTTTTTAATAGATTTAGGAATTGATTCTTCTTCTATTCCTATTTCTTTACCTTGATTTAGGGCAATCCAAATATTTTCATCTAATCCAGAGAAATTATTATTAGAAGATAACTTCTCGCCCTCTTTTAACTTTACTTTTACTTTCGCCATAATAATCCCTCCTTATGAGATATTACCTGTGTGTTGACCTTTCCAAACGAGTAATACCACATACTCGTTTTCTTCCTCTAAAGCATTTAATTCAGTAGACTCTATTCTACAATTATATAGATTAGATGTATCTGATAATGTTGTAGATATATTGTCGTGAACTAAAGCTTCAATTCTTGATGTATATCTAAGCACATGCTCTAAAGAAGAAATCTTTATATTTTTATCTAGAAAATAATAATACATATTTATTGTGTATTCTCTGCTTTCTGCTGTAGAGAAAAACTCAATTAACTCACTACCTAATGGATCGAGTCTTATATATTGACTACCTTGTGGTTTAGTTTCGTGCCCAACGTAAACTGGAACAGATCCGCTAAACTCATTTCTAAATATGTTTTTAATTTTACTTAATATTTTAGTATATGTATCTTCAGGCGTTATTGCCATTATAGACCTCTATTTCTTGTCATTTTTATACCTGTAATATCAGATGCATCTGTCATCTCATTAACACCTCTTACTTCAACTTCAAACTCATCATCTAATGCCGCCTGATCAGAATCTGCATCTCCCCCAAATCTAATTTGTAGACCATAGGCTAATGGTTGGTAATCTCCTGTTATAATTTCATTGTCAACTACTTTGTTGTTTTTTAGCATATTTTCGTCTTTAACAAATACTGAATACTTTCCTGTTCCAAAAGCTCCTGCTGTAGTAATTTTTACTTTTATTAAATCAAAATCTACAAACCTTGCATCTCCTTTTGTATCTACAGGTCTTAGTTTTCCATCTGTATAAACAACATCTCTTATAACGCCTTTAGATGCATCTCCAGTATTTTGAAATCCTATAGATGCTCTACCTGTATTTAAAAGTTCTATGTTTTTTTCAAACTCTGCTTCTACTGACTCTAAAATTTCTGAATTTGGAGTGTGAGTTCTAATCATAAATGCTACAGCTATTAAAGCAGTTGTTCTGACTATAATATAATCAAATTCACCTGCGCTATTCTTCCATTGTGATTTGGGAAGTTTTGGGTCTAACCTAGAATCAAGATATCTACTTGCATCTGTTCTAAACTCTGTTACCATAGAGGCGAAATTTTCACCAACCTCTACTAAAGAGTCTGCTGGGTTAGAGCCAAATTTTAATACTATAAAATCATTATCTGCATCATATAGATTATCTCCATTGACAGTTGGTGTGAAGTGTTGATATATAGGATTTGGATGAGCATGCGTTGCTGCTGTTGTTCCTAATACACCTCTTTCAACGGTTATAGTATCTGGGTTGACATCTGCTTTTGATTTTACAAACATTATCTCATCATTAACTTTTATAAACGTATTAATATTTATAGTAGAAATATCTGTGCTAAGTCTAAAAGAAGTGTCTGTTGCATTTGTATCTGAATATATAATACCAATGCTTGATGTGCCTATAGTTTGATTTCCTGATTGTTGCGACTTACCATCAATAAACAAATGAGTCATTAAGCCTGAATCATAAGAAGCGTAAACACTTAATGTCGAATCATCTGCTTTTGTAAATGTTTCTGTAACCCATCCATATATAGGAGTCTTTTGATCGTATTCATCTATTTGTGGAAATACTCTTTTTAATTCTTTATGCGTACAATATATTGGGGCTGATGCCATTATTTACCTCTCATTTTTCTTCTTACTTTTTTAGAGTATTTCGCTCTTTGTTTACCTGCTTTTGTTGCTTTTCTTTTCTTCCTATTCTCATATGCCTTTTGAGCTTTAGTTAGTCCTGCTCTGACAGACTTAGGGAGATATCTGCCTCTTTTACTTTTAGGTTTTTTCTTATCACCCTTGCTTATATAATCCCATTTTTGAGATGTCCACTTTTTTAATGACCTTTGTGATTTTTTAAGTGCCATTACCTATAGCCTCCACCTGCAGCTTTATATCTACGAGCAAGCATTTGTGCTTTACGGGCACTCCATTGACCTGCTCTGCCACCTTTTGTTCCTCTTTTAATAGCGTAAAACAACCTCTTCCTTAACGTAGGCTTTGTATAGTTTCCTGCTTCGTTAACTCTACTTTTTGCTCTACGCTTTTTTGTTCTTCTTTTTTTTCTCGCCATACTACCATGCCTTGCAAGACCAATATCTTGCTGTTGTTCTGTCCTTAGCAGTAGCACAATTGTGCCTTGCTCTAAATGATTTTCTTCTTCCTTTTTGATTCTTTTTTATTCTCATATTGGGATCGCCAAAGGTTACTCTTTTTACTCTACCTGATCTAGTCTTAACAAAGACTTGAGATTTTTTTCTACCATAACCTGGTTGTCCTCTTCTAATACGAGAGGGCTTATTCAATCTAACTGATTTACCTTTGAATTTTGCCATTTCACTTCTTTTTCTTACGTCTTGCTTTCATCTTTTTTTTCTTACGTTTTTTTGGTTTTCCCATTTTATAACCATATGCCATGCCGATAATCTCCTATCTTTAATAAAAAACTAAAGTTCTTATTTTGGTGTTTACTTTTGGATTTAAGCTTCTTGCGTAAATTCTATCTATTATATTTCCTTGAGAACCAGTAGCCTCACCAATCTCAGCATCTCCACCTGCTAGAGCAGAATTTGTATTAGCAGTTATTTTAAATTCTGCGTTAGTTGGACATCCTGTAAAACTAATCTCACCAGTTTCATAATTAATTGTACCAGTTCCACCTTGAGGTCTAATCAAATTTCCCTTACCATCGTCGTATAGGTAACTAGTAGAAATTTTTCTCGATATATTTTTAAATGTTTTTGCAGTATCTTTAGAAACATCTGCAGCTCTTGCTAAATCTTGAGTTACATTAAAATCACCATTAGCAAATAAGCTTGCACCTGTTGTACCTGCTGCTAAAGCTATAGCAGAACTGCTTAGGTTAGTATTAGATGTAAATCTTACATCACCTCCAATTAGACCAACGGTCGCATTTAATACTGAATTGTCATTGATAGCTGTTTGTATTAAATTCAGAACAGCTTGGTATGTTACTGTTGATCCTGTGGTTATATTTAGCTCTTGTTGCACACCACCATCTTGTTGTATTTTGAAATAATACTGAGTGCTTGCAGTTAAACCTGTGGAAGAAGATAGGGTCTTGCCACTTAGTCCACACTCTTGATATTTACCTTCAGTATAAAATCTAATTGCTACTGAGCCAGGAACTATGCCATCAATATTTTCAGCAACTCCATCCCCTGCTGCGTTCCTTCCTTGACCAAAAAATGTAGAGCACTTATAGTTACCGAATCTATCAGTTTGAGCAACTGAATGATCATTGAATTCTACATTATGGTTACCGACAAAGTGATATATATTTGAAGTGTTTGTATGTGAAGCAGCTGTACTTCCTAGTTGACCTCTTATTACAGTTAAATTGTTTGTAGATATTGCAGTAACTTCCATTACTTCATTATCTATTCTAAAGAAATCTCCGACCATAAATAGATCGCCATCTCCTACTGCTATTGTTGTTACTGAAGCATCATGAGTTCCATTTAAGTCTGTACCTATATCTACACCAAGTTTTCCAGAATCATAATCAGTTAAGCCTGACACAATAGTATCTAATACTTGAACTTGATTTGCTGCACTCGTTACAGCTCCTGGGTCTGTACTTACATCTCTAGTATAGCTAACAAATTTATTGGAAGGCAATATCATATGATCGCCTGGAGGCAATATAGTATTAAAGGTTGTCCACCAAATTACCTTTGTACCTGTATCTGTACTTGAAATCGTTCCTGTACTTTCAGATGAATGTGTAGCATCATATAGTTGAGTGCGAAAAGCTATTTCTGCAGCAGCTACCCCCGTATTATG
>Ga0098042_1000490_pt1 | contig 15348 bp, 29 predicted proteins | sample 9_EtaG_FD_75066 | JGI IMG/M metagenome (GOLD analysis project Ga0098042, IMG submission 75066) | Marine viral communities from the Subarctic Pacific Ocean - 9_ETSP_OMZ_AT15188 metaG | ecosystem: Environmental > Aquatic > Marine > Oceanic | place: Pacific Ocean | collected 2015-01-10
CCAGTAGCTGATGTTCCTGCAAATCCTGCTAACTGATCTCCACTTTGTAATGCCAAAGGATCTCCATCAAACAAATTAGTTATAGTACTAGAGTTCATTCTAAATCCTGTAACTATTGTACTATAAGCTGATGCAGAACTATCAAACAACTGTACAGATATTTGTTTATTATCTAAATCACCTGCACTAATTAAAAATGTTTTTACAATAGATGTAAAATTAGTTGGGCAAGTATATAGTAAAGTTGCATTAGCTGTATTATTTGTAGAAGTTACATTTACAGTTTCTGTTACAAACTTACTAGCACTATTATTAATTATTGGCATTACTTACCAACTTTTCTTTTAAAGTAATGGTCTGCCATAACTAAACCTCCCTTATTTAACATACCTTCACCTTTTCTTAAAAATATTTTAGTCTTATCAAGAGGTACTTGTACATCTATTTCTTTCTTTTTATCTTTTTTATCTTTTACAGTTACCTTACGTTGTTCTTTAGTAAGATATTTTTTTCCTGCATCTGATTTCTTTTTAAGAGTAGGTTTGCTAGTAGCTCTACCCTTTTGTATTTTTTTCTGTAAGTCTGCTGTTCTAGTGCTTTTTACAGGTCGTTTACGATTTTTTATACCAGGTACTTTCTTTTCTCTTTCTCTAAGTTTTTTTAGTTGTGCTGTTATTCTATCTCTAGTAACACCTATTGCTTTTACACTTACTTTTTTACCATTTATTGTTGCAAAGTCTTTTCCTTCTTTTTTTGCTTTTTGCAATCTATTTAAAGCAACTCTCAAACTTTTCATCTTTGCTTCATTAGCAATTTGAGCACCACTCTTTTTACCAGACCTAACTGCTGAACTTGTACCTGTACCTGTTCCTACATCAAAAAATTCCTCTGATTTATCAAAAATAGGATCTTGTGAGCTTACTCTATCTTTTCTTGCAAAGAGTTTATCTGCTCTTTCTAATTTTGCAGCACGACCTAGTTTTTGTTTAACAGTCATCCCTTGTACTTTTTGTTTTCTTTCTTTTTCAGTTTCCTTTCTAGGCTTACCTTTTGCATCTTTTTTAGTTAATGGAGTAGGTTTAGGTTTAGGAGCACCTGCTTCATATCCATATTCTCCTTCTTTTCCAGTAAGCTTTTTCTTTCGTAATATTTCTTGTATTCTTTTAGATTCTTTTCCTTTAGCTGCTTCACTAAAAGTACCAGGAGACATACCTGTAAGTTCTTTTTCTAATCTAGAAAGTCTTTTTTGTTTACCTGCTAATCCTCTCAAAGGACCCTCTTTAATATTTCTATGTGAATATGGTGTAAATCCTTTTTCAGGAAACTTACCTAGTTGATCTTCTATTTCTGCTACTTGTTTTTTAGAAAGAGCACTTTTACCTTCTTTTTTATTTTTTAAATATGTTCCTATTTCTTTTTTTAATCTATTTTTTTCTAAAGCTTGTCTCATTTCTGTAGGAGATATTTTTACCTGATCAGCTTTTCTAGCAATCATTTGATAGTTATGAGCAGTTTTTGTTAATGGCTGGTTAGCAGAATACTCAATTAATGCTTCTGCTAAACCTGCAACTTTTTTAACACCAGGTATTTTTTTAAGAATTTTTAAAAAAGGTCTTTTACCTTCATATTTTTTAGTAATACTTAAAAGTTTTTTAGCTTTACTTGTTTCTGTTTTTGTAGGTTGATTTTTTTTAGACGGTGGTAAATCTCCTCTTTCTCTCATTTTAGCTACATTTTTTGTAGCACTTTTTATTTTTCTTTCTTGTTTTCTTTGTAGCTCTAGTTCAGGATTTCTTGTTTGCCTAGCTCTAGATTCTAATTCAGCAGCTTTTTCTGCTTGATCAAATTTACCTTTATCTGTAGCCATTACTATTCCTTGTATAAATTATTAAATGTAACTGTAGGGTCTGTATAACTATCATCTTGCTCTGCACAATGAATATATTGGCTTGGTCTAAAATCAGGTGCTCCTTCGCCTGTTATCCAATATGCAGGGCTAGTGACTCTAACTCTATTATTAGGTAAAGCTACAACATTACCTTTCCATTGTCCCTCAGTTAATATCATTACATGTGACTGTTTATGTTGAGCAGGATCATCTGCTACCTGACTCTCTGTAAAATCTACAGTAAATAAATACCTAGACTTATAAAATTCTCCATCTATCTTACAAAGCCAAGGGCTAGGTTGACATCTAGAAAACATAACAATACTATGATGATGCGATGGACAATCCCAAGGTTGGGCTAAATGCGTAGGCATCCTATCGGGCCACTCATCTAACTCTATATCTCCCACTAAAGCAGGTAGTGGCATTCTAGCCCACATAGCTCCACCATGTACATTTTCTTGTGAGCCATCATCAGCTTCACATCCTGTAAATATAACTTGAAAGCTTAAACATCTATCAGGCATAGTATTTACAGCAGTTACAATTGCATGTACAAATTCTCCATGATAATTGTTATGCCCATTAGTAAACTCTTTTCTTACCCAACACTTAAATAGTGGTACTCCTGCAGTACCTAAATCACTTATTAAATATGCCAAATTATCTTCCTGTTCTTACAAATCCATATTTAGTTTTTACTTTACCACCATAACTAGTTTTAACTATATTATCTTTTTGTTTTTTCCTAGATGCAGTACTTACATTACTTTTTGTACTTGAAGTTTTTTTACTTTTTTTAGATTTACGATAGTTTGAACTATGGTCTACTTTTCTTTTTGTTTTAGTTTCTTTTTTAGCATCTGGAAAATTTTTATTATTAGAAGGTTTTGTATTTTTCTTTGTAGTTGTTTTTTTAGTTGTAGTAGTTTTTTTCTTATCTGTATCTTTATTTAAAGCTTTAGTAGTAATACCTATTGCTGCAGCACCTATTAGTAGTTTACCTTTATTTCTTTTTGCACTAGCTGCAACTGTACCTAATATATTTCTTGTAGTAGTTTTTTTACCAGAGTCACTTTTTTTATTAGTAGAATTAGGAATAGTTCTTTTTTTATTTTTTGCTTTATCCCCAATAACTTTTCTACTACCTAACATTTCTCTTTTTTCTGGTTTTATAGAATATTTACCTTTAGTATCTCTTTTTAAAGGTATTGACCCTATCTTTGTTCTTGTTTTAGGTATGACACTACCACTGCCTTTTAATCGTAATGGCACAACAGAAGTTTGAGAAAAAGCTCCTCCCTGTTTTATTTCTTTTGAAACCTTAGACCTTTCAGCTATTCCTTTTTGCACCATTCTTTTAGCTCTCTCACGAATAGCTTCTGCACTACGTTTTGTTTTTGATTTTGCATAATGTTTATTCAGTTCAGCTATAACTTTTGTCAAAGCTCTTCTAGCTGAACCTGATACAACATATTTAATAGCATTTGATGCTATTACTGCTAATGGTCCTGCCATTATTTAAAACCTCCACGCCCACTAAGAAATTTTTGTAAGCCCTTAAAACCTTGAGCACCTGGTGATTTTTTACTTTTTGGTTTTGTTGATGTTGTCGTTGTTCCTCTAGGCTTTCTACCTGAACCTGGATATTTTCTATCCTCAATACCAAAATAAGAAGAACTTGTTTTCTTAGTAGGTTTAGCAGAACTACCTTTTTTAGTTAAGGCTTTAGATCTTTTCTTATATCCTGTACCTGCAGCATTTACTTCCATCTTATTATAGAAATCTCTTAAACTAGTTACACCTGCTTTAGTCATCATAGCTTTTGTTACAACTGGTTTTTTCTTTCTAGCTGTAGATGTAGCTGTACTTGTTCTTTTTTTACCTGCACCTGGATATGCTCTATCTGCAGTATCATACGATGAAGTTGCCCCACCATTTGACATCATTTTCTTTTTCATCATGGCTCCACCTGCAGCATAACCTTTTTTATACATAGCTGCACCACCATCTTTCATATAGCCCATATTATTACGAACAGATTCTGGTAACTTTTTTAAACCCGTTTGATTAGCAGAGGCTTGTTTTAAACCACCCATAGCATAACCTTTCTTTTTCATATTACCACCTGCAGCCATCATTTTCTTTTTCATAGATGCACCACCTGCTGCATATCCTTTTTTCTGCATACCACCACGGGCATAGGCTTTCTTCATCATTTGTAAGTACCTTTCATATATATAGTTTAATCAACATTTCCATCTACGTCTAGCCTGACGTAAACGACTATTAGGATTTTTAGCTGCTTTTGGAAACTTCTTCATTTGACCTGCAGACCTAGCACAAAAAGATTTACGTCTTTTTGCACGTTTACCTGTAGGTTTATCTTCAGTTACAGCAGTTTTTAACTTAGAGCCAGGATTAGCTCTACGATACGCAGCCACACCTTTTGCAGTCATACCTGCACCCTGCTTAGTTTTACGAAAATTACCTGACTTCACAGAAGTCTTAATTCCCATACCCTTACTTTTTTTCTTTGTAGGAGGCATATCTATTTCTTTTTCTTTTTTTTCTTCTTAGATTGTGCATCTTTCATTTCTGTTGCACCTGCAAATGCTATTTCACCTTTGATAGCACCTGGGCTAACTGCAGCTTTACCTACTTTCTTTGCACCTCTGCCTACAGCTTTCATAACTCTAGGCATATATCTTGCTGCTGTTACGATTCCTCGAACTGCTGCTGCTCCTGCTATAAATGGTAGTGGCATGATTAACCTTTTTTATTATTTAGTAGTCTTCTTTTTAGTTTTAGATTTCTCTCTAAATAATTTATCTTGTGCTTCATTTAATTTTTTTATTTGTTTAGAGATATTTGATGCTTTTTGTTTTTCAGAAAGAGCACCTTTGTTTTTATTTTTTTTAAGTTTAGATGCAATCGTACCTGCTACATTTCTTATTGCAGTAACAGCACCTCCTACAGCATAAGCTTTTTTTGTAAAGTACTTATCAGCAGGTACAATACCATTAGGTAATCCATTACTTTTCTTTTTCTTGGTAGCTACTCCACCTTTTTTCATTCTAAGGCCAGGTCTTTCTGCACTTCTCATACCACCTTCTTTTATATCTCTAGCTCTTCTTTCACCTGCTTTAAAATCTTTAGGAGACTCTTGATCTATTTGTCTGTCTTTAAATTGTCTATATGGACCACCTTGTTTTTTTGCTCTTTTTAAAATCTGTTCTTTAGTAAAGCCTTGCCTTTCCATATCTTTAACTGCATCAGCACCTAAAGTATCATTAGCATATGCTCTTTGTTCAGGTGTAAATCCTCCTGCTTTTCCCTTTCCTCCTTTTTTAGGTTTGCCTTTCATTACTGTACTACCTAATTTTCTGAGTTGACCTAATGCCATTATTTTTTCCATCCTTCCTGCTTCATAGCAGTTTCAATTTGTTCGAGGGAATACAAAATTCCAGTACGATATTCTATTGCCTTTCGTACATAGAATACGTCACTATGAGGAATATGTACAGTATGTAATCTATCTTGTACGATAGCTGCATAAAAATCTTCTAGTACGAAGTTGTCTCTTAGGTATATCTTTTTTTTCATATCAGTCAAGAATAATCTCTGTTAATAGGTCACTTATATGTATAAGTACAGAAGAGATCTGACTTTATTTGTAAGGTAGTAACGACTCACTTATGTGATTAATTATTATAGGTGATATATTATTAGTGATATATCACTTTTGGTGTCGTTCCACTTATGGTATATCGAAATATCCGATACTGTCAATAGATAATTTCTATCCTAAGATCTAATCCAATTAACAATTTCTATTATAGTATACAAATTGTGGATAAGTTCTATTTTCCTGATCTGTGTAGAGGTGTGTATTTATATAACGGGGGCTAGGGTACTGGCCCACGCAGGGTACGGTAGGGTAGGCGTATGGTAAGCCAGTACAGGATAGAGTGGAATGTGCAAAGATTAGTTATATATCAAAGAGTTACGATATATATTTACTGATATACTAACAGTGATATACCGTAGTTGTGCAGCTAGTGGTGTTTTTGCAGGGGTGTGCAGTTAGCAATGGCTGTGCAACTATACCCCTATGCAAATGATACTCTTCGTGTATAAATCCCCCGCACTCCCTTTGTGAGCACGGGGGATTTCTCCCCTGAAGAGAATCACACAGCATAAGGAGATAGATATGCTAAAAGAAGAAAGTAAAAAGTTCTTACGAGCTTTGAACGATCCTGAATGGGATGCCTACCTTGACCATCTAGACCAAGTTGAGTCTGGAGAGTACGATGAACCTAATATAGGGCGAAAGATTGAAGACCCTTGTAGAGGTGAGTAGTAGATCACCTAAGATGCCCCTCGCCTCTTACGAGGTCGGGGCATCACGGTGTTTCGATTTTGTAATTTTAATTAACTTTTCTACTAAACAAAGGAGAATACAATGGAAAAGATGACTAAGCAGCAGTGGATTGATGAAGTTAAGAATAACTGGACGTTCTTACCGTTCATGCTTATGAATGGTCAATGGGGTCAATGTGTGAAGTTGATTGGAGATGTTAAGATTGTCTTCACTCATCCTAGTACGAAAGAAACTACGGTAGCTTCTCTAAAGACTGAGAAGAGTGAGAACTACAATGGTTATACTTACAGCCATTCGGATATCAAGATTGGTAAAAAGAAAGAGCAATCTTCTCAAGTCAGAGTTCACAATAGTAAGATATCTAACCTAAGTCTAGCTGATATAGAAGAGCTAATAGGTAAAGGTGCTATGAAGGAACTGCGAGAGCAGATTAAAGATGAGCTTCGTGAAGAAGCAGAAGCTACTAGATAATAGTAGTTACTTGAGAGAAGCTGTATGCAAATATGGCTTCTCTTATTTTTTTTTAATGAAAGGAAATGTATGAAGAACTTATATAATAATTGGAAAGACTATTGGCAGAATCCAAGTTTGTTTCAAGATACTGTATTTGACTGGAGCTGCAGTGAGCATTCGGAAGGAGCAAAGTCATATATGTTTGCTGATACGCAATGCTTAAATAAGACTAGGCCCGATGAAAGTTTGCATCAACCTAGACAACATGAGATTGATCCGTCATACAATTCAGTAGTTGCTATGTGTGTGAATGAAGGTGGATTTTATGAATGGTGTTTGAATGAACTGTCTTTCTTAGGTATTGATGATGTAAAGAAAGCAGGTTTCAAAGGATTAGCAGATGCTGTACTAAGATGTATTCCGACTGCTAAGTTGTTGAAAGAAATGGATATGTATTCTACTTACAAAGGAGATGATGATGAAAGCAATTGATCCAAATTACCTTGCGATGTATGAAGAGAATGTAGAGAATATTGAATCTACAAGCTACTATACAAGAGACCCTCTTGAGATACTTATTGAAGAAGAGGAATTGATTAATGATATGGAAGTAAATCCAAATTGGAGAAGTTAGAAATTATAGGTGCTGCCTTGGCTATGCTAGGGCAGTGCCGTTTTTTGAAAGGGATATAAATGGAAGTATTACTAGTGATGTTTATCGTAATACCTGTAGTAGTTGGATTGGTTTATGGACTCTTGTCAATGAGGGTTCTGCAGAAAAATGATAGGACGATACGAAGGCTTGAGCCTGTAGTGACGGACTGTCGTTGGACTCGTAAGAAGTTTTACGATGAGAAGTAAGTTGTATTATTTGTTTAATTTAACTAGGGAGGCTACTAATCATGGCTGAAAGAAAAGAGAGAAGTATCGAAGGTGCATTATGGAAGCAAGATAATGAAGGTAATAATCGTCCAGTATATAAAGGTAATATCACGGTCAAAGATGATCATGTTACTGATATACCAATGGGTGCAGCTGATCTTAAAGTATTAGTTGCTAAGATTGAGAAAGAAGGTATGTTTGTTCTTCCTAAAGGCTTGAAGTTATCTATGGCTTTTTGGAATAACAAAAATGGTAATCCTTCTGCTCCTGCATTAGATGGTCCAGTAGATAATCCTTATAAGGGTAATACAGGTTCTACTACATCTACTGTAGCAGCAAATGATGTTAACAATGACGATGTCCCTTTTTAGGGATGTCGTTTTTTGTTATATAAAAAAGAAAAGGAAAAGGAGCAACTGATGAGTAATCTTACTAATGAAAGAATCAAGGAGTCTATCTTAGATGAGATAGGTTCTATGTCTGTCAATGATTTTCTAGATGAGTTGAAGGCTAGACCTTTGATGGACTTAGATGATGTGGGAGGAATCTCTATTAATGGGTCACGAGTAACCTGCCATGAGGCTGCATGCTTAACTGTTGAAAAACTATATGGCATTATGTGGGAGGAATATCCTGATGAGTAATATTGATTGGAAAGAAACATTACTTAAAGTTCATACGGACTATGTTAAAAATCAAAGTGAAAATAATAAAGTAACTAGCAGCAAAAACCTTAAAAGAAATAAGAAAGGTCCTGCAGCTAAAAGCAAAATAAAGGAGAGAAAGTAATGTTAGATAGACGACTAAAAGTTTATATGTTTTTATTGAGTACTCTTATACTAGGTATTATGCTAGGTGTAAACCTTATGTTTTTCTTTGGTGATATAGTTCATTACTTTATACCAATGAGTAAAGGTGTAGGTTTTTATACATTGGCAGGTGCATCTAGTATGTTTCTTATCTTTGCACTAGGTATCTCTATGTATGTATCATATGTGCATCTGCAGCATCCTGGTACAGTAATGGGTAGAGAAACATAAAGGACTATATAAATGAAGATAGTAATTAGTTTTTTACTAGGTGTATGGTTTGCTTGGGGTTTTCTCAAGCATTATGATGATGCTGTGTTTGACCTATGGACAGAGGCTTATGGAGTTGGGAAAGATGATGGCTATGTATTAGGTCGGAACGATATAACTTTTGAGGACTTTAGCTTTGAGCAGTTGGAAGCTAAGTGTATGTTTTTATATGCAGAAAGAGATACAGTTTTTGGTCAAGGAAAGAAAGGAAAATAAATATATGAGAGATCAGATAATGAAACATGTTTTATTTAAAATAAAAGTACTGGTTGAAGAAGGTGATGACATACAAATATTTAATGAAATGTCTAAATTACTTAAACCAGTAAGGACTAAAGACTTAAATGAATTTATTATTGAAAGGTAAATATGGACGATAAACAACAGGTGTTAGTTTATGCAAAAGATCTTGAAAAAATGGCAGCACTCATTGATGATCTAGCTTGGGAAATAAATCGTGTAGGTAATAGTGGAATTAACTGGTTTACTGGAGGTTCACTAACTTACAATAATCTAGCTCTTTCTATGGAAGAACTAATGGTGGAATATCCAGATGGATGTATTATAGATGGCTCAAAAAAACCAGAAGTATTTTGGACTGAAAAAAGAAAACTAGCTAGAAATGAAAAGAGGAATGACTGATGGGATATACAAATTACTGGGAATGTAAAACAGATTTTACTGATAATGAATGGGAAGCTGTGTGTAATGAAGCACGATACATAGAAGATAATGAGTATTCTTATCAAGAAAATTTGACTGGGGTATTAGATGTTGTTGATATTGATAAAGAAAAATTTAAAAATAAAATATCTTTTAATGGAATTGGTAATAATGGACATGAAACTTTTATATTAGAAAAAAAAGCAACGGACTTTAGCTTTTGTAAGACTGCTCAAAAACCTTATGATATTTATGTATGGCACTTACTTACATTTTGTCAGATGATTAAGAAAGACTTTTATGCTAAACGAGATAAATGGTATTGGGATAAGTCAAGACCTTTATCTGATGTATATAAACCACAGAAACAAGTTGATAGAAGTGGTGCAGTAAAGTAAAATAGATTTGTAGGGGGGTGTGAGTTTTTTCTTTTCATATTTCCTTTGTCCTTGCATCCTCCTACACCCAATAACTTAACTTAACAGGGAGAACTAAATGAGTTTAAGCAATGATGCAGTTCGATTATTAGAAACATTTCCTATAGCAGCAGACTTTAATCCAGTTAAACAAGTTGCTCGTAATCCAGTAACAGGTGAAAAACTAGATGGTAAGTTTCATGTGTTACATCCTGATACAAATCAATGGTTACATTTCTGTGGTGCAAAAGATAGAAGATCTAACTTTTTTGAGCCAGTAGAAGCTGCTGTTCGTATGCTTGATTACTCAGGTAAAGTGGACTTATCAAAAGTGAAAGCCAGGTATCATTTAGCACCAGACTTAACAACACTTAAGACTGAGTTTTTACTAGGTGACTTTGAAGGTAAAAGAAAATATGATCTTGAATTAAATGATCCTGTTGGAGCAACGGCTACTATCTATGATTCACATAATGCTACATGCAGACGACATGCAAAGGTAGGTATACTTAGATTGTTGTGTGCTAATGGAATGATTGGTATGGATAACCAAGCAAAAACAGCTAGACGAAAGCATACTACACACGATGATGCTATTACTTTTGGTGAGCAGATTGCTGACTTTATAGAAGGACTTGATATACAAATTGCTCCTTTATTAAAACTTCAAGAAAAGCTACTTACTAGAACAAGCTCTTTAGATTTTCTTGAGACACAACTTAAACCTAGTAAAGCTGACTTTGAAAAGATTAGAAATATTTATGATTACTATGGCAATATGGGTACAACAGGTTATCGTTTATATAATACATTAACTCATATGGTTAGTCATGGATTAACAACTAATGTACATCAGACATACATTAATTGGAAGTCTGGGACTAAGCAAGGTGTAAATGCTTTCTTATCTTCTATGAATTATGAAGCTAAAATAAGTAAGATAATCAATGGGTTAGAGTTTAAAAAGTTAGTTGGAACAGCTTAATATTATGGCAAATATTTATGATTATAAACCAGGTGATAAAGTTATTACTCCTACAAATATGATAGCTACAGTTATTAAAGAAACTTATCAAGGAGAAAAACTAATACTTGAGTATGATGAAACACCTGAGTGGCAAAGAGATAATGTAATAGATATGGCTAAACTTAGACTTAAAGGTAATGGTTACAGACATATAAGATCTGTAACCTTATCTAAAGAATGTGTTAAGCCTTTAGATGAAAGTCAATATTCAAATTGTAAAGTAGTAATACGTTAATTTAAAAGGGAGAATATAATGCCTAACATTTGTGAAAATAAATTGGAAATTACTACAACCAATGGTGATCTTGTTAGATGGTTACAAAACTTTTGTAAAAAAGGAGAAGTAGAGTACGATGACTTTTCTCCTTGTCCACCAACAGGACTCTTTCAATATATAGCTCCTATGCCTAGTGAGTTAGAAGGTACTACAAAAGGTAACAAACCACCTCAATGGCAAGTAGATAATAGTGGAATACTAATAGATAGGTATGGTGCTGATAACTGGTATGACTGGCAGTGTAATAACTGGGGTACTAAATGGGATGTGTATTGTAATAACATTAAAGACTGGCTTGTAAAGAAAGAATGGAAAGGTCCATATCATATTACTTTGGAGTTTGATACTGCATGGGGTCCACCTACTGAAGCTATCAAAAGATTAAAGATGTCTTATGCAGCACAGATTTCTGTTGCAAGAATACAGTATGTAGCAGAAGGAGACTTCTGTGGTATTTATGATGCTTCTACTGGAGAGCAGATAGAAGATACTGAGTTTGTAGATAAACCAGATCTACCAAAGTTAGCTGCTGCATTTAAAAAGTATGGATGGGACTATGGATGGATTCAAGAAGAGGTAGAAGATAGAGTTAATGAAGTAGCAGAGTACCACAATGAAAGACTAAGGGAGGTTGCTAATGGACGTTAATATTAGAAAGCTATTGATAGAACAAGTAGCAAATCAAATTGTTAAAGATGTAGATAACAATACATTTGCACCTTTAAATCTTTTACTTCAAGATGTACCATCTGCAACATTAGAATCTTTTTTGCCGAAGGAATAAAATAAAAGTGAAGACACTAACAACTTTAATAAATAAATATAAAGACTCATTAGCTTATGAAAATTTAAGTGATGTCTCTCGAAGGGACTACCTATATTTTATTAATGTATGTCACACTACTATGGACTTTAACATTAAGTTAAGTAAAATTGATACACCTATGGCACAAAGAAACTATAATGCCTGGGCTAAAGATAGGGGTATACCAACTGCTAATCATGTTAAAGCTGTTATGTCTAGAATATTTAATTTTGGAAGAGAGATCGGTGAGTGTAAACATAATCCATTTACAGTTGTTAAAAAAATACCTCATCGATCTCGCAAAGAAGTATGGACTAAAGAACAAGTAAAAGCTTTTATTCAGACTGCATATAGTCAATTTAACTGGAGAAGTATAGGTGTAATAGTTCATGCTGCCTATACATGGGGTCAAAGGCTAACAGATATGAGAAATCTTACATTTAAACAGTATGATTTTGATAAACGTGTACTGACGTTAGAGCAGTCAAAACGAAGAGCTAGAGTTTACTTACCAACAACAGAAGAATTACATAAAGTATTAGAAAAACAGTATGAAGATATGAAGTTTCAGAAGTATGTAGCTCCTCGAATAGCTTATGAAAAGATTATACCTGAACCTTATAGTAAAGCAGGACTAAATAATATAGCTAGAAAGATTAGAGAGGCTGCAAATTTACCTAAGACTTTGTGGATTATGGATATGAGAAGGACTGCAACAACTGAAATGGTAGATGCAGGTGTACCACTACCACAGATTATGTCAGTGACAGGTCATGCTAATGCACAATCATTGGCTCCTTATATGAAGCATACATTATTAAGTGCTACAGAAGCATTAAATAAAAGGGGAGAAGGACTATGAGTAATACAAAAACAAAAAATGTATTGAAGTATGAATTGCCAGGACTATACATGACAGTAGGTTGGAAAGAAGGTAAAGGATTTTGTATATACTATAAAAATGCAAAACGAGAAGGTATGGCATGGTACGAAACTTCAAAAGAAACTATGCAAGAAGTAAATGAGTTGTATGAATCACATCAAAAAATACCTGCAATGATACGAAAGGGATTTGTATGAAAACAATTGTTCATGTAAATCAACATGTTATAAAAGCTAATAGGAAGAATAATAAAAATAATCCAGTTCTTACTGTTAAAAATTATAAGAATAATGTTTATGGACATAGTGTGAAGTTAGGTAAGTGTGAGATAATATATAGGCCAGACAAACCATTAAGTTGTGGTGCTCATGTTTGGATAGAAACCCACGATTCTGTGGAAGTAGATGGGAAACCTTTTATATGAAAGTGATTAGAAACTTTGTAGAAGAATTAAATTTATCTGATGGTGAAAGATACAGAGGTAAATGCCCTGTATGTAAAAGAGCTAATACTTTTACTGCTACAAATAATATGGGTAAATTACTTTACAATTGTTATGCAAATAGCTGTACAATATCTGGTGCTACCACTACAACTATGACAGTTCAGGAGATAAAAACCAGAATGAAAACTTTAGAAATAAATCCAAATGAAAATAAAGGACTTAATGTTTCAAAGGGAGATGTATTTCCAGAGTCTGTAGTATCAGATGCTAATCGAGATATAGTAGATGGTTTTTGTGAAAGATATGGTATTGATTCACAAGAACTTGACTTGAGATATGACATTAAAGAAGATCGTGTAGTGTTTCCTATCTTCGATCAAAAACGACTTGTAGATGGGATAGGTAAAGCTATTAGTGATAATGTAGTTCCTAAATGGAAACGATATGGGACTATGGCAGGTGGTTACATAAGAGGTGAATGTGTAATAGCAGTTGTTGTTGAAGATTGTATTAGTGCTGCAGTAGTAGAAACACTAGGACTTACAGGTGTAGCTATACTTGGTACTGCTCTTACTGACAATCATATTTTTGCATTAAAAGAATTTAAAAAAGTAATTGTTGCATTAGATCCAGATGCAGCACCAAAAACAATTGCATATACAAAACAACTTAAATCAAATGGTGTTGATGCTTTTGCACTGAAATTACTAGATGACATTAAGTATAGAAGAGAAGAAGATATAAAGTATTTACTTAAATTAAAAGGGGAGTTTAATAGTGGAACACAGTCTATTAAGGAGTCTACTGACTAAAAAGTTTTATGACGATACAAGAGGTAATCTTTGTCCTGCTAGTTTATTCAACAAGGACTTGAGAAAGATAAAAGAAACCATTGATATATCTATGGATTCTTATGAAAGGGATCTGACTTTAGAAGAATTAAAATCTTTATTCTTTGTAAAAAATCCAACACTTACTACATCACAAAAACATCAATATGAATTACACTTTAACAAAATACGAAGTGCATCTTTATTAGGGACTGATGTTGCAAAAGATATATTAAGTAATTTATTTCAACAGTATGTAGGTGAAAAGGTTGCAAACATTGGGTTTCAATTTGTAAACAATGAAGTGTCTAGTCTAGAACCACTAAGACAAATACTAGAAGAATACAAAGATGACTTTACACCAGAAACAAAAGTTAAATTTGTTGACAGTAGTGTAGAACATTTAGTTGCAGCAGCATCTGCAAGTAATAAATATAGATTTAATATCCATACTTTATATCAAGCAGTATCGGGACTTGATAGTGGTATGCTATTTGTTATTGGTGCTAGATCTAATGTAGGTAAATCAAGTTTCCATGCAACTTTATGTGCATCACCAAATGGTTGGGCTAGTCAAGGTGCTAAGATTCTTGTACTATGCAACGAAGAAAAACCAGAACGTGTAGCTAGTAGATACATGACTTGTGCAACTGGTATGACCATGAATCAAATACAACAAAAGAAAGAACATGCAATAGATGTATTTGGTAAGATAAGAGATAACATAAAGTTTGTTGATGCTACTGGAAAAACAATGGTGTGGGTTGAAGGTGTTATTAAAGCAAATAAACCAGACATTGTAGTATTGGACATTGGTTCTAAGTTTGCAGAAGAAGGTGCATCAACTAATAGTCATGAAGCTTTGAAAGCAAATGCTATTCATGCTAGAAATCTTGGCAAGCTTTATGGTTGCTTGGTTGTATATTGTACTCAGTTATCAGCAGAAGCAGAAGGTAAGATAGTTCTTAGTCAAGCTATGATTGAAGGTAGTAGAACTGGCCTGGCAGGTGAGTCTGACTTAATGATATTGATTGCTAGAAATCCACCTATGAATGATCAGACAGAAGATGATGGTATGAGATATCTTAATATTGTTAAGAACAAGATATCAGGTGTGCATAGAATTGTTAACTGTGAGTTTGATTATACAACAGGAGAATATACTTCTTGAGTGTATTTGATAGAATAAATAAAGTAATTAATACTCCCTATGCAAAGGAGAAATATATGAAAATGAAACTTGAAGAGTTAGTAAATAGTGAACATGATGAAGTACTAAAAACTTCTCTTAAAGATTTTCTAAAAGAAGCAGATGA
>Ga0098042_1000491_pt1 | contig 15347 bp, 13 predicted proteins | sample 9_EtaG_FD_75066 | JGI IMG/M metagenome (GOLD analysis project Ga0098042, IMG submission 75066) | Marine viral communities from the Subarctic Pacific Ocean - 9_ETSP_OMZ_AT15188 metaG | ecosystem: Environmental > Aquatic > Marine > Oceanic | place: Pacific Ocean | collected 2015-01-10
AAAACTATGCTTGTTTTTTTTTGTCTTATTATATGCTTAGAAAATAATTCTAGTTAATTAGGATAAATAAAAAAGGGACTTTTTATTTTGTTTTATATTTTGGATTTGTTTATTTGGTTTTTTGTTTAATTCCAGTTGTGTTTGTACTTGAACTTGTTCGCCTTGAACTTCGCCATAAAATCCCAGAAGTTGCCGTCGTGGTTTATGTCGTAGTTGAACTCAAGTTCACGAAACACCCTCATACGCGTCTCTGGAACTTTGCCAGTCTTGTAGGCGACAAACTGGCGACCCAGTTTCTCAATCAGCTTCTTCTTGGCGAGGACTTTCTCGGAACACGGAGAGTTGAACTGGGTGGCTGGGTGGCTGAAATCCCTCGTCCACCTACCACCGTGGTTGACATAATGAGAGTTCAGAAACCGACGGTGGAAACTGAAAGAGGGGTGAGTGAGGTAGCGAGGGTCTTCGTAGACTGGAATTTCGCGGTAGCCAGCAGGGCCATAGAGACGGCGATATTCTGCTTGGTTCCTCTGGTGTTCCTTCCAGTTCTCAATCGCGTCCCCCATAATCTTGCCAGTCGCGGACTTGTTGGCGTAGTAAATGGGGAGAACGTGTTTGCGGAAGGTACGGATTGTGAAGCACCTATTCATTAGGTCTTCAAGGTGAGCCTTCTCGGCGGCCTCAACTTCGTCAAGCATAAACTTCGGCGGAGGCGGAAGGAGCTCAATCGGTGTGTAAATCATAGTAGACATATTTTCGTTTAGTATGTAAGCAAGTGCTGATATCTATCAAATATATATAAAACGAAAAAAAAATCAATTTATTTTAATTTTGAGTTTGTTTTACACCCAAAATTTTTCTATGGGTGTAGGAGACACCCAAAAAAACTATTCTTTGGGTCCTACGAGCATAGCAATTCTTATTAAATTGATTTTTTTTTTGGTTTATATGTACTTGATACCTACCCCCTTAGTATAAATCATTCCGCTTAGAAAGAAAGACGAAAAACAATTGGAGGACCTTGGTTATAAGTTCTCTCATAATGAAACTAACCACATAGTTTATAAACATACAGTAATTAAACCCCCCCAAAAAGGGGCAATCTACCGTGTCTCTCGCGGTTCTAGTAAACAAGCGAAACATTTCAAACAATTTTACGACCAAGTCAAGGCGACCGTCAAATTATCTTTGGACGCTATGGAGTAAGAACTAAAAAAAATTTGGGTGTCGGCTCACCCTTTTTTTTTGAGACAATAAATAAATTGAATTATATTTTATTTTACTTTTATTTGATACATTCCGATACAAAAACAAATGACTACACACAGCACCGAATTTGGTTCTTGGGTTGCCGACGAATTCGGCGAAGACGGTACGGTTATTCCGCTTACCGAAATTCACGTTGATATGAGTAAAGGTCTACTGGAACTTCTCAAGCAAGACGTAGAGGTCCTACGGCAGTGGGTTTCACAGTACATAGCTGATACTCTTGCGAGGCGGTCTTCACAGCGTGAGAAACTGAGGGCACACGTCAAGGCTATTCTGGATATTCTTATTGAAGGCAACCGTACTTCTAGGCGTAAGGCAACTGAGAGGGGTATGCCCCTTGAAGAGTGGGTCAAGGGTTGTCCGCCAGCTCTGTTTATCAACCGATACGCTAAGGTTCTTATGTACGCTCTCAACTGCGACCGCGACGCTATGGTGAAAGCAACTGAGGACGCCAACATAGCGTTTCAAATAATGCTGGTTTGGGGTGAGGAAGAAGCTGAGACTGAGAATGATTATCTCAAAATGGCAAACAATCTGAAGGCAATCTTCCAGAGTAATGGGAAACTTCTTGAGGAAATGGACGCTCTTGATATGTTTACGCGTAAGACTACTAAGCGTCTTGCCCCTAGAGCAGAAGACAACGGCGTTTTCATTAGTCTTTCTGGAACTGAACTTTGCTTCCCCCTTAGTGTTATGAGGGTCTACGATACTGTTTTCCTTGACGACGACGAAGACTTCAGTAAGTTCACGACACACGAACCTAAGCGGATAGTCATAGTTGACGAAGCGAAGGAGAAGGGTTGGGTCAGAGTTGCTGACTGGGCTGACGACTTGATAGGAAAGAAGGGTGGACTTGAACCACCGTTTACCCCTAAGTCCATAGAAGATTATATTGTGGGCTAATCCTTGGGTGTAGGGACACCCAAAAAAATTACAGTTCTTATAAAATTGAATTATTTTTTATTTTACATATATTCAGTACATTACGACTGATATGGCGGATATGATTGCGACACACCACGAACTTTCTAAGGTTTTCTCAGAACTCAAGGACAAAGTCCTAGAGTTTTGGATTGACTACAACTTCCAACGCGACGACGGTAAGGAGTGGTTGGATATGGACGGTGAGGAGGGACGACGGTACTTATGTAAGGATTGTGGTTGCGATTTTACTGACGCGGAGTGGTTTGACGGAGACTACTGTGGGGACGACGAGAGCGACTTTGAGGGGTATGAATGTTATGATTGTTATGAGAAAAAGAACTAAAAAAAATAGGTAAGGTTTTCCGTAAGTTTTTCTAAGACTGGTTTGTGGGGTGGGTATAATTCAATATTAGTACTTTGTGGTCTCTTAAAACTTACCTATTTTTTTGACAAAAAGTTTGCCGAACGAAATTCATTTTTTGATTTCTGTTTTCATAAATCATTTTTGATTTGAGATTTTTTTTTTTGGGCCGAAAAAATAGGTAATATCGGTAAGAATTGTTTTCTAACTTAATATTATAATGAAGAACTTTAACTTAATAAGTCCTAGTGATAATGGTTTTGAGTACACTATTCGGTTTCAAGACCCTATAAAGATTATGAAGAACAGTAAGATAGACTTCAAGTTTGCTGAACTAGTTAGAGCTGGCGAGGTAGTCTTTAATGAAGACCAAACAATTACTATTACAGCAGAACCTACAGACTGTTTACCTCAGTACGATATAGACGACGCCGTAGCTGCTTCCCCAAATCAGAAACCTTTCTTAAGTAAAGACTTAACAGAGTATTCTAATACTTTAGAACTAGTATTCCCAGCTGGTGTTTATAGTTATACAGATTTTAGAACAACTTTAGAAAATCTAATAACTGCTGGAATAACTAGAAATGGTGGTGCTGGTAAGAAGACTAAACTTAAAAATTTTCAAGGGTTCGCCGTACAATCCGACTTAGATAGTGGTAAAGCAACAGATATAGCATTTGGTATTGATTATAATTTATCAAGGGACGACCCAAATATAGACCCTAATGAAATAGAACTTGACCCAGGTGGTGAATATCAAATCAACGTCCAAGTAGACGATAACGTTCATTATAGGGGTAGGTCAATTAGTAAAACAACTGGCGGAACAAACGACGTTTTAGACGCTGGAGCAATTATCAATATTGATTTTGCCTACGTTCACAGATACTTCAAAAACTCTAATGCTCCTCCAGTAAATAACTTTGAAAATTGTATTTATTTAGAGGGTATACATTCAACAAGCGACCAAGTTGGAATTCTTCATTTTGGATTTTACAACACAGCAATTTCTAAACATTTAGGAGAAGGAACTAATAGATTATTTGCTAATGGAACTGCTGGAACAAATCCTATCAAAGTAGACGGTTCTGCTGGTACAACTGCTGACAATAGTTATCTACCAATCCCATTAGGAATAAGGATAGAACCATACGGTGGTAATATTGAAATTTATAGTGGGTTTAAAGGTGCTAATGGAATTGATAGGGCTCCAAATATGTTTTATGAGGTAGAAAGTATTACATATTTAGAAAGAGCAGCAGTTCACGATTATTTTGACGAAGACCAAACTCCTAAGTTTTTCGTACAGTTATATCAACAAACAGACGAACAAGCACTAGCTAGAGGTACTGTAAATGTTGACAAAAGAAATAGTTATATAAGAGTATTCGCCTTGAATAATAGCCCAGTTGGTACCGCCACCGATAGTTTTAATATGACTGAAATATATGATAGTGCCGTTCACGGTGAATTCCTTACCCACAATTTTGAGGTAGCAAGTACTGGTATAGATTACGGTATAGAACCAGTCGCAAAAAAAAAAGCACAAAGTCAATTACCTTACCAAGTAGTGGTTGGAATGACACAGCGTGGCGAAGGATTTAAAAAAATTGCCTATCCTCAAGTTGCTATAAACGATAATGACGATAGCGACCAACCAGAGGCTGGGTGCTTATTATTGAATTATGAAATGGAATTTAGTAAAGATTTAGCAAAAGCATTGAATATTCCATTCCAAAATAAACGGAGAATATTAGACCATTCACCCAACTTTACACTAGACCCTACACTTATCAGTAATCCAGCTTCTCTTCATAATAACGCTAATCTTTTCCATAATAGCAATATAACTAATCCTTGGAAGAGAGATAGTTATTCTATCTTCATAGACTTACCGTGTAATAACTACAAAAATACAAGTGATAAAATAAACGGTGGTTTTAGAAAGAGTGTAATTGCTAACATTCCAGCACCATTTTCTTCGGCTGATATTGTAGAAGCTGGAAACACAAATAACGAAATGGTTGCTGTATATGAACCATTCCAACCAGTACAAAGCGATTTGAAGAATAATGAAATCAGTGTAAACTCATTTAAGATTTCAATTCTAGATATGAAAACAGAGCAGTTAGCAAGACAGTTAGCAGCTTCAACTGTGAACTTCACCATACATTGTCCTAGTGAAGAAGAGTGATTACGTACTTTTACTTTTCTTCTTGATAAATATTTCTTCAATATTCTTTTTCTTTTTTTTATCAGCTTCTTTGATTACCTTATCAGAGAGTGGATTTCTACCAACAATCTTTCCAAGAGCCACACCGTCCTCTTTTTTCATTTTCTTTTTCGCATTTATTATCGGAGTACTTTTTTTCTTAACCATATAGAATATCTACAGAATTTTTTTCTAACAACTATTTATACAAATGGCTTCCCTCGCTGACCTTACAAATTATACAGCAACTTCACCAGATAATGTTATGGACGTTAGAACTGAATTCTTAGAACCACTTCATTCAACTGGAAACACCTATAAACACACTTTTAGAATTGATACTATGGGGTTTTTGGATAAGAATACTTTACTTTGTTTCAAACCAGTCGCCAAGGACGGTACTGTCTCAGCAGCTGGCGTTCGTGCCAACACTTTCAACGGTGTTCTCGGTGGCGTCAAGCGTGTTCGTCTTCTTTTCGGAGACTTTGAAATCCAAGACCTTGATAGTGTAGGAATGTGGGCTACACTTAACCACCTCTTGAAAATGAGACCAGACAGTAGATTAAAGAAAATGGGACACTATCTCGCCAACCAGCTTCACACTCAAGTACTTCAAGACACCACCGCAGCTATCTCAGGCCAAGGTGGATTAGGTCAGACAGGCCAGATTTACCCTAACAACGCCACCTCTGGAATTAACTACGGTCTCTTTGATAACAGTAGTGCTACTGGTGGTAATCCCTCAATAAACTCATTCGCAATCACCAACAACGCTGCCGATAATATCAAGACCGCTATTCCCTTAGGAATGCTTATCCCAGCATTAGAGGAAAGAAATATTCCCCTCTTCCTCTTCACAGATTATAAGGTTTTCTTAGAAGTTGAGTTTGAAAGTCGCACTAGTGAATGGTGTAATAAAATGAGTGCTAATGCTTACAACGCCAACGCCACCCTCGCAGCCGCCGACGGAGACGTCAAGTTTGAGGAGGTTGAACTCTTAATTGACTACTTAATCTTCCCCAGTAAAGTCCAAGAAGACTACCGTGCCGAGACACAGAGAGAAGGCGGTCTCACTCTTGATTTTATGAATGTTTCTTCAGTTGATAAGACAATCCCAGCTACAACTGCCAACACCGCTGGAGCCAAGAACACCCAGCAGATAGAACACCGCATTAACGCCGTAGATAGTGAACTTCACTATATCCAGCAGATTAAGAAACTTCCAGCTTCAGCTAACGGTTGGAACAGAGTACTCTTAGACCAGCGTTCTGACGGTATTACTAGACAGACAATTCAGTACAATATTAACGGTGTAAATGTTTACCCAGAACCACTTTTCTCACCACTTCAGCACTATAACCAGTTATCTTACGTCTTAGGACAAGACCTTCAGTTAGACAAACCTTTCTTCTGTAAGGACGTCAATACTTGTTCTTCACTTCTCTCACCACCCTCAGGCCAGTTATTGGGTAAATTTAATGTACTCGCTATTGACTTAGATAAATCACACGGAAGCGGTGAGATAAGAGGAAACGGTACTATGATTGGAAACTATCCTATTAGAGTAATCTACGAAAGAAGTCCAGTCGCTCAGACCACTAGTGAAGTCAATGGAAACCCAGTCTGCTGTGAGACTGAAATCGGTGTTATGGACGTAAACTACTATGTAGGACAGACAAGATTAGTTAATGTTATGTCCCAGCCTAATGGCGGAATGTTGGTAAATGTTTCAAATCTTTGATTTGAAATTAGTTAAAGACATATTATTTCTCTTTTTATTATATAATGAACTCTATATACATAGACGCAAATGCCTCTAACTCTAAAATTATTGATAGCACAACTAATAATCGCTGGGAATACCAAATCAACGGTGGTCTCGCCTTACCTACTGGAACGAATATATCAGTCGCAAGTTCCTTTATAAATCAGAAAGGAATTGCTGGTGGTTCTATTGAGATAGAAGAGGATATTGAAGAAGAATTAGTTTACGGATACTATACGAGTGATAGTCAATACACCGTACCAGCTACTGGAAACTTATTGAATGACCCAGACGAAGCAAATAGTGATAATCCACCAGGTCTTGATATAGCAGCTCCATTCGCTTTTGAATACAATTGGTTAGATTTATACACAAATGACGGTGATACAGACTATACTAATGCCAAATGGGCTCCTAGTCTTGAGCGTGGTAGAACTGAAAACATTATGCCTTTAATGACACTAGCAAGAACAACAGCACCGCCAGGCCACCCTTTTAAACAAAAAAACAATTTAACTTTAGAAACTGACGGTTGGAGTTATGCTATCCCATTGTTAAGTAAAACTACCCTTAAAATTAAAAAGGGTATTTACACATTAGATAAACTAGCTGACATTATCAACGCTCAGTTAAACGGTTCGGAACTTCCAGACAATCTTGCTAAGACAAGATTTCAACAAGATAAAGAAGACGGTACTTTTAACGGTCAATTGACTAACCGTGGTTTTGCTAGACAAGTAAAAGTAGAACACACACAAGAAGGATTTTCTGGGGAACTTAAACCAGACGGTGTAAAGGAGACATTTGATTTTAACGGAGGAATGTTAGTAAGAAACCACTATCAACCTAGGGGAGGTATAACACAAGTAAATAACGTGTTGAACTACGAAAATTCGGCGGACGGATTAGAATTTACTGGAGCATTTCAACTGGATTTAACAGCCGAACAAATGACGAATTGGTATAATGAAGGAGGTAGTGGTGATACCCAAGTGTTTGTAGGAGAACATTTCTTATACAGTCCAACTGGAATAAGAGCATTAACTGCTAGTGATACTGTAATTCCCTCGGTCTTTGCTGTAAGACCAAAGTTTTTTCAAGAAAGTATTGATTATGTAAAACAAGGTGTAGAAAATGTTATTGTTTTTCCAACAATGACTGACTTAACTCCAGCAACTAATGGATTATATCATTATAATCTTGGAGACCCCCAAGGAGACCCTTCCAAATTCGCTCCTAGTCTTTTCGCATATCGGTCTGACGTTCTAGCTTCAAACTTCAATTCACAAATGGGGGCTCATTCTGAATATTGTTTCGGATTTGAGAACAACACAATAGTTCCTCCCTATACACAATTCGGAGCAGTAGGACAAGGTAGGTTTCCAAGTACTATGTATTTCCAAGACGTTGAAGCTGGAAACCCACCCTCTAGACCAGGAGGGGCAACACCGTCTTCTTTTCCATTCTTCAATTCAAATAGTGGATTAGCTGATTTCAATAGATTTCAAGATACTAATTTTTTCCCAAATGGTGCTATGACAGTAGGAACAACTAACTTTCAAATAAGTTATGATAATCAATCAAGTCTTTACAAAATGTCCCACCTCCACGAACCTAGAAAAATTCCTTCGTATGATAAACTAGGTAATAAACTTACCAATCCGTCGGCGGAATGCTACTACATTCAGAGAACAGTAGACACAGATAAGGATATAAATAAAATAAAATATCCAGACTTAACAACAACCTATAGTGAATTGTTTTATTTTGAGAAGACCGCAGACCAAACACAGATAGAAAATAATGTAGGAACTGTAAATAATAATCTTAACACACTAAGTGAGAGACTAACTGGTGTTTTTATGAGAAACTGGGCTTTTAACACCGCTCAGAAAATGAGAACTGTAGAGAAACCAGACGGAAAAATTGAGTTTTATGACGATTTCCTAACTTTTGACGATTTCTTTAGAACCAAAGAAGAAGCAAAAGCCGCGTGGTCTACAACAATATGGGCTAAGTTAGGATTTCAGTACGAGCAGATTTGTTCTACCGATAGTTTTGAGAAGGTAAAATTTTATAACCACGCCGAAGAAACAGTAGGAGGTTTTACTACTGGAGCAGGTGTTTCTTCTAGTGTTATTACTGAAGTTAGTACTATGTTTGCTAATGAAGATAGGGATAAAGACACCAAATTTCAAATTGATACTATAAATGCTGGGGTAGCATTTTATAATAATTCTGATATAAATGTACCTAATAGGTTTTGTCAAGTTGCGTTTAGAGACCCAGACGAAGGAGAACAACAAAGTAATAGAGCTTACCAATACCAGTACTCATTCTACGACTACGCGGTTATGGCACCAGTCCAAACAGCTGGAAAAGAAATCCAAGCACGTGAACTTCCAACACTAAGTAATAACGGATATTTCCTTATCACTAGTAATGTAGGAGGTAATACTGACGTAGTACACGACGGTTCTCCAGTTGTTTTACTGGATACTGTTCCAAAAAGTAATCTAGCAAATCAAGATTTTATTTTCAACAGAAATGACCTAGTTCACACACTCAGTAATCCAGTCAATCTTAATTCAATCCAAATCAATATTCTAAATCCAGACCTAACTAATCCTACCCTTAATCCAAACAGTAGTGTTCTCTTAAAAATTGATTATCCAGTACAAAAAGAAACTGTTATTCAAGCTTCTTTCATAGACGAACAAGCGGTACAAATGGTAGAACAAAGCATTACCGCGGAAGAGAAGGCAGAAAATAAGCAGATAAATAAGAAATGAGAGTTTTAGAACTGTTTAGTGGGACACATTCTGTAGGAAAAGTTGCGAGAGAAATGGGGTGGGAAAGCATTTCGGTTGATATGATACTACCAGCTACACACCAAGTAGATATAATGAAATTTGATTACAAACAGTACGATAAAGACTACTTTGATATTGTTTGGGCTTCACCGCCGTGCGTGGAATATTCTAAACTACAAGACTGTTGGTTAGGTAGATTAAGGAAAGGATTACTTTACACCAAAGAAGAACAAGAGAAATCAATGTTAGAAGCTGACAAGTTAGTCCTAAAAGCATTAGAGATAATAGAATACTTTAAACCAACATTATGGTTTATTGAAAATCCACGCGGACGTCTTAGAAACCGAGCGATTATGGAGGGATTACATTACTATACCGTTGACTACTGTCAGTACAGCGACTGGGGATATAGGAAAACTACTAATATATGGACTAACAATACTAACTTTATACCTAAGACTTGTACTGGCGAGGGTAAATGTCCTAATATGATAGGTAAATTACATTCTACCAACTTAGGAAATGTTGAAAGAAGAAACAGAGTTGGCGGAGCTAACCAATCTCAAGAGGAAAGGTACAGAATACCAGCAGACCTAATAAGGGAATTATTTTCTTTATAATTATTATATGGCTACCGTTAAAGAACTAAAAGCACAAGCGAAAGCGAAAGGCATTAAAGGATTTTCTACTATGAAGAAAGCAGAATTAGAAAAAGCGTTAGGGGGAGGTGAAACTAAACCTAAAGTAGTTATTAAAAAAGTAGGTAAATTTCCTCTATCTAAAACTTCCTCAGAGGTAATGACTATCAAAAAAGCATTAGAAGGAGGAAGCGGAACTTTGGAAAGTAAAGCTACTAAAATGGCTAAAGGAACTTTAGCAAGGGCAGGTATTGGAATAAGAGGAAACAGATATATTGATTTAAATAAACTTTCTCCAGAAAAACAAAGAGATTATCTTCTATCTGTCCGCGACGGTGGAAAAAAAGCAGAAACACCTAAGAAGAAAGTACCAGCACCAGCAGCTGAACCAGCACCAAAAAAGAAGAGAAGAGCAGCTGGTGTTCCTATGAAAGAAACTGACAAAGCAGAAAAGGTAATTATGAGAAGACTAAGACCTAGATTTATAGAACACCATACTAAACAGTTAGGAGACGATAGGGAAGCTGTAGAAAGTGCGGCTAGAATTGTATTTAATAATTTAAGAAAGCGTAAAACACCAATAGACGTTGGAACTGCTGACCCTAAAATGTTAGAAAAGTTAGTTGAAAAAAGACTTCAAAGAAATTTTAGTCCAGCACCTAAATCCTTTTTTGGTTAAATATTTTCTAAACTTATAGTATAATGCCCTCACACTATGGAAACGGTAATTCCAAAGCGAAACCCAAAGCCAAAATGGCCGCGAAACCTAAAATGGGGAAAGCGAAGAAACCAGACTTTTTAGATATGGATAAAGACGGAGATAAGAAAGAACCTATGAAAAAGGCTGTTAAGGAAGCTAAAAAGAAACCAGCAGCTAAGAAAGCACCAGTAAAAAAGAAATCCGCTCCTAAAAAATCAGCAGTTGGAAAAGTTGGTGGAAGTCTAGCCAGAGCAAGAGAAACAAAAATGAGAACGTCAAATCCTTCTATGACTTACGCATAAAATCTTAGATTTTATATTTTGTTAGAATAGCACGGTCAACTTTGGCCGCGGCTCGCCCAAGAAGAGCGGACGCTAGGCGAGCCCTCGCCCACGCAGCCGAACTTGTGTTTGGTCTACTACCAGCACTATAGTACGCTCCTCTACCTTTAGAAAGTATTTGCTTTATACCTTCTCTTTTCAATAGATTTTTACTGATAAAATTATCGTCAGTAATCTTTTTACCGTACTTTTTTTCAAATGCTACTACGTGCTTAGAACGCTTACTGTCTGGAGCGGATTTCAGTTTAGGTCTATCTTTACCTTCTCTGATAGAGCGTACTTGTTTTGCTTTATCTTCTTTAGTCAATCCTTTAGGTACATACTTTTTGGGTAAACCAGTTGCTTTATCTTTGGGCTGTTTTCGTAGTTTTTTATCCATATATTATATATAGAGAAAAATGCCAACATTTCAAGTAATGATAGGAAACCAAGGTGTTGAAGATTTTGAAGCTCCTAACAAAGCCGCAGCTTACAAAAAAGCGGTACAGAAACACTGTAAGGAAGGAGACGTTAATTTTATGAAAATGACAGAAGGAGTAATAACAAAAGAAATCCTACCCACATTCAAGAGTTTTGAATTTGAGTTAGTCGGTGAAGTAGCTGCTACACTTGTTTATTTATATATAGGAGCAAAAGATAAAGATATTCAAGGAAGGGTGTATAACGAACCAGACGGAAGTTTTAACGACGCTGGTGAAGATATGATTGATAAATTTTTATCAAAATTTACTACACTTGACGCGGCCTTAGAAGGATTTTTTCCTCAGAAAAATCCGACTAAACAGATAACAAGATTTAAGAAGAATTTATTTACTATGTTGCGTAGTGCTGTTTTCTATTTGAGATTTTTAAATGAACCACAAGTTCTCTTCTGTAAGAAAGAAGAAGTAGTTGAGGGAGTAGTACAAATGTTAGTGGCAGAGGACGGCGGTGGTGCTATGGAAGAGGGTGGTGGTAGTATTTGGGCTCTTCAGAGTAATACAGAAAGACTTAAAGAAATAAATAATAGTATTCTACCAATTCTTACCTATGATAGGAAAAAGATTGCGGCCGACGAAGTGTATAAAGAAAAATTTTTAAATTTTTATCAACCTATGGCATACCAAGCTGGATTTACAAAGTCAGAAGAAGCAAAAAAAAGATATGATACTATTGAAAAATCTAGAGGTAAAGAACTTCCTAAAGCGGAAGGTAAAGAAAGACAAGCGGAAGAGCCCAAAACGCAAGGGGAAGGACTTAGTCAAGAGAAACTTGCCGACGAAATATACGATATGCTTAGTACTTATACAGATAGTGAACTGAGAAGAATTGGAGATTTAGCATTTCAATATCTAAATGAAGTACATAATTCTGACGTTTTAAGTGAAAGCATTTTTGCTTACCTAAAAATCCCAGAAGAAGATAGGGAAGACTTTAGAGCTTATCCAAGTGGAACTGTTGGCACAGACGAAAGTCCTTTATATGAATATAACAAATTTTTGGAAGGCAGAATTTTACGATATGCTGGTGAAACTGCTGTACTAGGAGGTATTGTATCTGAAGAAGGAGACGAAGTAGATTTTAAAGACCCAGAGGACGTAGAAGTAGAATTTCTGGAACATTTAATAGATTTGAACCGAATTTCTTTTACTTTAGGAAAATTATACCAAGATAAAGAATTTGACGAAAAACAATTGACACAATTGAAAAAGTTAAATTCTGAAAAATTTGAAAAGGTAAATAATTTAGAAGATAGAGTTTTTGAATTGGAAACAGAATTGGTTGAGGCAATCAATGAAACAACTGAAGAGGTAGAGGTTCAAGAAGAACCTAAGAGTGATTTTGCCGACGTTTCTAAACTATTACAAGAAATCGCTGACTTAACTGAAGCACGAGAAAAAGAAAGGGGTGAAATAGCGAAGGTAAAAAAGTTAGAAATACAAATACAAAAATTAAATAGAATGTTGGATAATGCTATTGACGAAAGAGAAGAATTTGCTTTGACTGCTAGAGAGTTAGAAGTACAATTAGAAGAAGCTAGAGAAACTCAAGGTCCAACTGAAGCTGAAACTGGAGACCTAGAAGAAGATTATGACATTCTTGAAAGTATTGTCGGTTCACTAGACGTTAATGTTAGAAAATTACTCGCGGCTGTCAAAAATTATGACGATTTAGACGACTTCTTTGAAAGTAGAGAATATATAAATATAGTACTAAACCCAGCACTTGGAGAAATTCAAACTAAAGAAGGTGTCGGCGAAGACGAAGAAACCACCGACGAAGACGACGATTAGGCTTTTCCTAAAAGGGCTGAGGGGTCAATAGCGGCTCCTTCCGCTCCAGTTGGTGCTTTTGCTTTTTCGTCTTGAGCGTCTGGTGGTTTATCACCTAATCCGTGGAAAAGTGAGTAAAGTCCCATACCAACTGCGGCTAGTTCGCCTACAACTGGTACAGCGTCTAAAGCTGTCATAGCCCCAGCTTCTAATCCTTCAGAACCAATACTACTAACAGCTCCCTTAATTACGTCTCCTACACCTTTCTTGGCTACTTGACTTCCTATATTTTCTGTTAAATCACCTCCGAGGTCGTCCGCTCCCTCAGAGGCTAGTTGTCCCCCACTTGAAGAATTAACTGGTTCTCCAGCTCTAGGAGCTCCTAATCTATCAGCGTCAGTTAAAGGGGCACTACTGTTTTCACCTGCTGGTGCTTCCGCTTGTGTTCCAGTAGGGTGGCTTGCTTGTGCTGACCTTTGGACTTCAAGTTCTCTTGGGGTTGGCCCAGTTGCGGCTACACTTCCGTCCGCTTGAACTTGATTAAGTGGCATATCCCTTAATTCTTCTGGGTCAAAATCTTTTACAGTTGCTCCGCTAGTTGCTTGTGGGTTATCAAGAGCTGGTCTATAACTACTGTTATTCACGGCGTTTCTATTTGCGGCTGCGGCCTCGGCGGCTGGGTCTGACGCTTCAGTAGTTTCTGGAGCATTAGCTGTTGGAGTGGAGGGAGCGGTAGAAGAAGGAGGGTTGAGAGAAGTTCCAGCTCTTGCTTTTTGTAAACCTTTGTAAACTTTCCTACCCATATGGAAGGCAGAACTGAGTGTAGATATAGCACCTACACCAGCGTTATAGTGTTCTTGAATTTCATTATACTTGTCCGCTAGTGATTGTGCTTTCTGACTTGCGGCTACATTTGTCAATTCTTCGTTGGAAGTAATATGATTACCTAACTGGTTGGCGTGTTCTTGGAGTAAAGACATATAGGACATATTTAGTTATATAATAATATAAGATAAATATATTTAATAGAAAATAAAATCACTTGTACGCTGGAACTGCTCCTACACGATAAGAGCGTAAGTTTATTTTGTACTCAGCTGGGGCACTCGGTGGGCTCGCGTTGAAATGGGCGTAATCTGTCTTTTCGGCCTCGGCCACCTTTTGCTCTACCTTTTTTTCGGCGTCTCTCTTTGCTTTCTTGGCCGCCCTCGCTTTTGCTAGGCTCTCCAACCTTCTTTGCTTCCGCTGTAATAATTCTGCTTCCGTCGGTGTCTTTCTCTTCTTCACGCTCTTCGGTGGCATTTTTGTCTGATATATTATCGTTAGATTTTTCTTTTTTACTCCAAACAAGCTCGTCAAAGTTTCTATACATTTCCATATTGGGTACATTCATATATGTAAAGTCAAATTCTTCTTTTCTAGTCTTGTTGAATAATTCCATAAAGTTCTTTCTATCTCCCCCCATAAATGAATAATCGTCAGCAATCTTTTTCAATTCACTATCTGGTAGTTCTCCTAAGATAAAAAAACCTTGTATCTGATTTCTCAAAGTACTTGTAAGAAATTTGTAGTACTGAAGAGCTAATCCTACGCTGAGGCGTCCTTCTGTTTCTAACACTTTAGACCCAATATGTCTATACCTAGTAATCATAGAAGTAAAGGCGTCCTTTCCAAATCTGTTTTGTCTAATACCTTTCTCACTCATAGCGTCGTCAATCAATAGTAAATATCTTCTATCTTCCTTATCCATTTCAATCATATCTAAAATTTCCCTAAGTAGTTCTTCTGAATATTCGTCAAAGAAAAAGTCAAACTCTTCTAACATATTTTTCTGTTGTACGTCATTCTTAGCACTCTCACTAATCAATATTCTAACGTCAAAGTGTCCTCCATAAAATCGTTTCTTAGATAAATACATATTCTGTAATAGTACTGACTTACCACTCCTAATACGCCCTAAAAATACGTTGAAGTGTGGGGTGGAAGGTAAGGGGTAAAATGATTTGTCCTCTCCTAATTTATCTTCTTCTATCTTGATAGGATAAATTTTGAGGTCTGGGTTCTCTTCTCTTTCG
>Ga0098042_1000494_pt1 | contig 15306 bp, 13 predicted proteins | sample 9_EtaG_FD_75066 | JGI IMG/M metagenome (GOLD analysis project Ga0098042, IMG submission 75066) | Marine viral communities from the Subarctic Pacific Ocean - 9_ETSP_OMZ_AT15188 metaG | ecosystem: Environmental > Aquatic > Marine > Oceanic | place: Pacific Ocean | collected 2015-01-10
CAGACTTCTATGAATTGGTTTATGAGTTAATGGCTATAGAATACAAAAGTAAAAAAGTAGATTTAACTACTACAAATAATACAGTAATATATACATGCCCAGCTGCAACCAAGACTATAATTAAATCTATATTAATATCAGATGATTCAGGTTCTGGTGACACAGCAACCTTAACTCTTACTGACTCTGGTTCTAATATATTTAGACTAAAGAAAGAAGCTGTGGCTGGAGATGCTACAGATGAGATATTAATTAACCCGTTAGTCATGGAAGCTTCAGAGATATTAAAAGCTCAAGCTGTAACAGCAGGAAGGCTACATGTGATAGTAAGTTTAATGGAGGTAACGAGTGACACAAACAACCCACTTTAATTTTGCCCGTGCCCCCCTTGTCAGAAACGCTGAAAGAAGGTATAATATTTAAATGCAATATGCAGGACCAGTTCAGTCAGGTGATACAGTTGTCAGATCAAACCAAGCTTCGCCAGGGATTACAGCACTTTTATCAAAGGAATCCAGAAAACAACGAGGCATATTTCAACTGCCACCTACAGAAGAACCACAAAAAGATTTTTATAATATGGCACTAGACAATGTGCAAAACCAATTAAGAGGTGCGGCACAAACAGTCAATGCTATGGCACCAGAAGGTGAATCATTAGCTTATATTAACCCACAAGAAGCAGGTATACTTAAACTACTAGGTGGTTCAGGAGAACCTGAACCTGTTACAGGCATTCCTTCTTATTACACTCCAGGCGGTGGTCAATATGGTGGATACAGTAAACCTAGATTTACTACTGACAAACCTGGAGGAAAAAGAGATAAAAGAGATAAAGAGAATCAAAAGAAATATATTGGAAAAGGACCAACAGGTCCATCTAATACACAGTTTCAACAAACTGCAGAAGGATTAGCTGCAGCTATCAAAGAAGCCACAGGTAAATCATATGGCGATCAAGCTAAGGGAGCTATTACAAGTTTTATAGGCACGGCGGGTATTACAGATGAAGGTAAATATGATCCTTTAAAAGCAGCTCAAGGTTTAGTAGATATATCTAGAGGCGGATCAGAAGAACAACAATCTTTTTTCAAGGACAAATATAAAGATATAAACAAAAGTTTAAAAAAGAGTTTAGGTGCATATGATTACGGCGGAAAAACTTTTTTAGGTTTAGGTGACGGATTTGTACTAGGAGATAAGACTAAAAATATTTTAAGAGCTGCACAAACTCTTGGTCAATTACCTAGAGATAAAAATTTTATAGAAAAAATTACAGATTTTTCTATTCTTAAAAATTTGTTTGGTAATAACACAGAAGATATGAGTATTGCTGAACTTACTGAAATGTATAATAAGCAAGATGCTATGAGAAAACAAGAAGAAGAAAGAAGACGCAGAAGTGGTGGCAGAGATAATCAACCTGCTCCACAAGAATCCGCTGGTGAATCTTCAGAAGAAGCTGAAGAAGAAGAAGAGTTTCCATATTTTAACTATCGTAGAAAATTTATACAACCAATGGATTACGATAGTATAATAGCGAGAGCTTATGGCGGATCAGAAGGGGCACTGCTACAAAACCTTGGAGAAGCTATTAAAGAAAGTAAGGCATCATAATGTTAGATTTTTTATTTGGAAGTAAACAAGCATCACAGGATTCACAAACTGAAATTAAACTTCCTGAGTATATGGAGAAAGCTGCTGAGTCTTTAGTAGCAACCGCAGGTGACGTAGCAAAAGAAGATTTTATACCATACACAGGACCTAGGCTTGCTGGCTTAAGTAGTATGGAAGAGCAAGCAATCAAACAAGCACAAGCACAAAGAGGTATTGGACAAACGCAACAAGGTCAAGCATTCACAGCAGCGACCGCAGCGGGGGCACCCGCATTATCAAGTGTAAGTGACTACATGACTGACTACAATAAAAACGTAGCGGACATTGCTGCTAGAGAAATGCGTGATCAGTCTGCCATTGAACAACAAGGTATTGCAGCACAATCTGCAGCTGTAGGAGGCTTCGGTGGTTCACGCCAAGCTATACTAGAAGCAGAACGTCAAAAGAATTTACAACAAGGTCTTGGTGATTTATACACTAGAGCACAAGCTGATGCATATCAAACTGCTTTAGGTGCAGCTCAACAAGATAGACAATCTCAATTACAATCAGCTTTAGGTATGTCCACAGCTTCTGCTGCCCAACAACAGTCAGGTCAAGCAGACATACAACAGCAAATGGGATTAGGTGGATTACAAAGAGGAATGGACCAACAGGCTCTTGACTTAGGGTACTCTACATTTATGCAAGAAAGAGATTATCCAAAACAACAACTAGGATTCTACTCAGATATTTTAAGAGGAGTTCCTACAGGTGAGACTAGAAACTATACAGGTCCAGCAGTACAACAACCAAGCTTATTCTCACAAGCAATGGGTCTTGGTATTCAAGGATTAGGAGTAGCGGCAAACTTAGGTTTCCAGCCGTTTGCATAGGAGTTAACATGGCAAAATCATCATATCATCAAAAAATGTATCCACAGTTATACGCACAAAACTTATCACCAGGACAAAGATTAGCTATGACGGGAAGCGGTATTGCTCCTATTTTACTAAGTGAATTAGAACCAGGTGGAAAGTACGGTGGTAAAATTACTTACCCAGGAGCAACTGGTGAAGGGTTTGATCCTCTAGGTTTGATGAAACCAGGTGGTAAGGGCACAGGTTTAGATTTAACAATTCCTGTAATGACAGAAGAAAAAGCTCCAGAGACCCCAACAGGTGCAGAAGATCGTGGTATGATTATTCCCACATCTCTTGCTGATAATGATGATGATGATGATCTACTAGCTAGAATGTCTGCATTGGATATGATGCAACCTAATGCCATGGGTGGTAAAATTACAACTGAAAAAAATGAAGATGACAGACCAAAAGGTTTGTTTGGTTTTCTTGATGGTGTTGAGTTAGATGGCGATGCTTTAATTAAAGCAGGTAGAGCTATAGAAAAAGGTGAAGGTTTAGGTGGAGCTATTGAAGCATACAGAGAAGAACAACTAGCCAACCAAGCAGCTGATGCCGCTAGAGCTGAAAAGAAATACGACAGAGAAAGACAAGCAGAGTTAGATGAGTTAGATAAAACAGTTAAGCTAAACGAAATTGCTTACAAAAAATCACAGATGACAACAGACGATCAGAAGTTAGCACAAGATGCAGCTATTGCAGAAGCAGTATCAAAAGAGATACCACTTGACAGTTTAGAGTTTGCGAGTATTTTATCTGATAAATTAGATACAATAATAAGCAGTAAGAAGCCTACCACTTTATCATTATCTGATATAAATAATCAAATAGGTATGGGTGCTATAGGCTTAGGTGCCTACGGTGATCCAGATGCACAAGCAGCTTTGTCTGGTCAAGGTGGTAATGTAACAATTATCCCAATGAACGATATTAAGTAAAGAGTTTAACTCTTGAATACACGTAAGTGTAACAAAAAATTATGGCAGAAGATAAAATAGAATATAAAGCACCTACTGATGCAGCTATACAATCTATACTAAGTGAAGCGGAAGCGTACAAACCACAATCTTTAGCCACTAAACTTTCTCAAACAGAACTTACAGGCTCTCCAAGAGCACAATCCCAAAAAGTAAAATATATAGAAGTAGCTGAAGGTGCACCTTTAGTAGCTGTTCCTGAAGATGCCACCAAAGAAGAAATGCAAGATTTACTAAAGAATCCTGAATTGGAAAAAAGAATGTTCGATCAGGGTTTTGTTTATAGATATGGTGTTGGTGCGGAGAGATACAATAACCCAGATGACTTAAACGACACGGCTTTTATGAAAGGTCTCAAGGGAGGTTGGACTGGTCTTAAGACTATAGGGATGGGGGCACTCGGAACTATAGCTGACTTAGTAGGGGCAGAAGGTTTAGAAGATGCTGCCAATGATGCTATACAGAGATATCAATTAGAGGGTCAAGCCAAACAATATATAGAAACAGATGAGGGAGAGATAATACCTTTTAGTACTTCTATAGAAGAAATACTATCATCTGAATCTAGATCAAAAGATTTTTTTAAATGGTTAGGTTACAATGTGGGGCAAGGTCTTGCCACTACAATTCCTATATTTTTAGGTAGTGTAATTAATCCTGCTTTAGGTGTAGGCATGGCTTACGGTATGGGTGTTGGTGATTCTAGAATAGCTCAGTTAGAAGCCACAGGTTTTGAAAAAGCAAACGCTGGTCTTTCCTTAGCATTAGGTGTACCATATGCAGCTGCTGAAAGATTTTTAGGAGCTGGCTACAGAGTAGGCGCATTGTTGCGTGGTACAACTAAAGAAGCGGGAGAAGAGGCTTTAAAGAAAACTTTAAAAGAAAGTACTGCGGCTACCATAAGTAAGTCTGTAGGTAAAAATATAGTAGGTGAGTCTTTAGCTGAGGGTTCTCAAGAAATTATTACATCAAGTGGTGGTACTATAGAAGGTGCCATGAACGAAGATAAAAAAATCATAGAATCTTTAGGTGATTTATACTCAGACAAAAACTTTTGGAAACAAGTTGGTGAAGCATCAGCAGCTGGTGCTGCAGGTGGTGGACCTTTTGGTCTTGTTGGTGGAGTAGCTCAAAGATCTAGAATAAAAGATATTAACAATACAAATCTTGGGGCTTCAAGTGAAAGCAGAACTATTGTAAAAGATGATCCTGAAGTAAAAGAAAAACTGGGAGATGATTATGCTGACAACACTTATACCATACTAGGCACAGGTCAAACTTTAGGAAGAGACGGAAAAGCTATATTAGATAAAGATGGTAAACGAATAATTCCTAAGTACCAAGTTAAAGGTGTATATAATGTAGATGGTAAGAAAACTTTATTTCTAAAAGATTTAACACCTGGAGCAGGCAATACTTTCATAGAGTTAGATATGAATAATAGTAATCTTTTAGTGAAAGAAAATAAATCTGTAAAAACTTCAAAAGAGAAAACTATAAATCCTGAGACTGGGCAAGTAATTGATGATACTCCTATATTTAATAAACAAGAGGATTACACAACAATAAATGTTAAACCATTAACAGCTAATCAAAAGAAGAAATACAAAAAAGTTTTAAAGACAAGAGGATATACTGATGAAGCAATTGCTAATCTAGAAGCTTCAGGACCTAGGGCTTTACTAACAGAAGCAGAAAGCCAAGCCTCTCAAAATTATATATCACCACAAGAGATAGAACGTCTAGGACAACTTGGATATCTACAAGAAACTGCGGATGGTTTTAGTGTACAAGTACCACGTGGTGGTAAACAATCTATATTTACTGCTGGTAAAATAAATGAGATATTAGATAACACAGCACTAGAGCGAGGTACAGGTAAAACTGTAGGCAGAGCTTTATTAGATGATATATTAGAAAACAATATAGAAAATAAAACTACGCCTATAGGTAAAGAGCAAGTGGGTACTAGACCCGCGGTGCCCCCTCCTACAGCTGAAGAGGTAGTAAATAATTCAGACAATAAGATTGCGGCACAACTGTCTAAGATTGGTGATGACCTAAGAACTAAAAAATTATCAGATAAACAACGCCAAGAAATTATTGAGGCAAGAGATATACTAAACGAGGCTTCAGCGGAAACTATGTTCAAGCCTGCTGTAGATAGAAGATATGCTATGGAATCATTGGCTATGAGGATAGGTGCAGGGGGCACGCCAGCTGCTATTATAGGATATGAAAAAGCTATACAAGGTTTAAGAAATAGAAAAGGTATCACAGAACAAGATAGAGCTGAACAGATAAAACAATTTGAAGACAGAATAGATAGTGCCCAGCAAGATCTACGTGACTTTAATGTATTGTATTCTTCTTTTGGTTTTAAACCTTTAACACGTGATCAATTAAATAAGGTAAGACAGAGAGTTTTTCCTAATAAAAAGGCTATAAAAGCTACATATCAAGGAACACCTGCAGGTCCTATTAGTAAACAAGTGGAAGTGTGGGAAGTAGAAGATAGTCCTAAAGTAAATGACGCTAGAAAAAAGCAAAGAATTATAGACTCTAATTCATTGAATGCTAGAATAGCACAAACATATTTAGGAACTATTAGTAATACTTTTTGGAATTTAGATGGCGGGTTTCCTGGTAATAAACCAAGTAACAATGCAGATATAGCTGTTGCATACATGATGCCTGGTACTTTCAATAAGCTAGCGTTAAGAGACCCTGACCTAACTTTAGATAGACAATTAAAAAGACAAGAAGCTTATGCTGATAATAGTAGCAATGGAATAACGCCACCCTATCTAGACCTTACAATATCACAAACTGATGGGGGAACTACTGTAGTTACTGTCAATACTCACGAGGGAAGAGGTAGAGCTAATTGGGCAGATAACTTAGATGCTGGAAAACCAATACCTGTTTTAATAAAAGTGACACAAGAAGGTAAAACATTTAAGAATACAAAACTAGCAAAAGGAGACAGCTATTCAGAAGTTAGAGATAAAGTATTTAGAAATCCACAGACCATATACGAAAATGAAGCCCTTGCTAAAATAGATAATCTACCTGAAGGTCAAGAAACAGTTTATAATCCTAAGGTTTATACTTCGACAGAAGTTCCTATTATAGGTTTTATACATAACACAGACCAAAAGTTTGGTCCTATATTTAGAGATGATTACAAATACAATCCTTTTAAGATGGACGTTATGATGGCGGAGCTTGCTCCTAGGTACACTAAAGAATTTACAAAAGGAATGCCCCGTGTTTACATGGCATTAAGAAATGAGCTAGATAGATTAGGTTTAAGCTATGCTAACTTAAGTATTGTAAACAGATTTTTAGATAGCTCTAGAGCAAAAGGTAAGTTTGTTATGCACCAAGATGTCATTGATAAATCTTTAGATTTTCAAAGACCACAGATAATACAAGTATTAAATAGTCCTAAAGGCGAGTATGGTAATATAAAAACAACTATGAACTCTCAGATGGCTACGCTTAGACATGAAGCAATGCATGCTATGTTTAGAAGTGGTTTCTTTACAGAACAAGAAATGAAGATGTTAAAAGATTATTCTAAAAAAGTATGGGTAAATAAATACAACATTAGAAAAATATATTCTGGAGCACCTAATGCTTCGGAGGAATTATTTATTGAAGAAGGTATAACATTTGCTTTTGCAGATTACATGTCAAACAAATACGCAGCCCGAGGTTTACTAGCTCAAGTGTTTGAGCGAATGAAAGCTTACTTCATTGCCCTAGGTAATGCTTTGACAGGACAAGGATTTACTACAGGCAACGAAATTTTTAATCAGATAGATGCGGGCATGTTTAAAGACAGAGTAGATCAATATAAAAGATTACAACAAAACAATATACGTATTAATAATACTATATTAAATAAGCAATATGGTAAAGCTACTTTTGATACACAAGTAACAACAGCTTTTGGTCAACTATCAGATGCTCCTGTTAGCCAGTCTAATTATAAAAACAGTTTAGAATATATTGAAGAACCATCAGATTCAGATATAGATCAATATATACCAGGAACAAGACAAACATTAAGACAAGAAACTCGCCAAATGGTTAACGATATTAAATCGCAAGAGAGTGAAGAGACTCGAGGTGTTGTTAGTGAAAAAGGTTTAGGAACATTCAGCAGAATATTTTCACACGCTAGAGTGTGGGCAAAAAAGTATCCTATATTTGAAAGATTGTACACAGCTGTATATTTAAAAGACCAGAAGACCAGACAAATACAAAGTATATTCGTAGAAAAATTACAAAAGTATTTGAAAGTACTACGTAATCCAGAAGCGGCTGCATTATTAACTAAAGCTATGGAAATATCTCAACAGGTTCCAGGTCGATATAGAAGAAACCAAAATAATCAAATTGTCTTTGTAGCTGAACGTGATGGTGATGGCGCAAATAGCACATTAAAAGCTGGAGATGTTATAACATTAGACGGTGATGTGGCAGATGCTTATGAGTCTGCTATGGAAGCAGTGCAGTATATGCATTCTGAGATAGTTAGAGGTTTATTAGGCAGCAAACCGTCAAAAGAATTACTTACAGATACTATAGATTTTATAACAAGTAATGCGGGTATAAATATGGGAATCAGTTTAAATGAGAAAACATTTTTAAATAACACAAAAAGCATTACAGAAATAACTGAAGAAGATATTGAGAATTTAAGTTATCAAGACATAATACAAATGACCACTGCAATAAAGAATCTACAAGAAGTTATAGCAGACAGCCCTGAAGTTTTAGCTAATCAAGGCATTACAGCAGAACAGGCTACAGTATTAAACAATAGAATATCTAGAATACTAGGCTCTCAAGATAGAGAGGGGGCACCTGGAACAGGTATGCTTGCTTTAACTGCCGAGTTAAAAAAGTATGATGACTTTAAGAAAACAGATTACATTCCGTTACAAAGACACGGTAGTCATTTTATTGTAGTTAGAGATAAAGATAATAATGTTATTGAATATAGAATGTTTGAAAAGCGCAAGTTTTCTATCGTAGTACAGGATGAAGAGAAACAAGTAAGAGATGAATTAAATGCCAAGTATCGTAACAATGATGGTGTTACAATATCAGATACTAGACCAGTTAATATAGCAGAATTGCGTGATAGAGTGGGTGCTGATTTATCTACTATAGATGCAGCTGCTGGTATGATATCTGATACAAACAAAGAAGCTTACAATGAGATAAGAAAAGAAATAGAAAGTGTTTTAAATAAAGGAACAAATTTAACCAACGGACAAGTTAGAGGATTTAGTGTTTTTGTAACTCCTCGTAAACAACAGGGCGGTGTGCCTGGGTATAGCACAGATTTTGCAAGATCATTAAGTCAATACGGTTTAGCTGGCAGTAACTTTGCGGCAGGCAATAGATTTAATTCTGATATAGCTACTGCTTACAATGATACACAGAACCCTGTAAAAAATCCTAACACAAACTTACAAGAAGCGTCTGCTGAATGGTACAAATATGTACTAAATCCAAAGCATGAGTTGGCTTCTATAAGAAGGCTAGGCTTTTGGTATTATTTAGGTGGTAACGTATCTTCAGCATTCTTGCAGTTAATGAGTGTTGTCCAATTTAGTGGTCCTATTTTAAGTACCATATCTGGTAAAAGACAATCTGCTGCAATAGAATTATCTAAAGCATTTAAAGATGTTATGAAGATGTTAATATTTAATGGAAGAAGATACGAAGATGTATTTATAGATTTTAATAAATTACCAGACGATGTAAGAGATGATGTTATGAATGATGTATACACTGGAATAATTAAACAAGGCATGGCAATGCACGAAGCTGGTATGCCTCAAGGTGGTGGTGCAATTAGTCAGAATCAAGTTAGACAGAGAAAATTAAGAACATTTGAAAATACAATTATAGGCGGTATATTTAATACCTTCGAAACTATAGCTAGATTAACTGCATATATTGCAACACATAGAATGATGCAACAAACTGATGCAGTAGAAAGCGCAACTGATTTTTTCAAAGACGATGCTGATTTCCAATCAGCTTTAAAAAGAAATGGTGGAGTAGCTACACCTAGAATAATAGCACAACAAGTTATTGAAGAAACGTTTGGTGTTTATGGTAAATTAAACAGACCAAAATATATGAGAGGTTGGGGTTCCGCATTCTTCTTATTCCAAACTTATATAAGTCAGATGTTTAGTTTAATGGCTAGAATGTTTATGAAAAAAGGACCTGCTGGAAAGATAGCACTTGCTAAAATGTTATTGATGATATCAATTACAGGAGGTTTATTGGGTTTACCTGGTGCAGATGAAGTCGCATGGTTAAGAGATTTAATGCGTAAACAAATATCTGGGATTGATGGTGATACTAGATCCGAGCTTAGAAAAATGCTATCAGAAGTCAGCAGTCCTAAAGTTGCAGAGTATTTTGAGAATGGAATATTTAATGCTTTATTTAATATAGATGTACAAAGAAGATTGTCTTTTGGTAACGTGCCTGGGTCTGGTCAAATGCGTGCCATCTTAGGTATGCTAGGATTTCCGACAGGAGCCAGAGCAGAAGAATTTTTAGGAGCACCTGGTGCTATACTATTTCAGAACGCTAGAAACTTTACAGGAGCATATAACAGAACAGGAGAATTTCCTTTGCAAGAATTTTTAAATGCAGTAACTCCTACTTTTATTACTAATTACTTTAAAGCGGCAAATGCTTTAGACGGTACAGTTGAATCTAGATACGGTACTGTATTAACAGACGATGCCACTTTATATGACGCTTTTCTACAAAGCTTAGGTTTCACTCCTACAAAAGTCTCAAAAGAAAGAGAACTTAGCAGACTAGAAAAATTAAATGTAGGTAAAAATTCTTTACTACAAAGTAGAATGAACGTTAGAGTTACCAACGCTTATAAAAAAATATTTAGTGGTATGATGAATAAGGATTTTAATGAATCACTTGAGGGGCAAGAAGATTTAAGAGAAGTAATAAATATATTATTTTCTCATAACTCTCAGCAAGGACCAGATGGTCAACTAGTTATTGATGTCAATCGACTTGCCCAAGAAGCTTTAAAAGATTTAGTTAAAGAATACAGATTGATAGCACAGAGTGCAAAGGCAATACCTACTAGCGTAGCAGATGCTAACGCATTAGGTATTTCTTATAACTTTAACACATCCAACTAACCCACTCTTTAGATTTTTTACCAACAGGCTCATCAACTACTACAGGAACTTGGAATGTTACACCATACTCTGGGTGTGTAAACCATAGTGCTTGTTGTGGTCTCTCTGATGTGAATCTATTTGAGTAAGCATACTCGTCATATCCCTTTGTAGAACCGTTTACTATCGTACCTTTTAGAGATATATACTGGTGGTAGTGACCAAGCAAGACATAATCAATAGTCTTATTTCTATTGTTGTATTCTTGTTTAATCTTTTGCACACCTCTAGCTATCGGACCTAGCATACCCACAATTCCCGTGCCCCCTGCCACACCGAGACGATCACCGTGTGTTAGTAAGTAGTTAACACCATAGACTTTGTATATAGTATCAAAGCCTGTAGGTATTTGGAATTGTATACGCTTATCTTTTTTAAAGTGCCTAGCTAGTAAGTTATATAACATCCAGTCATAGTTAGTTTTCGCGGCTTGTTTGTGGCGATATTGCTTGTAAGTTCTAGAGTGGTTACCAAAGGTACAGGGTACGAATACTTTCCCGAAAACTTTAGCAAATTTTTCTAGTGCCCATGTCATATTGTCTAGCAAATCCAACACGTGTTCTATATTAGAACCGTCATTGTTTTCTGCTAGCTCATCATGTATGTCACCAGATATCATATCGCCACCCAAGGCACAGATTATTCCTGGGTATTTAGGATTAACCATGTGATTAGTACATAAGTCAATAGTAGTATCTACTACATTCTTAAATCTTCTTAGAGCAATCTCTCTATCATATTCATTAATACCATTGACAGCTTGTTTATCTACAACTTCACCCCAATGAAAATCAGATAGAAATATAGTGGGCACACCTGGTGCACCTTTAGCGGGTGTGTTTTTAGTTAACCACTTAGGCGGTTTAACTGTATGGTTTTCTGCTTTGATAAGGTTGTTCTTTAATTTTTGATGTGCTAAATTTTCTTTAGCTAATACATCTACTTGTCTTTTGATATCACGCATCTCTGAATCATGTGCGTATTGTTGTTCTATTAATGCTGCTTCAGCATCAGGGGGCACCATTGTAGGTTTAACTCCCTGTAGTTGTGCCTGTTCTATTCGTTCAAGCAACGTGGTACGTGGTATGCCCAGCTCTCTAGAAGCTGCAGCTTTGTTACCTTTGTTATTAATTACTGCATTTAAAGCAGCAATTAATATTGTTTTTGCTGTTGGTTTAGCCATAGTATTCTCCTGTAATTGTGGTATATTACCATTAATTTTACCTATTGTCAAGCAAATTGTGTTGTGATATAATAATCAAATGATCAACACAGATGCAATAGTAATGACAGCCCCTGTCGTAAAGATTAGTGGCGATGCGGTTAAAGTGGAAGAGTCCTCTGAGTCTGAAGAATCTTCCAAAAAATAAAGGAAGGAAACAATGTCCAAATATTATAATCCAAGAATAGGTGCTGCGACTAAAACTACACCAAGTGCTCCAGCAAAGAAGAAAGCTGTTAAAGCAAAAGGTGGTAGAGGCGGACCTAGTAAAGCTAATATAGCTAAAGGTACTAAACCTAAAAAGAATCCAAACTCAGCTCCAGAAAAAGCTAAAGGTGGAAGTAAATCTGAAATAGTAAAAAAAGATCCAAAGACTTTTTCACAGAAACTTGACAACAAAGGCACCAAATCTAAAGGTAAGGGCGGCAAAGATGGACCAGCAAAAGTAAAAGAAAATAAAAAAAATAAAGAGCCTAAATCTTTTAATGAAGCATTTAAGAAAGCTAGAAAAGAAAAAGGTAAAGACTCTACTTTTACTTACAATGGTAAGTCATATAGTACAGTAACTATGGATGATGTAAAATCTGCTGGCTTCGATACTTTAAAAGAGTATTTAAATAATAAAAAGAAGTAATGCCTATAGCTAGAGGTCAGATTTATCAACAGATTAAATCTGGTTCTAAAAAGAAACCTAAGAAGAAAAAGTTTTCTACTCCAGGTTCTAGAGCTAGAGCTAAAGCTGATAGAAAAAAGAACGCTATTGCTTCACAGATGCGAGGACAAGGGGGTCCTCAGCAGAAAGTTGTGATGAGAGGTTTTGTTAAGAAAGCTTATGACATGCTGAAAGGTAATTAACAATGAAGATTATTAGAAAATTTATTTGCAAATTGTTTCACATTAAACAATGTGAATGCGATGCACCTAAAACTAAGAAGAAAAGGAGAAAGTAATATGCCAATGGGTAAGGGAACATACGGAAAACAAGTAGGAAGACCATCTAAAAAAACAGGTCCAATGGGTAGAGCTAAGAATCAAAAGCCAATGAAAGAAGTAAAGAATGGTAATGGTACTAAAGGTAAACTAACTGCAGCCCAAAAGACTCTTCCAGATTTTCTAAAGAAAAAAATTAAAGCTTCAAAAATTAAAAAGAAAAGCTAATGCTTAATTTATTAATAGGTCCGTTGACATCTCTTCTAGGGGATACAGTCAAAGGATTTGTAGAAACTAAAAAGGCTAAAGCAGATCTAGCTTTAACAGAAATCAAAGCACAGAAGTCTTTGAAAGAACAGCAGATCGCGGGTAAAATCTCGTGGGAAGCTTCTGCTGTAGATCAGATGAAAGGGAGCTGGAAAGACGAGGTAATTTTACTATGCCTGTTGGTTCCTGCGGTACTAGTATTTATTCCTGGGTGGACACCACACATCAAGGCAGGATTTGAAGCACTGCACAGCTTACCAGATTATTATAAACATTTATTATACATAGCTTGTAGCGCTAGCTTTGGTATCAAAGGAGCTAAAGGTGCTATGGGTTTATTAACGAAAAAGAAAGGGTAGCCGTGAAGAAAAAAGGAAAAGCTAAAGTTAGAAAAGTTATATCTGGTTTAGGTAAAGCAGTCAAAGCACACACAGCCCAGAGAAAACTTTTAAAGTCTGCACTGAAGAATGGCAAATCCTAGGATACCTAGAAAGAAAGGACAGCCAGCTGGATCTAAAAAACATTCGGACTTATATACAGATGAAAACCCGAAAGGAACAATCAAAGGACTTGGATTCAGAGATGAGTCATCGGCTCGCAGTAGCGTGTCTAAGATTCGTAGATCTGGTAGAAGCCATGCTCACAAAACTCAAGCGGCTATTGCAATGGAGCAACGAGCGCGTGCTGCTGGCAAGAGTAAGCCTGCCGCTATTTATAGAAAATTTATTGAAGCCCAGAAAAAAATCACAAAAAGACGAGCATGAAGAGTACTGGGGTATAGGAGGAAAATAATGTTTGAAGAACTTAAGGAGAGAATTAAAGAACACGAGGGATATAGGGGTATCGTATATAAGGATAGCTTAGGATTCGCTACCATAGGATACGGTCACCTTGTCACTAAGGAGGATAACTATGAAGAAGGTATTGAATATAGTCAAGAACAATTGGAAGCCGTGTTTGAAAGTGATTTTCAAAACGCCTGTGATTGTGCTGACATGGTCGCTCAAAATAGTAATATCAATTTTGACGAGCATCCGCAACCAGTTAAAGAAGTTCTTATAGAAATGGTATTTCAGCTAGGTGTTGGAGGTGTAAGTAAGTTTAAAAAATTCTTAGCAAACTTATCTACTAAGACCTATCACCTAGCAGCAGATGAGATGCTTGATTCACGTTGGGCAAAACAAACCCCGATGCGTGCTGAAAAACTTTCTTATATAATAAGGGAACTCGCTCACTAGGATGTCTTTTCTAGTAGCTAACTTACCACCTACAAAAGTATTTGTAAAGAAACAATATCTCTATGACCTCGAGAGGGGGCACGGAGAATTTGTTGAGGGCTTATGGGTTACCTGTAAGTCCATTGAGGGTCGTGCGTTATACTTTGAAACATACTTACCAGAGTATGGTGCCTTGTATGATAAGCTACCTATATCCGCGTTTGTTTCTGAACCCACAGATTTAGATTTACCATTAGAAGAATTAGAATTATGGGATGCGTTTAGCTACCACATGACTGTCATTACTAAAGCTAGTATAGCAGGATGTAAAGCTAAATACTTAGCACCATCTAAGCAATGGCATGGTGGTGAATATTTATTTACTATAGATAATTGTCATTCAGATGTGAACACATTGAATAGTGGGTACTCGGAGATACCCGAAGAACACAAGTCTTTTAATATATTAGGCTTAGATAATAAACACTTCGCTGCCCAACCAAACAATCGTTGCTTGTTCTACGACAAATCATTGACACCTTCTAAATTAAAAGTGCCAGACTTTAAAGTATCTACTGAAGAATATAATGTGGAAACTGAAAGTAAGTGGACAGCTGGTGATGATACCGATTTCTTTTACGGCTTAAAAGAACAAAGCTAGGCATAAGCCTAGCCCATTCCTCAAATAATTATTTAGTTATAATTTTATGTACGTTCGGAAACGCTTTGTTTCTGTTGTAAAAATTTAATGCCCACTGCCAGTCCTCTTTATACTCAGTTCTGCAGTAGTCTTCTAGTGTGTCTCCGTTTGTTTCGGCACTGCTAAAAAAGTTTAAACACTTATTAACAAATGCGTTTGTTACGGAGAAAGTTCTTGGGTACTCCATAGATTCTCCTTTGTTGATATCTCAGCCAAGGCTC
>Ga0098042_1000498_pt1 | contig 15235 bp, 12 predicted proteins | sample 9_EtaG_FD_75066 | JGI IMG/M metagenome (GOLD analysis project Ga0098042, IMG submission 75066) | Marine viral communities from the Subarctic Pacific Ocean - 9_ETSP_OMZ_AT15188 metaG | ecosystem: Environmental > Aquatic > Marine > Oceanic | place: Pacific Ocean | collected 2015-01-10
CTAAAGCCACTAGCAGGCGCGGCAAAGCCGCTATAACCTGCCGCCGCTGAACCGCCGAGTGAAGCGAGTGGGTCTACCGCAGAAGGTCTTTGAGTTGTTCTAGTAGCAGGTTCAACGCTTAACTCTTCTTCCGGTGGTCGAACAGGCGGAGAATCTTCAAACTCGCTTACATCAAAAGTTCCGCTAGAAAGATGCGGTGGGAAAGAATCGTGTAAGTGGTCGTAGTTTGTATTGAATTTACCGCGCATCTCATGGTGTGAATCAGCGTTACCTAACTCGGCTAAGTTGAGTTGTTTACCACCTTCTAAAGAAGCGATTTCTCTATAACCGTCCATAACACTTGATGGAGCCGCGGGGTAAGAGTTTAGAGAATCCATGCTTATACCCATTTCTTCGGCTGTTTTCAGCATAGCCATGATTTCAATGGCTGCTTTATTTCTACCTCTATCACCGCCTCGAACTAAAGGCGCGAATTGACTTTGATGTCTAGTGAATATATTTTTGACATCGGGATTTTCTTTGATGCCTAAAATAGATTCCATGTTCTCCATAACTTTTCTCAAACCTGTTTCCGAACCACCACTACCGCGACCATACATCAGTTGGTTAACAGGCGCGCGTGCCATTTTTCTTGCTGTGGGTTGGTCATAACCCATACGAATAAATTTGTTCATGTTTTCTGTCGACATGTTACCCGAAGCAGAAGGAACAAAGAAATCACTTGGTAATACTGAAATAATATCTGCGGGTTTTATTTGACCGTACGCGGCTGTCTGCGCATGAGCATCTGCGTAATGAGAGGGGAAAACTGTATTATCTTTTGATGTTGGGTCGCGCTCGTTTGAAGAGTATCTTCTTGTAACCCCTCCTGTAATTTGTTGAGGTTCTATAACATTCTGCTTAGCGCCTATTGTACTTTTGTAACCCCTTTCTTTGTTAACATCATTCAACTCATTAGCCATGTGTAGCGCGTGAGATTCAAGATGCAAACCTAATGTTTGATGAGGTTTATTATTAGTGAGATTATTAATCAATCTACCTTTGTCATCTCTAACCTTCCTGTCACTAGATGGAATTCTTCTTGATTGATGAGAACCGTAGTGATTACTCATATATTCGGGATGCAATTGATAACCTCCATCCCTAGGGAACGGTATTGGCAACTTTTGACTTACATCTCCCGACTCGTCTTTCGTCGCGTTAAATCTTTTAGTTGCTTCATTCATATCTTCTTTTGCGTGTATCAAAGCCCTACCGAAATCTTTGACATACTCTCCGTTTCGGCCTTGTTCCATTATCTCTTTAGCCATTATTTCAGCCGCTCTACTCATCGGCCACTTGGTTATGTGTTGAGCATCTAACTCTTCAAACGGATTACCTGTCATTGAATTGATGTAAAAATGTGATATTTTGTCATGTGGCGAGTCTTCCGGTGGGAAAGACATCGGGTGCATAACACCATCAGCGTCGCGGTAATAGACGCCTTTACCTTTTATGATTAAGTCACTCATTGAACCAACTCATATTCTAACCGAAAATTGGGTCATCATCTCTTCTTTCCACTACTTTTGGTGGCACTCGCGGGCCGCGGTCGTCGCCTCGATACTCTCTTTTTTCAGCAGGTGTCATTCGTTGACGCTGTTCTTGTCGACGCCCACTTCTTTCCTTCTGCTTCTTTTCAGCGTCTGCTTGCATCTGTTTCAATTTCTCCGGTAAATCTTCCAACCCTCCGGGTTCGTATCTAGGGTCGCGAGCATCAAATTTATTTTTACCTTCAAATGTTTCTCCTTGGGCATTATCATCAATAAGTCGCCTTATATTGGCTCTAAGAGTTGGTTGTTCGCTACCTGCTTGTTCGTCAAATGTAGTGCCTCTTACTCCCTTTTCGTTGAACGGAGTTTGGTGATAGGCTTGACCACGACTATCGTATTTAGGTTCGTCATAATTTAATTTAATATTTCTTCTCGCGACATTTTCTTGTCTAGGTAGAATGTTCATAGCCATACTTCTTAATCTCTCATCTCGTTCATGTCCTAAAGGAGTTACAGAATCAATTGCTCTATCTGCAAAATTATCTCGTATCTCATTAAACATTCTTTCTTGTTCTTCGTCGTTTGCCTTTAAAAATATCCACCAATTCATGATATTCCACCTCTTCTAACATATAAATCGTAAGCGTGAGTTCCCCATCTCGTCGCATCGTCATCGGGGTCAGTTTCAGTAGCACCTGTTGGGTTAGATGTCAATCCACCCGATGAGTTAGGTGATGATTTCTCATCAGCACCTTGCATGGACTTATCTTCTTTGCGCGTCAGTCTTCTAAGTAAATGATTCAACCTATCCACTAGATGTCTATATTCAATACGGTCACGGGGTGATATTCCTAACTTTACTTTCTGTGCGCGCTTATGCAAGAACTCTTCGGATGCAAGTATAGCATCTGTTGAACCAATACCACCCGCGGCCATAGCAGACGCTCCACCCGTAGCAAGTGATGTTTCTTTTGACGCTTCTGCACCACCGGGAGTTCGAGTAGTTCTTGGCTGTCTTAGTGCCTTCGAGTGCGGTTTCTTTCTGCCTATACCTCTAACAGTACGAGGTGTTCTAGCACTTTCTACAACAGTTGGTATTGGCGGTGTAACATCTTGAGTTGGCTGTGATTGACGCATAGCCTGTCTTTCATCTAGTCCTAATTTATCTCTAGGGTTTTGATAACTAGCCCTTGCTTGACTTCGACCCGTCGATGTTGTTAATCTTATAGGAGCAGTCGGAGAGGGTCTTCGACTGCCCATCAAACCGAATGTTCTGTAAGGCGCTTGACCTGCTGTGGATATAGTCATTTGACCCGGAGTTCTCACTTTACCTGCTTTCAAACGCTTTTTCTTACCACTTCTACTTGTTTTTAATTTTTCAGTAGTTACAGTCTTTTTACCGCGTTTACCTTTCTTTGCGCGTCTTCTAGCCAATTGAGTTTCTACCGTCGTTGTCTTCTTTGGCTTTTCGTCGTCGAACTTAGGTTCACCACGCTTTTTACGAATTATGTCAAAAGCATCGTCAATAAACGATGTGGTAGAAAGTAGAATATTCATACCACCTCCTTTTGGATTAGCACCGGCATTGGCTTCGTTTTGACCTACTTGACCGGACATTTGACCTGCTTCGGCCTGTCTTTTCATATCGCTATCTTCTTCGTCTTCCTCATGCTTTTGAGGTATTTTGATTTTCATGTGTTGCAGACCTTGCATCATCTTAGCGCGTTTTTCTTGCTTTTCGCGTTTTTTCGCATCATGCCTAGCCCGCTCCTCGGAGTCCTCTCTACCAACACTAGAATCTTCTTGTAATTCTTCGGCACTTTGTCGCGGATTAAAACGCATACCTGCTGTGCTACCTTCGGGACCACCAACCATCAAGCATCATCTCCTAGCAATTTTCCGCGCAGTCTAGCCCACACTTCGGGGCTTTCCTTTGCTAATTCAACTTTGAGGATGTTTATAGTTTGTGCTGTCATATTTTCTGTAACATTACCCGCGGCTCTTTCTTGAACTCTCATCATATCTTTGATTGATTCGCGCACTTCTTTGTGAAGTGATACGATATTACGAACATATTGAGGGTCATTGCGGTCAGCATCATCTAAGAAATGACTTAATTCACCGTTGATTCGCGAAAGATTATCCCGAAGGCTTTGCATTTCATTACCTGCCTCGACAAGAATAATGTCCGCCGCGGCTTTTTGCACAACAGGTTTTAGATGATGTTTGATGTGGTGATAAACATTAGATTCGGGTATTTGTAAATCGTCTGCTATCTGTTGACTTGTCATAGAACCGTTAAAGTAAGCCATTTCCAAATTTTCTCTTTTAGAAGATACGCAAAAACCACACTCACTATTACTACCCATGTGATATTCACCCATGTGATTGCGGAAGTGTCTATCTGCCGTTCCTTCGCGCCATCCTTTTTGTTTATCCAAATCTTTTGGTGTAATTACTCCAATAGTTAGCATTTCTTCTAAACTATCGCGGTCGGAGTCTTGGCAAAACTTACAAGATGCACGAACTATACGCTCCGCCATAGCAAAGACCAAGTAGTGTTAGCAAAAGAGTCTTTCTATGAGAAAGAAACTTCAACGCGCTCCAAAAGTGGGAGGCGTCCCTGTAACAATGGCAACAGCCAAGAGCCTTTCGCGAGCCGCGGCTGACATGTTGATGAATAAACGCGCTACTTTGACAGAAAGGGAGCGTCGATACAATATTTGCTTAAAATGCCCCGAAAGAAACCACGACAGATGTACTCTTTGTGGTTGTTTTGTCAAAACTAAAACCATTTTGAAAAATAGTAAATGCCCTGTTGGTAAATGGTCAACCTTGGTTAGCGAGTCTTCGGTAAACGATACCGGCACCGCTGAAAGTGATGAATAGCGCGCCTATAATCCAACTTAATTCAGTAGAAGACATTTTAGGACCGGAAAAGACCAGTATTAAGAAACACCCTAGCGTCAAACTGATAACTTGTACCATAATCATGTCAACGATAACTGACTTTTTCAAGTTAGTCATATCACTCATCGCGGTATAAAAAGAGTCTATACTACCCATATCAACGACCGCCTGTCAATACTGAGCGGACAAATCCGCCTGCGCCTTGCCCTACCGATTGCATCAATCCGGGGTCTGCCATAGCATCATTCAGCATACCTTGCATCATACCTTGGTTAGCGAGTTGAACCATCTGTTGAAATTGCATTGTTTTTTGTTGAACATTGTTTGAAGCGTTGTTAAGGAGTTGAGTTTGGGACATTGTGACGCTGTCGACGGTAGGCAACCCTTGAACTGCGCTGAAATCAAATTTATATCCATCACTGTCTTCTATCAAACGCGCGTCTTTGAGTAAAGTATTAACTGATACTGCGACTAAACTGCTCAAAAGCGATACAAGCATACCCATATTAGCACCGTTGTTATCCGATAACCACTTATCTATCATTGGATTTGTCGTTATCATAGATGACAATATTTCCATTTCAGTCGGTGGTGCTTGATATTGGAAGCCATATTGTTGTTGACCACCATATTGCTGACCTTGCATGGGGACTTGTTGCTGTCCTCCACCTAATCCAAGATTCATTGCACCTGTTTGCGCGGGTTGTTGATTGTTACTAAACGGCCACACCATATTACCACCTCATATACTCCCATCATTTGATTGTGTCGGTAACGGTAAAGGTTGAGGTTGGATGGTATTTTGTTGCATTTGATGCATCGCGAGTGCGTCAAAAAGCATTCTTGAGTTATTACCTGCTTGGAATTGACGCATATCGAACACTACCATGACTAAATCGTTGGTCCCTGTCGCGGAATTAGCAAAATGAGTGACGGGTATGTTATCTTTTTTCAACATTTCAAAGAATGGTTCATATTTTACAAGCGTAGGTGGTGTATTATCCTTTCTTTTGAGGCTACTTATTGGTACTGCTACCGTAGACACCCCTTTTTTCAGTTTAGCCTTTAGTGTACCTGTATTAGCCTCTTCCTCTTTCTCTTCCTCTTTTTCCCATTTTGTTAATAAATGATACAAATGTAGGTGTTCCGGGCAGTATGTACCGCGCATTTTACGCCCACTTGTAACATTTTCACGCGCTACGAAGGCTTCTACCTCTCCTGTAACGGGGTTTTTGAAGTAAATGTCCCATAAAGATTGTCCTGTTTCTTCATCTATTATCTGTTCGTAGATATTTCCGGCCATTCTAAGTAAATAATCTATGTCTGCACCGTCTATAACGCACCTCATAGTGTTAGTATTATACCTATATTTACCCCCAAAAAGCCATCTTCTAGGCGAAAAAATGCTTCTTTTCGTCGGTTTTAGTAGTTTATACGCCTGTTTTATGTCTTTTCTGCGCGCTTTTTTGGGGTTTGGGTGCCTTGAAGGGTAAAAATTGACTTGTGGCACCTCAATATGACTCTTTACATCACTCATAGCGTTCTGCGCTATGGCTTGTTGCTGCATTTGAGCATAACTCATCTGTGTTTGGGAGGCTAATCGTAATAATTCATTCTGTTGTGTATTTCCTAACATTTTTTCACCAACTTAACATTTCTATCATTGTTTTTTCGACATTCCAACCGATTTTAGTCGCCATCATACTAACACGACACGGAATACCTGCCTTTTGTAGTCTTCGCATGGCAGGTCTGTGAGTATCAAATATATTATGCTCTCGTAATCTGTTAGATTGCCATAAAATATTGGCCTTATCGTCCCACCATTCATCTGCTTTATTCGCTATAAGCCATATTTGCTTAGGAGCATAGCGTTTCCCGCGCATTCTTGAGTACAATGAACGATATTTCCATCTTTTTTCTATCAAAGCGTCTACTAAAAACTCAAATCCGCCGATAGCGTCTATAACATCAGCCCCTTTTCCTTTCAATACACGCGTATCTGTCATAAATATGGCAATTTCTACCTGCCTTTCGACCATATCGTCTATCCACAGGTTCCAAAAACGCTGTTGGCCGCCAATATCAGCAGAATGAACTACTCTTTTCTCACCTTGCCAACGAATACGCTTGCGACTTGCTTTAGGTAGAACATATCCTTTAGAAAGCAACTTGCGCGAATGATATGTTCTATCTTCTATATCATCCATTTCACCCGGAGTGCGCATAAATTGGTCAAGCGTTGTTTTACCTACCATAGTCGGGCCATAAACACCTATTCTACGCGGTTTGAGAAAGTTATAGAGTTCTTTTCCGTAAACAACCGCGCCCATAAGTGCGCTACCGGCCATTGTCGCAACCATTAATTCACCCAACTTTTCACTTTGTTGTAAAACCACTCTACTGTGTTTTCCCAAATGCTAGTTTCTGTTTGTAATTCAAAATAAGATACGCCAAAAGCAGTTAGAAAACCAACCATAACGCACAAAAGTAAAGCCCTGCCTCTTTCATAGTAGTTATCAAGTGTGTTTTGAGTATGTAAAGCGCGTAGGGTTGCTTCCGTGGCATCGTCACTTGGGGTTTTGAACAACCAACCCATAGTAAATCATTCCCCTTTAGCGTATGTGCCATCCTTGTTGCGCTTTCTACCTAAGTGCAAAGATTCTTTCTCTTCTGCTTTGTGTTGAGGTGTTTGTTGTTCTGCATCTAAACCCATCAAACCAAGATATTGTTGCACTTCGGGGTCTTTTTCTAAATCTTCCATCTGTTTTGCGAAAGTAACCTCTTGCTTTTTGATTTCCATTTCCATTTGCGCTTGAGCAAATCGCATTTGTTGCGCTTGCATTTGTCTTGACATGTTTCTTTGCATGTTAGACAGTAACGCTTTTTGGTCCATACTATCTTGCGCTAGCATTTTGTAAATAAAATACGCCATACCCTGCAATGTAAACGCTCCCATGGTATATGTTATCGCGTTTGTATATGTTTCATCATCATATAACCACATTCTCGCGTCAAATACTGCAATAGAGCATCCGACGAGTATACTTACAAATGATATTAGTCCTAAAATCCTTAATTCATCACTATTTTTGTTGGGGCTTGATTGCACGGGAAGCAACCTCCTGTTGGTCATGGTAGCGCGGTCAATACATAAATGTATTTGATTCACCTTTTTCTCAATATTATCATATTATTATTATAACAATAGAGAGATTATCATTATTATTCTAATACAACAATGAGATTATTGAGAATCGCTATCATAATTTATAGGGCGACCATAAGTAACTCCGAGATTTGGGTATTTTGTCTGTTGAGCAGGTTGCGGTTGCTGAACGGTTTGCTGCGGTACATCTTCTACTACATTCGGCGGTTCGCCGGTCGATTCGCCGCGTTTGTCGGGAGAGTCCCTAGGTAACGCGCTTTGCACTTTGTTGTAATGCAATCTGTCCTCACTAGATTGATTTTGCCAAAGTGGTGATGATTGTTGCGCAAGTTCAAAGTTACCTCCTAATATTTCAGCAAGTTGAGGTAATTTACCTGCTTCAAAGTCTTTTATCGCATCTCCCATGTTAGTATATCCTAAATCTGTTATTGCTTTGTTAGCCATGTTTCTATACATATATCCGGGGAAGAATTCAAAGGCGGCTCTTTGATGCATGTTTTCTGCTACTTTTGACTCTAAACTATTCGCTTTAGAAAACTGAGTCGCGTATTGTATCATCTCTTCCGGTTTTTGTGGTAGAGGCGTAGGCTTATTGTTAACAGTAGCCGCAGCAAGCGCAACTTGCTTGTAATTTTTCGCGCTTAACACTTGACCGTTTCGCAATCTTATCTTGCTGTTCATATCAACATCTTCATCAAACTGACCCATACTTTCGTAATTGCTGTCGCTACCATGTTGACTAATATCCTGCATAGCAGACTCTAACACAGAATCCATAAATGTAGCGTCGCCAAAGAAAGATTGAAGAATCGTACTAGGGTTCACATTATCAATATCTAACCCCTTTGATTTTATTTTTGCCAAAAGTCCGGGGTTTTCGTATGACATAGTGTCTTCATCTTTACTCAACAAATCTTTCACAGCAAGTAGTTTAATATATTTTTTAAATTGGTCTTTGGTTGCGCTTTTTAATGAGTTATTGTAATCTTCATCGAGGCGTTTAACTTCGTCTTGATTGTAAAAAGTCTTTTCCGTGTTTTCAATACCTAGATATGTCTTAAGGTCTTTCAACCTCAACCCTTCTTTCTCTATTTTGCGCAAGAAGTCTTTGTTAAACGCGACACCTTCAAACGATGTCATGTTACCTTCTTGACCAAAAGGTATGAACTGTTCATCTTTTTCTATACCAAACTCTTCCATTAATTGCTTGAAGTCGGGGTGCATGAAGTCTTTGACTTTTCTTGTATCTAACGGCTTGTCTATGCCTTTTATCTTTCTTTGTTCATCACCGTTTAAGATGTCAAGCAACCTTTTTTCATCGTCTTCGTCGTAATCTCCTTGATTTCTATATTTTTTATGAATTTTTAACAAAGCCGGAGAGTGTGCATACATTTTGAGCATTTCATTTTCATCTAATACAGGCGCGTGTGTTTTATCCGCTCTATGCACACCTTGTTCTATTTCTCTAGCAGTTTGCCACATACCGTCTTTGTATGTTAGGTTTTGAAAAGACCTTCTTTTATGCGGAGGTCTAACTTCTCCGGTTTCTGCATCGTAAGTAAACGGCGCAGGTTTGTTTTTGATAGTGTTATAAATTTGTTCACCACTTTCGGTAATTCCTGCCGCAACTTTTTTACTACCAGTCGTGAAAGGTATGTGAGCAATATTTTGCAGTTGATGAAACAAATCAACTAACTCATGCTCATCTTCTTCGTGATGTGAGTATAATTGCTCATGTTCTCTTATTTGTTTAGATAGTTCCGCTGCTTTACTATAATTACTTTCACCGATAATATCTTTGTTTTCTTCTATATTCTCTATCAATGTGTTTAACATTTGGTCAATATGTTTTCTATGATGCGCGGCTAAAATTGCATTTTCCTTTCTCTTTTTTGGCTCGGATTGAATGTTGTCAATACCCGGTTGTGGCTCAGCAAGAAGTCCTTCGTAGCCTTTGCCGCCGCGGGCAAGCGCAAGGCGCCGCTGATATGTTTCTTCTTCGGTCGGTAGTCTTCTTTGTTGGTTACTTCTCACACTACTCATAGGGTCGAACTCATCTTTACCCTCTTTTATTTGTTGAAGGAATGTCCTAAACTTCTTCTTGTCAAATTTACCTAGACCTGTCAAATATCTTTTTGTCATTTCGTTAGCGTCTTCCGGCGTGACTAAAGGTGAGAACATACCTCGCGCGGCTCCTTCTTTGAACGCGTCAATAGCCATTGAATTTTTAGGTATAATACCTGCAAACGGATTGTCTTTGTCTAAGAAACTAAATTTAGGTTTTTGCGCTGACATCATATCTTCAATAGGCGGCAATCTACCTCCCTCGATATGGTGACTAATTTTACCCGGTACGAATTCACCATCTTCATTCTCATAACCCTCTTGCACATGCTTATCGTCATGAGGGTCGCGTCTGCCACTAGCGTTACAATGAGAACATTGCCCGCTAGAATATCTACCGACATCGGGATGGTCATGTTCTTCACAACTTGGGCAAGAGTATTGTGAATGTTCATGAGGTTCTAACATATCACTTCTAGGATGGCTTTCAAACGATTGATGATTAAACGGTCTTAGAAATTCCTCAATCGCTCTTCTCATGGCAGGGCTATTAGGATTCGCGTTTTTCAATTCTTTTACATGAGATTGAAGGTACGCGATAGCCTCTTCTCGATTAACTCGACAGGTACCGCCACATGTGCCGCAAGCAGTCGGCCCTCCTTTGATGTAATTTTCTACTAATTCATCAGCCCCGCCACTCATTATTTTTTCTAACAACTCTTTAGGATAGTGTTGATTACGGTCTAATCTTCTTAATTCACTCTCGCTCATCTTACCTTGTTTGATAACAGGCGCGTCTTCTTCACCACTCTCTTCTTCTTGATGCTCGTCGCCTAATAATTTTCTTTTCGTTCTCTTGACATGAGGGCTTTGATTATTTTTTAGCGCGACAGAATCTCTCACTACATTTTTTTGCTCTTCTGTCAAAGGAGGCATACCATTTGATTTTCTTAAAGCGTTAATCATTGTAATATCATCTAACATAGGTAACAATATGTTAGCGTGTTCAGCAATCAAACCTGTTCCTCCCATACCTGTTAATTGACCTTGCATATATTTATCCGGTCTGTATATGTAACTTCTACCAATAGTACCTGTACCGTCTGCTGTGAAAACATCCGGTATAGGCATACCTTCACTATCTGTGTATATGTCTTCTCTAATGTCATTAAGCGCGTCGAAAATTTTATTTTCGTCAGTTTCTCCAACAAGAGGTAATAATTCCGCACCTGCTGTCATTAACGCACCGTAGGTGATTTCATTTCTTCTTTTAGTATAATCAGCGTCTTTTTTCGTCGCTTTTATCTCTTCTCGACTTGCTTTGATTTTTCTATTCAACTCTTTAGTTAAATCATCTAAACTTACACCTTTTTTCTGTCTGTTAGCGAACCATCGCGTTTGATTAAATATACGCGGTTTCACCAACTCGTTGTTCTTAACAAATCCATTACTTATCTCAGCAGGTAGAGGTTGATATAATCTAAGTTGTGCTTTATCTTGATTATCATATTTCGGCGGGAAGGCTTTAGCAATTTTCGCTTTATACTCAGTCCCATCATCACCTGTAATAGTGATAACATCACCATCCGCGTAACCTATCATTTGGAACATGTGCTTAGGTATATTGATGACATTTGAACCGGCGGGTGCCAAATCCATAGGTGATTGACAGTTCGCTAATCTGTCCATTTCTTCTTGAAGAATAGAGTCATATTTGTCGTTTATACCATCTCTCTCTTGTGTTAATATATCATGCGCATCTTGACCAATTTTACTAGCGTGGTATTTACCTTCAATCCTTTGATTAGGGTTGTCGGGGTCTACCGAATGAACCATGTGTTGACCTTTTTCTTCGTGCCAAGCACCTGCTTCTTCTTTATGCTCGTCTACAATATTTTCTATAAACTTGGCGAGTAAATTATGAGCCTTCAAATATGTTTCTTGCTTTGCGTCATCAGCGGCTCCTTTGTACAAACCTTGTATCAATTTAGTACGATGTTGTTTTCCATTTCTCTTGTTGGTTATTCCTTTAAGTGATATTTTTTTACCATCGCTGTCTGTAATTTCGCCCGATTTTATATCTTTTAGCAGTTTAAACGCTTCAACTAGACCGGACATTTGAGTTCCGACTAAACCTCTAATACGCGCGTTCTCTCTTTGACCTGCCCCTTGAAACTTATTCGGCAAAACATGCCCTAACGCAACTCTTTGATGAGGGGTTAAATTAGCACCACCTGTCGGCTGTATTTTCTCAAGTTTACTTTTCAAGTTAAACTTTTTAATTGCACTGTCAATGTTAGGATTACCGTCTTTTACAGCATCACGAATTTGTTTCTGCATGTATTGTTTCATTTCAAACCCGTTTAAACCAAAATTTCTTTGAGTTTTAGCCAATTCTTCTTGATATTTTTTCAAAGATTTGTTACCTCCAAATATGTGATGACATATTTGAGCAACACTTAATCTGTCATCAGCATACAGGGGTATGGCTTCCTCTTGACCTGTTTGGTCATTAAATTGAAATGCTATTTTTGGAACTAATAAATCGCGATTAACAAATGCTGACTTTCTAATACGCTTAGAATCGACCGGTACTTGCGCTTTTGCTTCTTCGCTAGTTGTAGTGCTGAAATGTTTAGGATGACAAGCCTCACAATCTTCTGCCTCGCTAATGATATGATGCTTATGTTCATCATCTACTTCTTCATCACCTTGCGGTTTATGCTTACCATGATTGAAGAATCTTTCATTTTGATTTATAACGCTTTCTTGATAAGCGATATGGTTCGCCCGTTCATTATTTGCTTTCTTAGCCGCGGCTATGACTTGATACATAACATAAGCGTTTGACCCGCCTTTCTTAGACCTAGCAAGTAAGTGATTAAACGCGTTGTTGTATGAGTCTTTGGAAAAATTATTTTGCGAAAATAGCATAGCCGCAGTTGCGAAGTCGGTAGGGTTTATACCTGCTTCATTAACCATTTTCTTTGTTTTATCTATTTGATTACTGATAGAACCTAAATAATCACGGTCTACCCCGTTAGCAAATGCTAACTCATATCTTTTAACATTTTTATTATTGAATGTTTCTAACACTCTTTGAGATTCTTGAGGTGAGCCTGCATTTAGTATGTCTGCTAAGTTAGTAACATCTTCCGTTGTCAATTCCAATTTTTCAATCTCGGTTTGGCTAAGACCATTTTCAGTCAATCTATCGTTGATGTCATTTATTATACGCCCCGAACCTATTAGTTGGTCAAACAATCTTTTAGATTGATGCATGATTTCTTCGGAAGTCATGTTAGCGTACGGATGTCCTTCGGGGAAATCTTCCGGTTTAGGCATCTCTTCGTCGGGGAAGTTATAGTCTTGTAACGCCGCACCTGCTTCTGTTGCTAATATTTTATTTTTGATATTTTCATAAACAAATGGGTCTAACTTGTCGTATTTTAAACGAAACTCTAAGTCTTTTAGCGCGGCACTTACTTTGTTGTTATTGTTAGTTTTATCATAAGTTCTTCGCTTAAGGTCGGCGACGCTACCCTCGGTATCTTTACTACCTGCCATTTCACCAATAGAACTGGTCGCACTACCACCTGTTCTCTCAAGGTTTGTGAGTGGGCTTACACCGCCCGCCAAGGTACCGCGTCGATGCTCAGCCTCAAACTTTTCGGGGTCGAATATTTCGCCCGTTCCGAATGCATTTTTTAAAGCAGGGTGATGCGCGTCTGTTATCATGTCTTCATCTAACGCTTCTCTTAACTTATCTCTAAACTCTTTACTTTGCGCTGTGGCACCCGACCCGTCTTTAAAGTAATCTTGAATAAGTCTGTCACCTATGTTTGGTGACGATAGTTTCACGCCCATTCTTTTAGCGACTTCATAAAATGCAGGAGTTACCATGCTGTCTGCTTTAGGTGCTAGAATTTCACCACCGGTCTTTTTAGGACGACCGGAAGAACCTATGCCATGGGTTTGTAAAGCCATTCTCATAAAACTATCAAAGTCCTGTTGAACTGCTTTCACCGCTTGCTTAGGGTTAGTTTCCATGGTGTCATTCATTTTGTTTTCAATGAGTTGTTGCCACTGAGCCATATCTGTATTGCTTGTGCTTTTTAGTTCAGCGACAGAACTTCTACCGCCGCGCCTGTAATCTTGAAACTCATCAAACACATCGCCGTACAATTCTTTCGCGGCTTTACTTCTTATTTTCATATCTTGACGCCGTCTAGTTATCTCGGTCTTACCCGGTGTAGAGGATTGATACATTTGAGTAAATTTAGGGAAAGAACTTTTTTCTTCTAAAATTTTCTTAGGAGTATTTACAACTCTAACCTTTCTTTCACCATCATCATCATCATCGTCTATCATATCTTTAGCCGCAACATCACGGCTACCTAATTTAGCCCTTGCTTCCGCGCCTTGCCTTTCCAAGTTAGATGCAAAGTCTTCATCAACTTTACCTGTCGCTTCTTCCGACTTACTAGGTCTACGCTCTCTAACGGGCATATCTATTTTGTCGCGAGTAGCAAGCATACTGAACGAAAGCGGGTGCTTGGTCTTATCACCTTGAATATAATTCAACAATCGGTTTTGGAATATACCGGCAACCCTATCCGACTTGTTACGCCTTCGCCGTTCAAAACCTTCTGCCAATATAGGTACGAAACCGGTACCTATGTTTATCGCGATTTCGCCATTTTTCTTAGACGCGTCCTTTTCTTGCAGGTAGAGTTCTTTCTCTTTGTTAATCCCTTCGCGCAGCGTATTATCGACTTCTTTACCGCCGAATTTTAATTTATCTTCGCTAGCAATAAAATCAATCAAACTTATAATTTCCTTAGTTATCATGGGTGTAGACATCAAACTAGGGTTTAGAATTTCTCCTTCTTCATCCCTTTTAATTTCAAACATCTCATCTTCTGTCAGCCCTAGGAAGTCACCAAACATTCTATTATTCAAGTGTAATAATTCATTAAATAAGTCTTCAACATCGGGGTTGTCTTCTTTTAGCGCGGCGCTGATTAACTTACCACCTGCGCTTCGGACGAGTTTTTTGCCCATCAGTGCGCGTTTTTGCTTTTCCTCCGCGCTCATTTCTTTGCGAGTATCTTTAGGAGCATCCTTGTCGTCATCAGCCTTGATGATTCGTACATACGACCTGCTCATTGTGGATGGCTAAGACAACCTTATCGTTAAAGGTAGCGGTTGAGAGAATTTTTAGATATTTTTTTTGATTAGACGCGGCAGTAGTAGACAAGCCCTCCACGAAAAAAATGTCTGTATTTCGCATGGGGTTAAGCAGGGCAAATTGGCGCGCGACGCGCGCGCCTCCGGCTAAGGTGTAGCGCAAATTGAAGGTCGCGGCGCGACTGTGTCGTCGCCGTCGATAAGCGCGATAGCGCATGGCTACGCAGTAGCGCGTTTATGCGCAGTTTGTAAATGTAACTATGCGCTAATCGTAACAATCAGTAGTTAATCGCGTGGTGCGTTGACTCCTTTGTCGCGTCGGGTTTCCGGCCTTCTCCGCGACTAGACCGTCGCGCATCGGCCTCCAACC
>Ga0098042_1000501_pt1 | contig 15224 bp, 29 predicted proteins | sample 9_EtaG_FD_75066 | JGI IMG/M metagenome (GOLD analysis project Ga0098042, IMG submission 75066) | Marine viral communities from the Subarctic Pacific Ocean - 9_ETSP_OMZ_AT15188 metaG | ecosystem: Environmental > Aquatic > Marine > Oceanic | place: Pacific Ocean | collected 2015-01-10
AGCACCATTCTTGGTTTGATCTGATTTATGAATTACATTTCCATTTCTTGTTACTGGATGCTTTGAATTACTGGTATCTGTAAAATTAGTAAATAAATCATTATTTGAAAAATTTAAATAAAATCCAGTTGTTCCATAACCACCTTCATACTTTCGAGGATTCCATTGACCTGTTACTGCGTCTGTTTCTCCAAAAAATGATGGATCATATTGTTGTCCATCAATAAAATTAATTTCTGCCATATATCCATCAAATTCCATACCAGCAGATCCTTGAGCACTTGTTCTGTGGCCTATAGTATGCGTAGCTCTATCCCCATCTGCATTGATTGCATTTAGTGCATATCCAGAGGAAGGATTGGTTCTTGTTCCAAATGAAGTTACCTCCGTTCCATTTATATACATTCTCATTCTGTTATTTGCTGTGCTGTTGTCTGTATCAAAAGCACAAACAAGATGAAACCAAGCCGAAAGATCTCTAAATTTTTGTGTTGTGTTTAGATTTGCTGAAGCACTAGACCCTGGAGCAGCTACATCCCAAGTTAATTCATCATTATTAGCAATAAATATATGAGATGCGTTTGTATCGCCACCAAAAATTCGCATTTCTCCAGCACTAGCTCCTAAATTTCCTCTTTTTATCCAAGCACTAAAAGTCCATTTTTTTCTATTTCCACCGCTACCAAAATCTCTACTTAAATAAGCTGTATCATCATCATTAAACCTTAAACTACGTTCTACTGTAAAATCATCAGCAGCCCCAGAAGCTCCGACTCTTATAGCATCAGAAAAGCCCATTACTTAACATCCAATGAAACTGCACAATGAATAACATTACTGCTCTTTATAATATAATCAATCCTATCTGTGAGCCCTGCTCCCGTCGTTAATGTTGGTGCTGTTCCTCCAACAAATTTAAATGCACTATTAAAGGCTGCTGTTCTAGATCCCGTACCGTCCTGCGTAATAAATATTGAACCTGCCTGACCTACTACTTGGTTACTTGGTGCTGCAAAGGTTCTGTTACCACCAAGTGTTACTGAATGATGACAGGCTGTAGCCATGTCTATTGTTATTGTCGCTCCATCTGATAGTGCAGTTATGTTTGCTGCAGCTCCTCCTGTAAGTGCAACTCCTCCACTGGCCACCTGAAACTTAGTTGATCCTCCTAACTGAAGTAATAGATCTCCTGTCCCTGCATCATTAATTACAGAGTTGCTGGCATTGTGAAATATCTCTAAATCATTTCCAGTTCCGAATCTTATCTTCTCATTATCTGCTAAATCTATTGGCTTGGCTAACTTGGCTGCAGTCACTGCACCGTTGGCTATCTTGGAAGTTGTTACTGAATCATCAGATGGGGTATTTATTTGAGTATCTGTTCCTTGACCTTGAACCACTGCAAAAAAACTAAGCCCACTAGCTGGTGCAGTAGTAAAAGTAATTGTACTTGCAGCAACCGTGTAATCAGTATTTGGATTTTGTATAACTCCTCCAAGACTAACAATTATCGAATTAGCATCGCCAGGTGATATGTTTTCAGAACTTACTTGAAGAGTAAAAGCTGTTGTAGAACCGTTAAATCCACTGGAAATATCATCTACTTCTCTATTACGGCCTGGATTAGGCTCTACACCTATGTATGCCATGTATTTACTAAGATATCTTTTATATAGTTATTTTAAATTGACTAATCTTCTGATTACCCTGCTTCGAGGGCTGTGACCTTTGCTGATAATTCTTTGATTGCATTTACAAGTATTGGTACTAATCTTTCATATTTCATTCCATAAGACATTCCATCCTCAGTCAAATTAACTACCAACGAATTATCATTATTAGTTCCATAACCATTTGCTTTCTCAACTTCCAAAGCTTCTTGTGCTAAAAACCCAACATGAAGTCTTGCTCTTTTTTTAGATCCATCTGGTGTTCCAAATGGCTCTTCTTCTGTTCCATACCAAGTTCTTCTATCCCATCTATAAGTAACAGGTCTTAAAGCTTTAATCCAATCAAGACCAATAGTGAAATTAGAAACATCTGTTTTGTCTCTTGAATCAGAAGAAGATATAGATGTGTCAGCACAAAAGAGGTTCTGAATAGTATTATTTCCTAAACAAATATTATTATCTCCTGTTGTTATGCTACCTGAAGGACTATTTGATCTTCCAGCATCATTTCCAATACAAATATTATCATCGCCAGTTGTTATATCAAATCCAGGTGCGTGAGAACCTATACAAGTATTTTGTCTACCTGAACTTATGTTTTTTCCTGCAAGATGTCCAAAACCTGCATTAGTACTACCAGTAGCTAGTTTTAATGCATGATATCCGAAAGCATTACATTCTGAAGCCGTAGTACCAGTTTCAAGTGCTTGAAATCCGAAAGCATTACTATTTGTACCAGTAGTCAGCGAATCGCCAGCAGATACTCCTACTAAACAGTTTTGAGTACCAGTGGTTAAAGCAGCACCACAGACATATCCAATGCAAGTATTATCTTGACCAGTAGTTATTGCACCTCCAGCACCTTGACCCACTAATGTCAAACCCCAAGCTGTAGTTGCAGCATCCCCAGTAGCAGCACCGATGGCCACATTAGCGTATCCTGAAGTTAATTCTGTTAAAGCGTCTTTACCAAAGGCGGTGTTGTTAGATCCCGAAGTAATAGCATCACCAGCATTCGTTCCAGCAAAAGTATTTGTACCACTACTTGTTACACCACCTGCATCAGCAAATTCTAATTGTCCTACCGCTGTTGAACCTGATCCTGTGATACTTTTTACCTTTAAAAATTTATTAGCAGCAATCTGATTATCTGGAAGAATAATTTTATAAGACTGAGAAGCACTATGTGCTGGAGATTGTATCTTTACTCCATGACTATTTACACGACAATTAAGCTGTAGATAGCCCTCTTGAGAACCATCATCTCCTTTAATTTCAATCCCCGGTGCTGATGAAGTAGAAACTACATTTATCTTGTCTCTCGTCACAGCATCATTTGCTATATCAGCTTCTACAACTGAATTATTTGCTATCAGTTGTACTAGTGTTTGTGACATAAAAACGACCTCCTATATTAAGTATAAATTGAGTTTATTTACGAATAATTGTTTTTCTTATAGCTGGTTTGCCTGATTCTTTCTCATACTCATCTTCAATAGAAAAATCAGGTATATCAGTTCCTTCTTGTTGATACGATTGTCTCTTCTTCACATAGCTCTGTAAGAAAGGTTTACCACCTCCGTTAGCCATTACTGTAGGAAAATCATTATCACCCATTATTCTTTATCTGAAAATATAGAATCACCTAAACCTTTTCCTACTGCTCCAGCAAAACCACCCATTAAGTTTGTTGTCATTTGACTGAAAACCCCTCTTTTAGGTGCTTCTCCTTCTATTACTTTAGGTTGAGCATCATCTTGTTTCTTTTGAGTAAGACCACGATCTTCAATAAATCTGGATAAAAAATCGTCTTTATTGTCATTTTTTTGAAAATATTTATCTGCGTAATTCATTATCTTAAGCCTTCATTCTATTTAAAAAATCATCAACTCTAACACCTACTCCTGGCTCTTGAGAAACTGCATTCATTGGATTATTTTTAGTAGCTGCTTGTTCCATAGCATTAGCATAAGGAGCCGATACAGCTTGACCCTGAGTTGCATACCCACCTGGTAATCTTGATTGTCTAGTAGGATCTATCGTATCCTGTAATCCTGATGGATCAAATCCTGCAGGGTTCATATTTAAACCATTTATAACGTGTTTCTATAAGTTTACTCTGTAAAAATTTTGATACGTTTTGTTGAGAGTAGGAACAAGGTTGTATATCAAAAAACATCTAAAATTCTACATACAAATACCTAACCCTACTTCAATATTTTTTGCGATTTACTACCTTATTTGTTAAAAACTTGGTAGGGTTTCTATGTTTATTTTATACATCATCCCTCAAACTCTTTAATATTACTGAGTTTTACTATGAACAGCCAAAATCAATAAAAAAAAGGGTATTTTAATCGGCGACATGTATGTTGAGGATAGGTACAAGGGTGTATATTTATAATGTTACAGTCACATACCTAACCTCACTTTCCTTAGAAGTAAATAAAAAGGGCAAAAAAAATATGATTTTGTGTGTTGAATGATTGCCATTGGTATCAAAGGGATGTATATTCAAAATCCAACCACCCCCTACTTGAATGACTAAACAAGATAGATTTTTATATTCAAATTTGACTCCATATGATCAGATAGTTTTTGCAAATGCCTTTGCTACTGGTCTTAAATTATTAGGAAAAGATCAGTGTTGGTGTATGAAAAGAATCAAACATTCTTCATTCGAAGGATTTAATACAAGTAAAGAATCAAAACTTTTTTATAAAGGACAGGACGCAAGACCTCTAATACTTTCTCTTACAGGTAGAGATTCCGATGGAATTAATAATGTAATAGTTAAAAAATCATGTTGTAAGTCAAATTATTGTTTAAATCCAAGTCATTACTATTGGGGTACGAGGCAAGATGTTGCTTATGAAAAAGCTTCTATAAGTAAAAAATTTATTGATAAAACTTTAATAACTAAATTGAGACTAGAAAATAAGAAAGGGGTTAGTAGTAGAAAATTATCTAAAACTTATAAATTACCTTATCACTCTGTGAGAAGAATTTGTAATTATGAAACCTATGAGAATGTCGAAAATGAAGAATTTAAATATAATGAGAAAGAAATATGGTCAAATTTATCAAAAATTTGTACAATTTTATCAACTTCATTTCCTAATGAAGTAAAAAAATATAAATTAAATTATCAAGTGAACGAAAATCTAGAGTGTCCTTGGCACCATAACAATTCTCAAAAACATATAGGTAATTTTGGGATGATGGGAGAATGTTTAGACTGTATGGAAAATATTAAATTAGGAGAATGCACAGTGGATGTAAGAGAATTTGATTTTAGATGGTATTGGCAAGTTAAAAGATTTTGGGAACAAGTAGATGTAAGAGGAGAAAATGAATGTTGGCCTTGGCAAGGTGCAACAAGAAAAAATGGTACAGAATCAACAGCTTATTTCCCATCTCCCTTTCATTCAGGCAAAACACAATCAGCACCTAGAGTAGCTTTTTGGTTATCTCGTGGTTATACAGGTAAATATAGAATATTCAGTAATAAATCCTGTGAAGCATTTTGCTGTAATCCGTTGCATTTACATATAAAAGGTATAAAAGAATGTAAAAAAGTTTTAAAAATAAAAAATGTTCAGTTAAAGCACGAAAATATTTTTAAATATTATAAAGAGAAGCAAAAAAACTAAAGTTAGAATAGATAGAAGACTTGAAATAATATAAATGTCAAGATTTTTAAATACCATTCCATCTAATTCAGGTTTTGTAAATTTAGGGTTGGTTGAGACTTATCCTACTGGCGGAGCAGGCCCAGTGGCTTATGGTCCTACCTCCTATTATGGTTCCGATCCACTGCCAGCTGAACAGGGAGATAATCTTAATAATCCTATTGATTTAGGGGATTTTAGTTCGTTATTTAAATCATTTAATATAAAAAATACTCATGGAGGACTTACTAGAAAACAAACTACTTTTTATAAATTAAAGCTATCTACAAGAAGAACTATACAATTTACTCAAAATTTCTCACAATTTTCGTATGAGGAAGATAGTAATAGGAATACATTACTTGCTTTTTATAAGATTTTTGAAGATGGCAGAAGAGAAGAGTTACCAATAAATGACGACGGATATGTTTATAAAGAAAGTGCGATTGATTATTTAGATGATGAAGGTATTTTATTTACAAATGACTATCCAACCTTATCACTAGAACCCGGTAAATATTTATTTTTAATTACAAACGATATTAGATATTTAGAAACAAATTACTCAATAGATTTAAATGTGTCCAACTTAGATTGGAGGTTTGTAAATGAAGTAGTTGATGAATCTATTAATTTTGGATCTATAACTACTCCAGCTGAAGCTTTATTAAACTTTGGATCTATATCTAATTAAACTTTTTTCATTTTTCCAGTTTCTGGATCGAGTTGTTTAGGTAAGTAAGTTGAATCTGGTCTATTAGCAAACGATGGGTTTTGAGTTATAGTTCCTTTTGGTCTAGGTGTTTTCTTAGCTAATTCTATCGCAGCAGCATAATCTTTCTTTGATTTAGCTAAATTTTGTACTGCAGCATCTCTTACTTGCTCTATTTTTGTTTTTGTCTTAGTACCCGTTGGTTTCTGTGTACTTACACCTGCTGCTTGTGAAACCTGTCCTACTTTAGTCTTAGCAGAATCAGCCGTAGACACGAGATCAAAAGGTCGTTGAGTAGCTTGAAAATTTGTATCTGGATCTGAACCAGGTAAAGAACTTAAATATGCAGCAGCTGCTAACATATTTGTTCCTGCAGACCTAGCACCTCTATCAGCTGGTGTTCCTAACTCGTCATATCTTTGTTGCTGTATCTTTGCAGTCTCTGTTTCTATCCTATTCATGGACTCAGCTAGATCCTGAAAACTCTCCTGTGGTATCAAGGACTGATACTTTTCAGGAGCAGTCTGTGGAGGCATTATTACTGTTGGAGGAGAGGGTCTAGAACCACCCATAATATCACTTAAGTTTACATTCTATGTTAATTCTATCGGTAGCAAACTCATAAGCATGATTAAAACCAATATAACCTATAGGTAAAAGAATTAAAATCAATAGTAACTCTGCATAAGTAATAGGACGACGCATAAATAAATAGGCTTTCTTAAACGATATTAGCCAAGAATAGGATAAATTACAAAAAGTAAGCTAATATTTGGAAAGATCACGTCCTTATATGACCCAAGAAATTACTGAGGACTGGTTAGATATATTAGATACAACTAATTATGAGCCATATAATGATCCTGACAACACATATAAAAGTTATAGATTTGTAGATTTAGAGATAAAATCGGTAACAACAAAAAACTATAAAAAGAAACTATGTAAATCTTTAATAGAGCAAGTACAAATATTTATACCCCCTTCAGGTAGTTTTAATAATGCTGATTTACGAAGGTATTTAGAACTAGTATCTCAATATGAAACTAGTACAACTGATGTAATTTTAGGTTTATCACTCGCTGATCAGATTAGGATAACCTTTAGTGATATGAAAACAAGCACTATCTGTGATCGATATCCAGATATAAATTTAGCTGAAAAAAGAAGATATAGATGTGTAGCTGAATATTTAATAAGACAGGGAGAATTGACAAAATTAAGAGATGAAAATGGAAAATTAATAAAAAAAATAGGAAATATGCAAAAAGCAGTTGTTCTTTATCGTCCTTTACCTAAATTACTAGAGACTTTAAGAAAATCTGGTTTAGGTAAATTGGTTAAAATAGATAAAAAACCAAAAGATGTTAAACAAGTAAAATCTTGATAAACTAGTTCAGATAGGTAAATTTATGACAAGTAGAAGAAAAAAACTCCTAGCAAAACTTATAAAAGGAGCAACAGGAGAAAGTGAAGCAAAACTATACCAACTGACTATAGAAAGAATTTGTGCGGATATGTGTGAACATTTCGCAAAGTTTTATGAGAATGAGGGACCTGGAGCAATAGTATTTGTACCAACGGCGGAAGACGAGAAAGATAGTATGTTTTATTTAAATTTAGATCGCTTAATGAATGCACTTAATGATTTAAATAGTAGAGGTATAGAAGGTGCTGCAGACGTAATGAAAAAAGCAATATCTAGGGCTGAACAAATTGATCCAATGAAAGAATCACTATTTATTATTCAAGACGATAAATCTATGAGCCTTGTTCATCTAAAACATGATTCAGAAGGCGCATCATTTAAACAGATGTGAAAAAGAAAAAACTTTACTGGTCTGATTACAGAAAAAAATTAACTAGAATAAATCAGCTTTCAGAAGATTGGCTAACTCCAGCAGAGTTTTTACCTTATATTTATGCCGTTCTTGGTGACGTTGATTTAGATCCATGCTCTACACATGATGCAAATCTTGAATTTCTTAGAGCAAAAAAAATATACACTGTAAAAGAAGATGGCTTAAATATTGAAGATCCTTGGACTGGTAAAGTATATTTATTTCCTCCTACATATGGAAGATGTTCTTATGCAAAACAACGAGGTAGTTGGAGATGGAGTATAAAAGCTGGCGCAGGTGCTAAATCTCCATCTGTAATTTGGTTTCAAAGATTATTAAAGGAATGGAAACTTAGGAATGTTTCTGAAGCTATTTTTTTTACAATTTATCCAGAAATGATGAGAATTTGTCCAGAAATATGGGAATATCCAATATGTTTTCCAAGTAAAAGAGTAAATTTAATACATGGTAAATGGATTGATACCATAAACTCTCCTATTTACTGGGGATATTTTATCTACTTACCAAAGCTAGAGTATGGATTTCAACAAATAGATAAGTTTGAAAGGGTATTCTCTAACTTAGGTAAAGTAGTTATTTAATATTAATATTCGATATATTACTTACTTCTTTATTATCAAATCTAGGTGGAAACTCTGGATCTCTTGCTGATCCTCTTCTAAAATTACGAGCTTTTCTTAAGCTTTGAACATATTTATTAATTCCATTTGCCATTACTATTGGTACTATATTGTCAACAGGAAGATCTTGGGATCTATTATCAATTCCCCTGTAACGCTCGTCAACTTTATAATCTTGGCTAAACTGAGTCTGCATGAATTAATTCTATTACTAATCAATATGACTATGACAGACACACAAAAAAAAATTAGTAATATCTGTGATGATATAAAAGAACTTTTGATCTATAAAAATCAGAGATACGGAGATTCAGCCTTAAATCCATGTAGAGTTTTCAGTAAAGCTAGTGCAACAGAGCAATTATTAGTAAGGATTGATGATAAGCTTAATCGAATTATGAAAGGTGCGGGTCTAATTGCAAAAGATGAAGATGTTGTTGATGACTTGATTGGTTACTTAGTATTACTTAAAATAGACTTACAGAATAATTTAGAGAAAAATTAAAATGGATTATGACGAATTAATTAAAAATTATTCACCAGAATTACAATTAATGGACGCATTAGATTTTATTAAGGATCGACCTTGGGAGGCTGCGGAAATCCTAGACCAGCTGGTTTTTGATTCCAATATCGAAAAAACTGACGCAAAACTTCTCCAGAAGGATCAAGTTGTTTAAATTTTTTTTCTAAATATTCTATACCTTTTATTTGACTAGCCGACCCATTATAAGTTTCCACTAGATTTAATAAACAAACCTTCGCAGAACATTTATGTGGATAAAGAGTAGGGATCTCTTTATCAGGAGCAAAAAAAATATTTAATTCAGTTCTCCTTCTAGAAATCATTAATTCTCCCCCAGATCTCCATATTGTATTAATAAAAGGACTCCACTCTTTTATTATTTTCGTTTTAGATGCATAATTATTAATTAATTCAAGTAATCTACAGGTTTTAAATGATTGAATACCAATACTATGAGCAAAACTAAGTAAAGCAGCTCTTTTATTAGTGTTTAAAGCCACAAAAACGTAATTATTTAGATTTTCAGCAAATTTTTGTAGATCAATATAAAACTGTTTATTTATTTCTTCCTGTGTAGCTCTATCCTTCGAATTCAATAAGTGATCATTTATCTCTTTACTCCCATATCCTATTTTCCAATAAGAGTCATCAAAATCCTTATAGGCAGCATAATTATTTAATCCAATAGATGTACGAGGTATCGTATATGTTTTTACTAAATTAAAACCTTTTTCTGTAAAAAATTTTTGTTTAAGGAATGACAACCGTGCCGTTGTAACTTACTTCAGAATAACCATCTAAAGTTAAAAGAACAACGTAATTTTTTGCTGCATTTGTTACTGTAACTCCAACAGCACCTTTTTGTTTACCAGCCTTCTCTATGTCAAAGAATTTTTGATATCCGGTCGGAGCAGATCCAGTAGAAAAAGCATCCTCTTGAAAAATTTGTATTTCCCTAACACCGTTAGAGCGATCAATAGTTACAGTTAAAGATCCAGTAGAAGCTGGATTAACTCTAAATCCTCGTACTGAGTCACCTTTGTTTCCAGCAGTTGTTGGTCCGAGATAAGTAATTTCACTACCTGCATCTACGCTGAATGTATCTAAAGTAGCTTCAATAGTTCTAGTTGGCATGATTATTAAGAGATTTGACCTTCGGTAGAAAGTTGATATTTTATGTCAGCATCAATGCCATGATCTTTTAAAATGCCATAAAACATTTGACGATCTAAAGCTTTTTGATGCATAAGTTCAACGAATGCGTCTTCTAACTCATCCCTACTCAGAGTTTGGATGGCTAAAGCTGCAGCATGTATCGAGAACTCTACATTTGCAGGAAGCTGAATTGCATCCATAAAAATTTAAAACCTTATAGTTATATTAACAACGGTTAACTGAGGGGCAAGATTTTGCTTGCTTTAAGGCACTCCCTTTAAGATCTACAGTAAAGATAGGGATATCAGGTGAAGCATCATCAATACCTCCAGTATTTATCATCTTTCGGTTTTTTATAAACAGCTGTAAGTGTTTCTCTGGATCTGTATGTGGGGTCATGAACTTTAATATTACGTTTTAACAAAAAGGAACTAATACTATAACTGCCACCAAATAAAATAATAAAACTGACAACAATTACATGCATTACTTTTGTTTATGCCTCATAATTATTCTAAAGGTTGTAAAACTTAGTAATGGATTTAAATGAATTAATTAAGGAATTTACACAGGCAGCCTTGAGTGGGGCAAGTAAAACACAGATAATTAGAACTTTTAAGGATTCATATAAACTAAGTGATAGTCAAATAAACACGTTAATTAAAATTTGCAAATTTAAAGAAAAACCAAAGAAAATAAATTATTGGAGTTTTTATAATAATTCTTTAAAATCTAAATGTAAGAGACTTAATTATCCATTTACACAAATATATGTTTATGATAATTTTTTATCTTCTACTGAATGCCAAGAGATTATTTCAATGATATCAAAGGATTTAAAACCCTCAACGGTGGCAGATTTAAATGATACTTGTTTGGTTACTGACTATAGGACTAGTAAAACTGCACCTATGAGTCATTTTCATGATGATTTTTATTTAAAAATTGATGCAAAAATATCTAATCTTCTAGAATTGGAACCATTTTTAGGTGAAGTTATGCAAGCTCAAAAATATAATCCTGGTGAATACTACAAAGAACACTGGGATTACTTTTCGCCTTTTGAAAAAGAATTTAAAACCTATTGTGAATGGATGGGACAAAGAACATGGACTACTATGATCTATTTAAATGATGTAGATCAAGGTGGTGAAACTTATTTTAAATACTTAAATTTAAAAATAAAACCAAGAAAAGGTCTTTTGGTTGCTTGGAATAATCTTTTCTTTAACGGATTTCCAAATTTCAAAACTATGCACGAGGCTTTACCTCCAATAAGTAATGATAAATATGTAATTACAAAATGGTGGAGAAGTTGGTCCTTAATTTAATTACCATTTAACCTTATGTGACCAATATCTTGCAGACATCTTATCTGGATTAGCATCTTGAGCATTATGTCTTGCATAATATGATTTCTTTCTAGCCTTTTCTTTTGCAGTTTTTGGATTTTTTCCTGCACCTTTTACTCCTTGTTGTCCGAATCTTATAATTTTTTCTTTACCATCTTCACAAGCCTTTACTATATGAGATTTAGTTTTATGATTAGGAGTCTTTTTAGGTTTATTACACTTTAAATGTTCTTTAGAAAGTCTTTTTGCTTTTGCTCTGTCAGCCATTACTAAATCCCTTTAATAACTCCTTTTTGTACTTTAGCTCTAATATCATCACTCTCTTTTCCGTATAAAGCTGAATCTCCAGCAGAAGCTACCCTTGCTTCCTTCATTAGTAGGTAATTATTTAAAAAATCTTGTGGGCTAGGTGCAGATCCAGCTGATGTAGTATTCATTTTGATTATTTAAAGCAGCCCTATTAGCTGACAACAACTTGATGGAATTAGATTTATATTCCATCCAATGCCTTATTTTACCAAGTCTTTTCTCTGAGTATCCATAGAAAGAGGGAATATACCAATCATCTAATAATGTTGAGCCTTTTAGCCTATTACATTTAGAGCAACAACATATCATATTTGATTTAACATTATGACCACCTTTAAATTTAGGTATTACATGATCAATAGTTGCAGTATCTTCATCTAACTGTTTATCACAATAAGCACATTTCCATTCCCAAGATTTAAATATTGAATTTCTAAATTTGCGACGAGCGTACTTTGGAGTTAATTCAATTAAATTTGCTAAGAGATCTTCCTCGCAATTAATCACATAAATTATGCAGCCTTGAAAAAACTTTATGGTGCATAAACTTACACAAAAAAATTATTGCTCATAAATACAAATCAAATCCTCCTCTTCTTCTACCTCACAGTCTGATTCCTCTAATAATCTTAATAAATAGTAATGAATTTTTTCATTAACCCATTTTAAATCTTTTGATTTTATATCGCGCAAAACAGCATTGAGTTCTAAATCTCTTGGGGTATTTTTTAGATACTCAGCTAATAATTTTAAAGCTTTATATCGATCTTTAGTAAGTTCTGAAAGCATTTATCCATCCTCAAGAGCATTTAATTCATTGTCTAACTCATTTAATTGTATGCCAAGTATTTCAAGTGCTCCACAACATCTCTCATAAGTATTGCGAATAGTCACTAAATCCGCTTCTCTAACTTTTATATCTGCAGATAATTGTACTTGTTGATCAGATAATTGTTTTTTTAATTTATTAATTTTATCAACTCTGGACTGAATTTCTTCTTTATTTGGAGTGTGGGTCATTTTAAAAAACTAATTTTTTTTAATATAACTACAAATTACCTATAAACCATCCCAATGGTTAGTTATTAACCACCAAGACTCTTTTTCTTTGCCAAACTCAACATGTGTATGTTCTTCTTTTCTTTCTAAAACTTGAGTTCTAAATAGTTTTACTCCTTGTTCTACCAATATTTTTTGATTATCAGGTAAATACTCTAAAGAAACAGGTTGTTTTTTAAACCATGTCTCTGTATTTGCACGTATGTTAGCCCAAACCATCAGCAGTCATTAAACTCTCTTGCGATGCTACCACCAACATCTGCACCCTTATCTTGACTAAACATAGTAACCCAACCTGCAGCTAACCATCCAATTATTGGGATGTTAGTAAAAGCTGGAGCAGCCTTAACACCCATAGAAGCCCCTACAAGCCTTCCTGTGGATTCTCCACTTCCTTCTATCTTGTAACATGCTATCTCTTTATCTGTAAGCTTAGAACCCTCTTGTGATGAATCTACAGAGTTAACTTCTCCATTCATTGTAAATTCTTTACTAATTATGATTTTTTCTTTTTTATTTCCAAAAAATCCTTTTGGTATTTCACTCCTTTTCACACTCCTCAATACTTTGGGATCATTTGCCATGTAAGAAATTTTATATCCAAATTCAGAGGCATCTACTTGATACGTAGTATAAGGTCCTACAGGTAAATTAATTACAGGAAACTTACTTTTACTTATTAAAGTATTTATTAAACCAATATTTGATACACCTAAAAGGGAAACTAAAGCTATAGTTCCCCATCTACGTTCAGGTCTTCGATACATCATTTTGATTAGGCACTTCAGTAACTATCTTAATAGGTGCTTGTTCAATACGCAATATCTGAGTTGGTGCAGTCTGTGTAGCCTTTTCTATAAGTTTTTCAAAGTCAGCTTTAGTTAAATTTGGAGTCTGATTCTTATCAACTTTCATAGTTCCATCTCCTCTTTTACGTGCCGCATCTATGCCGAAAGAACTAAGACATCCCGTTAAAATCGAAGCCGGAAATGTGATATCCTTGGGTTCATTTGCATAGCCTGGTATAGAGATGTAGTTTAGGCTGACGATGAAACCACTCCACCCAACTACGACAAGCCTTACTATGACTGAGATAAAGGCTAATTGCTCTTCTTTATCATCTATGTTGTCTTTAATTTTTTGAAAGACATTCTTCTTTTGTTGATCCTTTAAATTTTCAGCCATTTTATTAATTAACTATTTACTAAGTGTAGCTCCATTAAAGTTATGAATAGCTAACAATAAGAGTAAAAAAATGAGGAAATTAATCCCATTATTGATATTGTTCTATGCACCCGTAGCAAAAAGCGATATTACTTCTAAGCTCAGCAGCTCTGTACAATTAACCACAAATGCTGCAGCAACTCAAGTTGAGAGGATAGGAACCACTTATGCGGTTTCGGGATCAGGAGTGGATACGACATATACACCAAGTGGTGGCAGTGCAGTTTCTGATGGTATAGGAGGATTGACTATAGCTAGTGGGGTAGGTTCAATACCAGCTCTAGAAGTTACACAGAAGACAGCTGGTAACAGCTTCTCATTCACACAATCCTTTACTCAAGGAGATGCGGTTGCTACAAGTGCTCCTAGTGTTGGAGCAGTAGGTAATTTTAGTAATCAAACATCCACTGCTTCAGGATCAGCAGGCGACCTTGCCGGTACAATTACAACATCTGGCGCAGTAACTCTAGTAGGAGGTGGAGCTGGAACAAGTGCTATTGGACAATTCGTTAGCGAGATTAGTATTAAATGAAGTTAAATAATCATGCATTTGTTGTTAATGAAAAGGAAAATCATGAAACGCATGAGAAGTGTCCTACCTGTGGTCGCTGTAAGCTTCATAAGTGCACCTGCAATCAGCGTTCCTGTCGTTCCAAACTTTCAGAGTGGTAGTCTTACGAGTCACACAGAAACTACTTCTACCGTCACAGAAACCATAAATGTCATTGATTATCAGACTGGTTGGCAATATACCGTAACTGGTAATAACATAAGTACAGATGCGAGTAGCTTAGTTCCTCCAGCTCAAAGCGTTACTCAATCAGTAAATGGTGTGAATTCTACGTGGACAAATTTAAATACAAACAATATGCCAAACTTCACGGTCACGGATTCGAGCAAACCTTGGCAACTAACAACAACATTAAGTCAACCAGGGTTAAAGTCTCAGACCATAATCCAGAGAACAACAGAGATAACTTCAGTCACAGACACGGTTTCAACCTTCAGTCAGTAAAATATTTACTATTAGCCTTAAATATATTTAGTGCTCCTATCTATGCAAA
>Ga0098042_1000502_pt1 | contig 15207 bp, 8 predicted proteins | sample 9_EtaG_FD_75066 | JGI IMG/M metagenome (GOLD analysis project Ga0098042, IMG submission 75066) | Marine viral communities from the Subarctic Pacific Ocean - 9_ETSP_OMZ_AT15188 metaG | ecosystem: Environmental > Aquatic > Marine > Oceanic | place: Pacific Ocean | collected 2015-01-10
ATATAGAGCTTCTGAAACTGAAAACAGAAAAATGAAATCTTGGGTTACTGGATCTGTAGGTGGCGCTTCTTCATCTCCAATTGATGAAATGAGAATGCACTATCTATCTGAAAGATGTTTAATCGTACAAGGTGCTAATAACTTTGTATTATTTAAAGCATAGTAATTAATAGAGGACGGGCGGCTTCGGCTGCCCTCACCCTCTTTTTTAATTTTATTATATTATATTATGACTACACAAACAAAAAAAAGAATATCTGACCCTGAAAAAGGGTGGGAAATAAAAGATAGAGTATATATTTTATCGCAAAATAGATCACCAATAAGCTGGACTATTCAGTCTAAGCATACAGTAAGAAAACCTTTATTTTGGTTTGATGAAAATACTGGTGAAAATAAAGAAATAAGATATGCCACTAATCAAAAGTCTTTATTCGTTGGAGAACAAGAAGGCTATGTTACCTTAGGGCATGTTACATTTTTAGATGGAGTTTTAGAGGTACCAAAACAACAGCAAGCTTTACAAAAGCTTTTATCAATATATCATCCTCATGTAGGCGATTTATGGCAAGAAATTGACGAGGTCGCAGAAGCATCTGATGAAATTGAAACTTTAGAGCTTGAATTAGAGGCATTAAATTTAGTTAAAACTTTAGATATTGAACATTTAGAAGCTATTATGAGAACAGAGTTAGGTTCTACGGTAGCGGACATGACGTCTAAAGAATTAAAAAGAGACGCTTATAGGTTTGCTCAAAATGATCCTGCATTATTTATAGAGTTATCTCAAGATGAAGATATTAAATTAAGAAACTTAGCAAATAGAGCGGTTGAAATGGGTATATTAAATCTTACAGATGATGGAACTACATTTAAATTAGCAAACGGTAAAAAGGTAATGACAGTACCTTTTGACCAGCACCCTTATGGGGCATTAGCAGCGTACTTTAAAACAGATGAAGGCGTTGATTTAATGAAATCTATTATGAAAAAAATTTCATAATAAAAGGGCGTAGAGTAAGAAATTAACTCTATGCTCACTAATTAATAAATAAAACATGGTAAATATAAACGACGTATACCAAACCGTACTTACTATTGCTAACAAAGACAACAGGGGTTATATAACGCCTGAAGAATATAATAGACTTGCTGATATAGCTCAAAACGAAATATTTGAAAGTTATTTTAACAAGCAATTAATGTATGAGGCTGGTGGTTTGTACAATGCTGATTTTTCAGATCCTATAATAACTACCGCGGAAAAAATTAATATTTTTTATAATAGTAGTAATTTAACTCAATCAAATGGGACCTGGGACTTCCCGGCCGATTTTTATAAATTAGGCAGTGTGCAGGTTAATAGTATAGAAGCAGATTTTGTTTCTCATAAAGACGTTAAGTTTATAAACCAATCACCGTTAACTTACCCTGTAGCAAGCCAGCCTGTTTATACAATAGTTGGCAGCGCTGTTAGAATATACCCTGCAACAATAACAACAGGTGTTAATATAGAGTATTTAAAGAAGCCTAATGAGCCTAAGTGGGGTTATATAATGCCTACAGCCTCACAAATAGCTTCTGGAGTACCTAATAAGCCTATATACGATTCCACAGCTTTTAATCCAGCTACTGACAGTTATACAGCAACCGCAAAGTCGTTAAACTTTGAATTACATACTTCAGAATATTCAGAGTTAGTATATAAAATACTTACTTTAGCAGGAGTTACTATAAAACAAGCGGACATAGCAGGATTTGCACAAGGCAAAGAACAACAAATACAAGCAACTGAACAATAATGGCAATATCAAGAAAACCTTTAGACGTAGATAATTACTCAGCACTTGAGGGAGGCACAGGTACGGCAATTCCTGGTTATTATAGTAGAGTACATTTAAATGATATTATAAATAACTTTATTGTGGGGTATATTGGTGACGACAAAATATTAACTAAAGTTCCTAGATACGAAGTTGCGTTTTGGGCCCAAAGATCTGTTCAAGAGTTTAGTTATGACATTTTTCATGCGGAAAAAAACATAGAAGTAGAGTTAAGCTCTACATTGCAATTGTCTTTACCTTCTGATTACGTAAATTATGTTAAAATATGTTACGTAGACAACGAGGGTAATCATAGAACAATACAAAACTCAAAAAACAGCAGAGCAACAAAAGCAGCAGCGCAGGATGAAGATTTTAAGTACATATATGATCAAGAAGGTAATTTAACTTTTAGTGAAATATCAGAAACAGCTAGTAGGTTTCAAGAATCTAAGGTTGAATTAAAGAAAAAAGATTTTCAAGATTATTTTGATGATAATGATATAGACAATTACAACACCAGATATGGATCCGAGCCGGAAAGACAAAATTCAAATGGCACCTATCTTTTAGATTTAGAAGCCGGAAAAATATATTTTGATTCTGCTTTTAGCGAGGGTGATTTAATATCTATACAATATATATCAGACGGACTAGGCGATAACGGCAATTTTGATAACGTTTTAGTTCCCAAGCTCGCAGAAGATGCGGTATATTCTAACATGCTTTATAATCTTTCTAAACTTAGACCGAGCGCTGCAGGTGCTGCGGCTTTATATAAAAAAGAAGCAGCCTCAAAAATGCGCAATGCAAAAATTAGGCTAAGTAATTTAAAACTTGAAGAATTAACACAAGTTCTTAGAGGTAAATCTAAGTGGATTAAACACTAATATATGCCAGAAATTAAAAGACTCTTTAACGCGAGCAAAATGAATCGCGATTTAGATGATAAAATGCTTAAGCCCGGTGAATACCGAGAAGCATTAAATATAAATGTAAGCAAATCTGAAAGCTCGGACATAGGAGCCGTTGAAAACATATTAGGCAATGAGCTAATAGTAGATACGGCAATGTCTAATGCAAAAAAAATAGGCGAGTACAGGGATAACGGTAATGATAAGATATATTATTTTATAACTAGTAATAATTCTTATAATGAAATAAATTCTGGCAGTCATCAAATAATTGAATACAATCAAAAAGCAAATAAATCTACGGTACTAGTCAATAGCAATGCTTTAAATTTTCATCAAAAATATCCTATAACAGGAATTAATTTAGTTGATGAACTTTTATTTTTTACAGATGATAGAAATCCTCCTAGAAAAATAAATGTTGAAACGGCTAGGAGTAATCCAGGCAGATATAATTTAAACGCTAATATAGACGATATAATCTCTGTTGCTAAGTATGCTCCTTATGAGTCCGCAGCAATTGTAGGGGTTTCTAATTTAGACGAGCAAGGCAATGTTATTACATCAAATTTTTTAGAAAACAAGTTAATTAGATTTTCGTATAGGTATCAATTTGAAGATGGAGAATACAGTGTTTTAGCTCCTTTTACGCCCATTTGCTTTTCAAGATTAGGCAATCCAGATACAATATCTTCAGATATAAATGATTTTGGAGAAATTGAAACTTTTGTTAATGCAATAAAATCTGTTCAGCTTTCAGTACCTACGCCTCAAAACTTAGGAATTGATAAAGTTGAGCTTATATATAAAGAAACTGGTAGCGGTGCTTTGTACGTTGTAGAAAGTAAAGTTTTAACTTCAGAAACAAGTGTAAACTTTTTTTATAAATCTCAAGATCCATTTAAAACTCTTCCATCTGACCAATTAACAAGAGTTGCAGATGCTGTGCCAAGAATAGCTAAATCACAAGAATTAGCGGGAGGTAGATTAGTTTATGGTAATTATTTACAAAACTTTAATATACCTAGTGTATCATTTACGGTATCAAGGACGGGAGAAGCTTCTGCGAGATATACAGAGCTAGATAGCAGCATGTCGGTTAAGTCTAGAAGGACATACCAAGTTGGCATAGTTTTAGCAGATAAATTTGGAAGACAAACACCCGTATTACTATCTGAAACAGGAGGAGATACTGTTTTTATTGATGCCGCAGCAGGCGAAGCGGATAGCATAAATGTATTTAATTCGTTGCGTATAGCATTTGCACAAACTACAATAACAGCATTGCAAGCTTTAGACTGGTGTTATTCTTATAGAATTGTTGTTAAGCAAAGAGAGCAAGAATACCATAATTGGATTTCAGCGGTTACGTCATTAAACGTTGTGGCAAGACTAGGCGACAGTATAAACAAAATACCAAGAGATCAAACAGCTGTAATACCACCAAGTACTAGCGGTACAATATCTCCGTGTGATGTAGCGGTTTATCCTAAAATACTTAACGGGGTAAATAAAACAACATCTAGTTTAACCAAAGTGCAATCTATAAATAATCCTGCGGGAACGGCTAATGTTCCAACGGATTCTGTTACATCGGGCATATGTGTTTTTGAAACAGAGCCTTTTGAATCAGATTTAGATATATTTTTTGAAACATCAACAGGCGGATTAATATCGGCTCTTACAACTACCGCAATAGACATTCAATTTTATAATTGTTATCTATTAACTTTTGGTTCAGGTACGCATATTGAAATAAATAGACTAAGAGCCGGTTTTAATGAAAAAGCTTTTGATGTAGGCGTTAGAGCCTACGTTGTAAAAGAAAATTTTGCAGAGGAAAGAAGATTTAACACTTTAATTCATTCAAGTGGGCTATTTAATTCAAGAACAAATATAAATTATATAAACCAATTTAATGAGGCAGAGGGTGGTTTAACTATATCTTTAGACCCCCAAGATGGGTCAATACAAAAACTTTTTGCTGATGATACACAAATAGTTGTATTTCAAGAAGATAAAATTTCAAGATCACCAGTTAATAAAGACTTTATATACTCAGCCGAAGGCGGCGCAATACCTGTAACCACAAACACTCAGTTTTTAGGCACAATTGCGCCATATGCAGGTGAATTTGGGATGTCAAAAGATCCTATGTCCTTTGCATATTATGGGTATGCAAAATACTTTACTGACAAAAGCAGAGGCAGTGTGATGAGGTTATCGCAAAATGGATTAGTTGAAATATCTAACATGGGTATGAGTGACTTTTTTAGAGATGCATTAGCTAAATCAGATGAAGTTATTGGTTCTTATGATGAATACAACAATCTATATAATTTAACTCTAATAGGTAAAGGTTTTAGCGGCTTTAAAGACACTAACGTTGCTACTGCAGCAGACGGTTACTTTACTATAAGCTTTGACGAAGGAAGCAAAGGGTGGACAAGTTTTAAATCATTTGAGCAAGAAGGCGGCTTAAGTTTAAATAATATATATTATACTTTTAAAAATGGCAAGTTGTGGAAACACAACAGTGAGAATGTAAATAGAAATACTTTTTACGGGGAATCTGCTGCTGAATCTTATATAGAGCCTATACTTAATGATAGTCCTTCTACAATAAAAACTTTTAATAATATAAGTTATGAAGGATCAAGTGGATGGGAATTAGATTTTATGCAAACAGATATTTCTTCTGTAGGTAGTGGTCCCACTTTAGAAAATTTTAGCTTATTAACCTTACAGCTTACAGGTGCTGCTAATAATAGTGTAGTAACCGGTGAGCAGTCCGTATATGCTAAAAATGGCGAGTCCGCTCAATGGATTATTAAAGCTAAGCCTAAAAATGCTGATTTTGAATTTAATAGTATTACTGATGTTGTTTTAACTGGCAGTAATGTTACAATACAAAACCCTTCGGCTATTACAGATGGTAATTTAGTATTTTTAATTACCGCAACGGCAGGAGCTTCAAATGAAACAAAATCTATAGCAATATCAGGCACTGGTGCTTCGCTGATATTTGAAATTAGTTTATTAACAGTAAGCGTTGGAGATGCTGTTTCTAATGGTGCTGTTAGCCCAGCTCTTGCTACATATACAACAGCTGGTGCAAATAATTTAATTTCAACAATATCTGCAATTTCTACTCATTATGTAGACCCTGGTAATATTGTAGCTAATACAAGTGGGCTTTCAACTTTACAACCCGTAACAAGTTCAACTATAATTAGAAATGTTGCAGTAAGGGCTTATACGGGCAATAAATATGTTATAGACGATCCTACTAATAATATTGATTACATAAGGCAAGCTATACTAGTTTTAACAAAGGGTAAAACTTATCAATTTAATCAAAGTGATAGTTCAAACACAAATCACCCCTTAAGATTTAGCGAAACGCCAAATGGCACTCATGCAAGCGGCACAGAATATACCACGGGAGTAACTTATAATGGTACGCCTGGTTCTGCCGGCGCGTATACTCAAATAGTTGTGTCGGCAAGTACGCCTACTTTATATTATTACTGTAGTAATCATAGTGGGATGGGCGGATCAACTAATATTGTAGATTTTAATTTAGGGTATAATAATGGAGATATTACAGCAACATTTCCGCTGTTAGTGCCTACTTCTGCAACTAATAATTCGCTTGGCATAAGCGGCTCTGCATCATTATTACCAACTATAACTTGGGCGGTGCCAGCTAGCGGTACATTAACAACACCCGCAGGGACATCCGCAGGAAACGCATATAGTAATAGCCCTTATAGCGCTAATACAACTAGAACAGCAGCGCTTAGGTGGACGGCAAGTGGCACAGACAAAGTTTTACTACCTAGCTCATATAGCCTTGCTTATGACGTTCCTGGTTATTCTATATCTACTACAACAGTGGATAGTGTATCGCAAGAATATTTAGAAAAAGTTATTATAATACCGCCTACTACTACTAATTTAACAGCAACCTCAACTATAACGGGTGCTGGGGAAGTTACTGCGTCGGTTGGCACATATGCAGCTTCAATATCTTTTGCTGCATCGGGCAATACAAATACAAGTATAACTAATTCTAACGGAGCCACAATACCTATACGAATATCTGCAAATCAGCCTTGGGTGTTGTTAAACGGGTCGGCAGGAACTAAAATTGTTGACCCCGATGGAATTGACTTTGCCGGTTCTAACTATCCTTTTACCATTAACGTAGAGGATAACACTACGGGCTCATCAAGAACAGCTACTATTACAATAAGCAAATTTAATAACGCAAGAGTTACCGGCACAGCTGTAGCAAATAAAACTATAACAATAAATCAAGCTTAATGAGTACAATAATTAAATTTCCTTTTGAAGAAAAAGAAGGTAAATATTTTGCACCAATAGTGTCAGAGGAAACAACATATAAGGTTTCATCTGGCGCTGTTGTAGCAGACGCAACTAAGCTTGTGTCTGGAACAAAAGGTACATTTATGCGTACTCGCTTAAAGCTACCGGTAGATAAATCAATTAACAAAGCTGAACTGTTTGCTGTTAATTCAGAAACGGTTTATTCAAGTCAATAATATTATATGAATTTAATTAAATCAATTAAGAATAAAATAATAGCATACTCTTTTGAAAAAAAAATTGATAATCTTTTAACTAGTGCTTATTCAAAAGAAGTAACTGAAAACTTTGTTCATAATAATGGCAGAGCAGTTAGAGAGGCTAAAAATATTGTGAAGTTAACGCATAATTTTACAGATGGCTTATATTTAAGAGGCATGAAGATGGTTGAAGACGCGAGTATAATCAGCTTAATTCATAAAAGAGATCATGTTTGGTTTTTGTTAACTGGGTCTATTACTATAGTAACTGATGGCCTTGCGGAATATTATGTTGCTCCATACATGGGATTTTCTAAAAGTGGAACGCGTAGAGCTATTTATGCCCATGAAGAAAGCATATTTCAAAATGTTTTTAAAAACCCTCTTGGATTAACAGATTTAGATGAGTTAGAAGATTTTAATTATTCATATACAAAAAATGGTTACACAGACTTTATTAGAAATAACAAATGATCCTTATATAATACAGGGTACTGGTTTGGCTATAGCGGCGGTAGGAGCGGCCTCTGGCCTTATAAAAGGTATTGGTTCTTTATTTGGAAGAAAAAGGAAAAGACGCGCTGCTCAAAAAGCAGAAAGGGCTAAAGCCGCTGCAATGGCTAAAGTGGATGCTTTTAAATTTAAAAATGCTTTTGAAGGTATGCAAGGTGCTAGTTATGATCCGGTTGCCGCTCAAGCAGGAAAAATTGGTAGTGCAGCAACAGCTCAAATGCCAACTTTAGGCGAAGCAACGGGCTATGAGGCAACTGGTTATGAGGCTCAAGGTTATACAGCCCAAGGCACTAATGTAGGCCCTCTTTTAACAGGTGATGCTACCGGTTTAACTAATGAGTTTAATAATCTTCAAGTTTCAACCGCTGGCGCTGAATTAGCTGCACAAGAAGCAGATCAATCTTTAGCGGCTTCTCAGGATTTAGCCGCACAAGCCGGCACGGGCGGTGGTGGCGCAACGGCATTAGCGGCAGCGGCGGCAAAGTCTAAATCTAAAATTGCAGCAGATATTGATCAGCAGGTAAAGGCGAATGAAATGCGCAGGGCGCAAGGCGAAATGCAATTGCAAAGAGACCAATTAAGGCAAAGCAATACAGCTTCTCAATTTGATTTAGGGCAACAACAGTTTAATGCTAGCGCATCTAACCAAGCTGCGCAGTTTAGTGCGGGAGCAATGAATCAAGCTTCTCAATTTAATGCGGGAGCTATGAATCAAGCGGCCCAATTTGGGGCTCAAGCTGCTAATCAGTTTGCGCTAACAGAATTTGGAACAGAAGCTCAAATGAACCAATTTAATGCCGGTCAAGCAAATCAATTTACAATGGCCGACTTCCGAAATAACCAAGCCATGGAATTAGCCAATGCTCAAGCGGCAACCGCGGCAAACCAGTTTGCAGCACAAAGTGGTATGCAAGCAGATATTATGGGGAGACAAGGCGCCATGGATGTTCAAGGAATGCAATATAATAGATTAGCAAGCAAACTAGGTATGGCAAATCAACAAGCTGCTCAAAAGTCGGCGGCATATGAAAAACAAAGAGGTATGTTATTAAGCGGGCTATCCGAAGCTGCCGCAGGCGCAGCAAGCGCTTTAAGTGGTGGAGATGGTATTAAAGACAATTTAAATCTATGAGCAGATACGGAAATTTAGGGGCTTTTGATTACAAGGTAACAAATGTACCACAATATGATTTAGAAGCTGATATTGATAGAGGCATAAACAGGGGCCTTAAGCTTGGTCAAATAATAGCTAAAGGTGTTAAATCTGATGCTGATGTTCGTATTGCCCGGCAAAAAGAAATTGCCAATCAAATGGCTATAGATAAAATAGATGCTACAACAAGAGAAGGCTTTATATTAAAAGCTGATGATGATTTAGGCGCTATTGGGGATGCCCGGATGGTAGTTGGTAATATGTTTGTAGATAAAATGAATGAAGCCAAAATGGCTAGGGACGACGGCAGGTTACTCCCCCCTGATTACAGCAGGGTAGTGCAAGTTTTAGAAAGGCAAGTAGCGCAGTTTAAAGATGGCGAAAAGGCTTTAGCAGGTATGATGGGACAATATATGGATAGTGTTGAAAACGACAACCAATCTGGTGCCAATAACCCTAAAACAATAGAATTTTTATCAGCAATGAGTACTGGCAGAGCTAAAGTCAAATGGGATTTTGATGAAAATTTTAATATGAAACTAACCGGAACTTGGACTGACGCAGACGGTAATCAGCAACCAATAGATGCTGCTTTATCAAAATTTGAGCAGCTACCTCAAGTTTTAACTGCACCGGAACATACAGCATTTGAGCAAAGACAAGCCGACATTGCTAATGTTATGGAATCGCAACAAGGCTCAGCAATGACTAGATTAACTACAAAAGTTGATCCCGTAACTGGAGTTCCTGTATATACATCTGATATAAATCCATTGTTTACTGAAACTACTGAAATGGTTACAACGCCTGATGGGAAAAAAGTTAAAGCTAGTAGAACAATAGATCAAATACAACCTTGGTTCAAGCAAGCGGCTGAAGATAGTTTTAATGGTTATTTTGATTCTTTAGGCAAAGGCGATTTAAGGATGGGACTAAAATCATATTTACTTGATTCAGCTCAAAGCGGTTTAGGTTATGAAGAAGTAACTAAGTTAATAGACGGAGAACCTGGTAAGCCTGTTCCTTTAGATGTTTTAAAACAAATAAAAGAAGATATAAAAGAAGAGTATATGTTTGAAATGCTTGACGAAACTCACCAAGCTAATAAATTAGCAGTTGAAAAGCAAATCCAAACAGACAGAGGCAATAGAGCAAATATTGCCAATGAAGAAAGGAAGATAATGGCTGCTCAGCAAGAAAAGAAAGAACTAAAAGACGACGCTAACAACCCTAAAAACAATGGGAAAACTACTAATGATGAACTTTTAAATGAGTTGCAAGGCTTATTTAATATTGCGTCTACACCAGAAAAAGCCACCACGCTTGGTAGAGCACAGTTTATAGGTGGTCAAGGATTTGATTATAGAAAAATGATAAGGCCTGGTGAACTTGAATTTGAAGATATTAAAATTAAAGTACCTTCTAACGACGGTGAAGGTGGCACTCTAGAGAAAGATGACCCTAATAATGTTATGATAAAAATTGGTAATAACAAGGGAGTAAAAGTAGCTAAAGATGATATTAATACGCCGGAAGGTTTTATGAGATCATATCTTGCGGCAAAAGGAATACCTACTAAGCCAACAAAAACAAATCCAAAAACAATTGAATGGTATATGAGAAGACTAAATCTTACCCCTGTTAAAAATATAAGCGATAAATACGGAATTGAATAATATGCTAACACAAGCACAAAAGCAAGAATTAGTTGCATTAGCCCAGTCATTGGAGTCACAAGGCAAGTCTCAGCAAGAAGTTCAAGCTGCTATTGATAGTAAAAAAGCAGAAATGCTTGGTGAAAATACAGTTAAAGAAGCAACTGAAGTAGAGCCTATTGCTATTGAAAAACAAGATAGTGTAGCAGGCAAAGTTCCTTACTCTATAAATAATCAAGAAGTTACAAAAGAAGAGTTTGATAATTATACTGCTAATGAAGAGCTTAAAAAGTATAATGAAGAGGATTTAGCTAGTATAAAAAAATCTTTTGATAAGGGTGAGTTTAAAAGTGAGCAAAAGGAAGCATATGAAAATTATAAGCAAACAAAAAATTTAAATCCAGACCTTTTGCCTGCTAAAAAACAATTATCTGACGGATGGCAGCTAACTAAAAATGCTATGGCCACAATAGGGCCAAGTTTAGCCAACGCTTGGGATGGATTTTGGCAAACGGGTGTTGATTTTATATCTAGAACAGCAGGTAAAGATGCTGCGGATTGGATGCTTGGCAAAGGCGATAGCTCTGCAATACAATTAAAAGATCCTGAAACGGGTAAAAAAATTACTTTTAATGAAGATCCTGAAAAATGGCGAGAGCTTTCAAATAAAATAAGATCTGGAGAAAAAATAGAAAGTTCTTATTCTGATTCAGGAGAAATGGTAGGAGAAGGTGTAGATCAGTATATGATTGACACTTTTAATAAAATTGCTGACCGCCAACTTAAAATGCCAAAGACAGGAAGCATTGTTAAAGGTTTTAAAGAAGGAGATATTGGTGAAACAGTAGGAGGTTTAGCAAATGTAGTTGCGGGATTAGTAACTACTGTACTTCCGGCTTTAGCTACTAGAGGTGCTTCTTTGTTACCCCAAATGACAGGTACAGCCTATGGGGATTATAATATTCAAAAAGCTCAAGAGTTATATGCTGATGACCCAAATGCAATTGAAAAATTAGTAAAAAATAACGAAGTAGAATTTGCAATTCCTATTGCATCTGGCGTTTTGCAAGCTGGGCTTGAAAAGTTTAATTTAGGCAAAATTTCTAAAGCTATCAAAGGGTCTAGCCTTCCTATGAAAAATGTAGCTTTATCTGCTACCGCAGCTTTATCAGAGGGTGGAACAGAATATATGCAAGGTGTTGTTGATACATATGCATCTGCTTTAGCAAAGGGAAAAACAACAGACGAAGCGGGAGAAGAAACTTGGGCTTGGATGAGATCAGAAGAAGCACTAGAATCTTTTGTTGGTGGATTATTCGGAGGTTATGGCATGTCTGCTGCGGGAAGAGCATATAAAAAATTAAATGCAAATATTAGAAAGCACACTGGAGGTACCGCAGTAGCCTCTATGCTACCTTTAGGGGAACTAAGAATTAAATATGCTGAAGCAACAGATCCTGATGTTAAAGCAGGAATAAAAGCGCAAATTACAAATTTAGAAAACGAAATTAACGAAGAAACCAAAAAAGTTAATTATATTGCTAATCAGGTTAGTGAAAAAGATGCGGCTAAAATAAACACTGCCGCTGAGTTAGCTCAAGAGTTACAAGTAAAATTAAACACTCTTACTAAAAAAGCTAAAAACAATGAAATTACAAAAGAGGAACAAGGCTTAGCAAGAGAAGGATATATACAAGAATTTAAAAAGCAAAGAGCCCTTATACAAGATACTGTAGAAAAAAGCATTAATGAAGCACCTGAAAATGTTTCAAAAATTTCATTTGAAAATGCAAAAGCCGTAAATGAAGCTTATGAAAATAATCCTGGGTCAGTTGAAGTATTTAACAATGTAGTTATCCCTAAATTTCAACCTTTAATAAATAAAGTTACAAACTCTTTATTTAAACAATATGGTGAATTTAAAGAAGGTGCGAATACTAGAGAAGACTTCATTAGTAATTTAACTTTTGGTATGGTAAAAAATGATGGCACATTTGATGCGTCTTCATTAAGAGGATTATATAAATCTTTTAAACCAGAAAAAGGGCAATACTTATCTACTTATATAGAAAACAATTTACGCGATAGAGGTAAAAGAGTTTTAGATAAGATGGTCAATCCAGAAAAGCAAGCAACTGAGGGTGCAGCCAGTCTAGAAGCTCCGCAGGTGCGTGAGCTAACTTCTGACGAAAAAGTTGACGCTGCAATTGCCGAAGATAGGATTGACACTGGTAAAAACATTGGATTAAAATTTGATAACAATAAAGTAAAAAATATTGTAGCTAAGCATTATAACCCTGATATTAAAAAATTTAAAAGCCAAATAGCTAATGATTTTAAAGTAGCTTTTAAAGATCCTGTTGATAAATTTTTTGGTAAAGATAAAGTAAGCGATAAACAATTTTCTGATAAGGTAGCTCAAAATGCAGCACCTTTATATGACATGCTAACTGTTGAAGGTATGCGAATGGCTAGGGGCATAGATGGTGTAAACCCGTTTTTAGAGGCAGGTATGCTTGTTGAAAAAGACGGTAAGCTTGAAAAGGCTGCGTTTGAAAATACAAAAGTTAATGCTTTATTAGATTACTTAAATGATCCAAGCGTTCCAAAAAACACTAGGTCTAATAGAAAAATAAGATTTAAAGAAGCTGTGGCTGTATCTGTTGCATCATCACAAGCAATTAAGCTATTAAGTACAGACACAGATTTACAAACAAAATATAAAGATTTAAATGAATTAAAATCTGAAATATCTAATAATATAGATAAAAAAGGTGTTTTAAGTAAATTTAGAGATATACTTAATAAAATTTCAACAGCTAGATCTATAAAAGATATTATAAACATAGTTAATCTTAAAGATGACGTTGTAATAAATGATTCAAATAGATCAAACATACAACAAGAGGTTCAAAAATTAGCAGAAAACGGTGATATTGCTCCTTGGATGATAGATAGAGGGGCTAATTTTGCTTTTCACGGGAGAGCTAAAAACATGCAAACTGGAGAGAGGCTTCAAAAGCCTAAATTGTTTAGTTTATATTATGGCAAAAATGATCCTGCTTTTTTAAACGCAGTTAATGCTGCAAAAAAAAATTGGAAAGGTAAAGATTTTAAAATAAAAAGAGTTACAATTCCAAAAAATAAACCTTTAAATAAAGATTGGAAAGCTAAAAATAAGGCTCAAGAAAAACAAAATATGGACGCATTAGAATATTTTGTTAATCATTTGAATAGTTTAGTACAATCCAAAAAAATATCTACCGCAAGGGCAAGTACTTTTGTTTATAATTCTTATGCAACAACTACTGGCTTAATAAAGATTGCTGCCCCATTTAAATATAAATCTAAAGTATTTGAATATGGACAAAAACTAAAACAAAGAATTGGCCAAAAATATAGAGAAGAACATAATCCGCCCGCATCTGTTATAGGGGGTAGTATAATATGGGCTTTAGAAAATAACGAAGTTGCCAATGTTTTAAGCCAAATAAAGAAAAATTACTATCAAACTCAACTTTCTAAAAAAGCCGACGAACAACTTGATAATGCTAAATTGGATGCTACGCTACCGGATGGAAATAACATATTTGATGATTCTTCCGTTAGGTTTGCTGCCGCAGGTATTGATTTAAATACAATAGAAAACATTGATACTGGTAAAACTATGGCTCAGGAATTAAATGTTGAAAGTCCTTCAACTCCTGATGCTATAGAAGCTGCTAATAAAGTTGTAACTGAGGATAAAATTGAATTTGTTATTGACAGAGCTATAGCCAAACTTACAGAACTTACTGGCACAAAGGGTTTTGCCGTTGATCCATTCTTATTATTAGCTGCAAAAGACGTTAGTTTAAATGTTTTAGTAGGTGGTCTTCGTACAGTTAAAGCAACTTATAAAGCAGGTAAAAGTTTAACTAAAGCTATAGATGCTGGTTATCAAAACGTTAAGAAGTATATGTCAGAGGCTCAATGGCTTGAGTTTGCTAGAGTAGCTACGCAAGAAATTGAAGATGTTAATACACCTGCAAGAGCTAGGTTAGCTGTTTATAATGAAGCCGGCGTTGCTGCTGCGCAAGAAAACATAAGAAAAGAAGGCGAAAAGCTTTTACAAGATCTTGGCGTAAATACAAAAGATTTAAGCACCGATGAAATTAATAAAAGATTGGGTGTTTTAAGCAAAGCCAGAGCTGCGGCAATGGATAAAAAAGCGCCTAAAAAGAAAGCTAGAGTGTTTGACTTTGATGATACGCTTGCTAAAACTAAATCTAAAGTGCTTTATTTGCTTCCTGACGGTACAGAAGGTAGTTTATCAGCTTTAGAGTTTGCGGAGCAATCTGGTGAGCTTGCAGAGCTTGGTGCTCAATTTGATTTTTCAGAGTTTGATACGGTTAAAAAGGGTCAAAAAGGTCCGCTTGCTGTTCTTGCTAAAAAATTAACTGAAGCAAAAGGCGATCGAGACATATTTGTATTAACGGCTAGGCCCGCTGCAGCCGCTGAATCTATACAAAGTTTTTTAAGATCTGCTTTAGGTATTAGCGTACCTTTAGACAATAT